>Ga0180220_1002468_pt1 | contig 11751 bp, 9 predicted proteins | sample eDN5th37CBELigBY_FD_151335 | JGI IMG/M metagenome (GOLD analysis project Ga0180220, IMG submission 151335) | Enriched backyard soil microbial communities from Emeryville, California, USA - eDNA 5th pass 37_C BE-Lig BY (version 2) (version 2) | ecosystem: Environmental > Terrestrial > Soil >... | reverse complement strand
AGTCTCTTCAGGAGGAAGGCGGTTCCCCCCGCCCCATGGAGGGCGGCCAAATCCCCCTTCCCGAGCTTTCGGTTTCTTTCGAGCTGAAAACGGACCGGGAATGGAATCTGGTCAAGACCAATTCCCGCTTCGAAATGAATCAGGACTTCTACGAGGCCGCCAAAAACCAAGCGGTCCGCAGCCCGGTTCGGAGCGGAAGGTTCAATTTGGACGGGACGCGCTGGGCGTACAGCGTGCAGCCGTCGCCAAGCGGGTATTCGGTCGTGTATTTGGACGTGACGGCACAGCTCAAAATCACCACCAATCTGATCTACACCTTTTTGGCCGTGGCACTGGTCATGCTGGCGGTGATCTATATAACGAGCCGTTATTTCGCCAACCGTTCGATCGAACCTGTGCGACAAGCGTTCGAGAAGCAGCGGCAGTTTATTGCCGATGCCTCCCATGAGCTTAAAACGCCGCTGGCCGTCATCAACACCAACGCGGACGTGCTGCTGGCGAACGGGGAAGACACCGTCATGTCCCAGTCCAAATGGCTGCACCATATCAAATCGGAAACCGAACGCATGAAGTCGCTCACGAATGACTTGCTGTACCTCGCCCGGATGGACGATGTTCGCGGACAAATGATCTTCGTGCCGTTCGATCTCAGCGAAGCCGTCGAAAGCGTCATCCTGACGATGGAAGCGGTCATTTACGAAAAGGAGCTCGCTCTCACGTATGAAATCGAGCCCCATGTAACCGTGACGGGAAGCAGCGAGCAGGTGAAGCAGGTGGTAATGATTTTGCTCGATAACGCCATCAAATACGCCAATCCGAAAGGGGCTATCCATCTTGAAATCAAGAAGCAGCACAACCGCCCGCTGCTGAAAGTGGCCAACACGGGCGAGGGCATCGCCCCGGAGCACGTGAACCGTATTTTCGACCGCTTTTATCGCGCCGATGCTTCCCGCTCGCGAAAGCACGGCGGCTACGGCCTCGGCCTCGCGATCGCCAAGTCGATCGTGGAGGGGCATAAAGGGAAAATTTTCGTGAAAAGCGTGCCAAACGAACAGACGATTTTCGTTGTGCAGTTGGGGTAGGAGAAGAGCTTTATTCGGCGTTTTCTTCCTCCACGGGTGCTTTGACTTCAACGACCATGCTGTCGTAAAATTGGCCCCCAACGTAGACGAGCAGCCGCCAAAGTCCGGCTTCGGGCAGCTGCATGGTGCTTGGCAGCGTTTGGTGGAGCCCGCTTCCGCTAAGTTCGGCGTTCAGGATGGTGATGACGTCCGAGGTCCCTTTTTTGACCGCATCCACGCGGAAGCTCCCCGACTTCTCTCCGCCGGCAAACAAATGCCACAGAAACTTGTTCGGCTGTCCTGCCGTAAAACCGCTGGAAACGAAGCCCATTTCCATCTCGTTTCCGGTCAGAACGGTATCGTTATATACGAAGTCGGGACTGGCATTCCAATCGGAATCGGGAACTTCGAACACGAGGTCCCCTCTTTTCTGCCCGTCGATGTACACGTCGAATTTCCACGTGCCGGGAAGCGGCAGCGCAAAATCCGATGCGACGCGGGTGAAACCGTCGTAGCTCATGGAACGGCTTATGGCCGTTGGGGGCAGCTCAGTAACCGTCAATCCGCTTTGGCGATGGGTGGCCGCGATTTCGATGCTTGAATCCTTTAGCTGCTCATAAGGGACGTTCAGGCTCCACCAGCATCCCGCCCGCTGTCCGGCCCGAAAATCGCCGCCGGGGAAAGCTTCGATCAAGGGCTTTTCCCCTTCGTAATATACCGAATGCGGTTTCCATACGCTGGCGGCTCCGCCAGTTATCCAACCCCCGCCAAGACCGGCGAATGGATTTACCCCCGGGACGTTTCCCGCTATGGTAAGGACAAGCACGACGCCCGCCGCGGCAGCAGCGCCGATCACGGAATGACGCTTCAGCCATGGGGACCGTTTATTTCCCGTGCCGACCCGCTGCTGCCGGTTTAACACCGCCCGCTCCATTTCCGGCGTAAACATCGGTTGGTCAAAAGGGGGAGTTTGGAGCTGCTCATACCAGTGCGGTTTATGGTCTTGACTCATGGCGCTTTTCTCCTTCCATCGATTTTTCCATCCGTTTTCGTGCCCTGTAAATCCTTGACTTGACCGTTCCTTCGGCAATGCCCAACAGATTCGCGATTTCCGCGTAGCCAAGCCCGTAATGGGCGTCAAGCACAAGCACCTCCCGGTATTTGGCGGGCAACTGCAGCACGTGGCGCCAGATGGTTTGCAGCTGCAGCCGGTCCAAGTACTCGTTTTCGGCGGAACTGGCCGTGCTCTCGGAGAAAATGGTTTCCATAAGCACGACTCTGCGCACGCCGTGGGATTTCGACCAGTTCCGGCATAGGTTGCGCGTAATGGCGAGCAGCCACGTTTTCGGCGAACTACGCCTCTCGAATCCTCTCCAATGCATAAAAGCCTTCATGAATACTTCTTGCGATATATCGTCCGCCGCTTCTTTGTTTTTCGTCAGGAAAAAGGCGAAATTCCACACATCCTGCGCATAACTGCCCATCAGGCTCTGCAGCGCGAGCCGCGGGTCTTCGGCGATCATCAAATCGGCCGGGCCGTCCATGTTCATCCCATTGTGATCCCTCCCGTAAAGTAGACAATCGAAACGAAGGAAGGTTCCCGCTTGGGAGCCGTTTCGCCAAGATTTTATCAAAGAGGAAATATTTGAAACAATTCGGACCTTATTACGTATATCCTTATATAGGCAGTTTGAACATAACTGGCGGATTTTGCAAAAATCCAACGTGAAAGCGGGTTTCCAAGCGGCAATATATGGAGCGAAGGGGTATTCTTCCACGTATTGCGATCCGGAAGCGGACGGATTGACGAATTTTGCAAAATCCCGGCTTGGGAGGATGCAACCATGGAAACGCTTTTCTGGAGCTGTCTGGCAGGCGGAATCCTGTTTGCGGCGGTCAGCGTCGTTTTGGGGGATCTGGTCAGCCATGCCCTTGACGGGCTGCTCGACTTTTTGTCGGTCGATTTCCTGAAACCGATGGTGATCGCCAGCGCGGTGACGGTGTTTGGCGGCGCCGGCGTATTGCTTGAGCGCTATACGGGATGGGGAGGCCTCGCGGTTGTTCTGCTGTCGATTGCCGTAGCGGTGATCGTATCGGCGCTGGTGTATTGGTTTTACGTCAGGCCGATGGACAACAGCGAAAACTCTACCGCTTATTCCATCCGCGAGTTGTCCGGCCGGATCGGCGAAGTCACCATCCCGATTCCCGAAACGGGTTTCGGAGAGGTCATGATCAAGCTTGGGGCCGGGAACACGGTTCATATCGCTTCGAGCTTCGATCGCCATCTGCTGGCAGCGGGCACTAGGGTCGTCGTCGTCGACGTGCTTGACGGGGTACTGCGTGTCGCCAAATTAGACGAGAGAAGAGGAGATGTTGTTTGATGGATTTGCCGGATTACCTGATCATTCCAATCATTGTCGTCGGGGTTATTATCGTGCTGGGGTTGGCTTTCTGGGCCCGCTACAAAACGGTTGGGCCGGACGAAGCCATGATCGTGACGGGTTCCTTTTTGGGAAGCAAAAACATCGCGGAGGACGAATCGGGGCGGAAAATCAAAATCGTCCGTGGGGGCGGCGCGTTTATTTTGCCCGTATTCCAGCGTTCGGAATTTATTTCGCTCCTTTCCCACAAGCTGGACGTATCGACGCCCGAGGTTTACACCGAGCAAGGGGTGCCGGTCATCGCCGACGGCGTCGCGATTATTAAAGTAGGCAGCTCGATCGAAGACGTCGCGACCGCGGCGGAGCAATTTATCGGCAAGCCGATCGATGCGCTGAAGGGCGAAGCCCAGGAAGTGCTGGAAGGCCATCTGCGCGCGATTTTGGGCTCCATGACCGTGGAGGAAGTGTACCGGAACCGCGACAAGTTTGCGCAGGAGGTTCAAGGCGTAGCCGCTCGCGATTTGAAGAAGATGGGGCTGCAGATCGTCTCCTTTACGATCAAGGACGTCCGCGATAAGCAGGGGTATCTCGATGCGCTGGGTAAACCGCGGATTGCGGCGGTGAAACGGGATGCCGAAATCGCCGAAGCCGAAGCGATGCGGGACGCGCGGATACAGAAGGCGAACGCGGAAGAACAGGGACAAAAGGCGGAACTGCTGCGCGATACGAACATCGCCGAAGCGACCAAGGAGAAAGAGCTGAAGGTCGCCTCCTTTAAGAAGGAGCAGGACACCGCGAAGGCCGAGGCCGACCAGGCGTACCACATCCAGGAAGCGCGCGCCAAGCAGACGATGGTCGAAGAGCAGATGAAGGTCGAGCTGGTCCGCAAGGAACGCGAAATCGACCTTCAGGAAAAAGAAATCATGGTTCGGCAAAAGCAATACGACGCCGAAGTGAAGAAAAAAGCGGATGCCGACCGTTATGCCGTCGAGCAGGCGGCCGAGGCGGATAAAGCGCGCAAAATGCGCGAGGCCGACGCCCTGCAGTATTCCATCGAGACGCAGGCCAAAGCCTCCGCGGAACAAAAACGGCTTGAAGGCCAGGCGATTGCCGATGCCGAGCGGGCCAAAGGTACTGCCGAAGCGGAAGTCATCCGCCTGCGCGGTTTGGCCGAAGCCGAAGCGAAGGAAAAGCTGGCGGAAGCTTTCCAGAAGTTCGGCGAAGCGGCGGTGCTCGACATCATCGTCAAAATGCTGCCAGAGCTGGCCGGCAAAATCGCGCAGCCGATCTCTTCGATCGACAAGCTTACCGTGGTGGACACGGGCAAAGGCGAAGGCGCGGCCCGCGTGAGCAACTATGTGACCGAACTGATGTCCACCGCGCCGGAAATGCTGAAGAACGTGTCCGGCATCGACGTGGAAGGGCTGATCAAAAATTTGACGGGCAAATCGAAGCCTGCACCGGTCGTGGCCCAGCAAGAGCGCGAGCTGGTGAACCTGGAGGCGGGCGCGGCGAAAGAGGAATAGTTGTCGCTGCTGTTGACGCTTGCGGTTGCGGGACAAACGAGGAAGGTATAGGAGGAGAGGCAGGCCTTCAATGACAATTTGCCGAAGGCGTGTTTCGGATCATGGCGTATTGTCAGTCATGTATCCATGAAAAAGGCGGTCCAAGCGAATAGGCTTGGGCCGCCTTCTTTGATTTGTTTTCCCTGCGTTGCGGATAGCTTAGCTGCAAGCGCAGTTCAACACCGGTTTGCGCGCCGCCGTCGTTTCGTCCAAACGCGTGACCGGCGTGCCGTACGGGGCGTTCAGCAGCAGTTCGGGCTGCTCTTCGGCTTCCTTGGCGATTTGGATCATCGTGTCGATAAAGGCGTCGAGCGTATCTTTGCTTTCGGTTTCCGTCGGTTCGATCATCATGCATTCGTCCACGTTGAGCGGGAAGTAGATGGTCGGCGGATGGTAGCCAAAATCAAGCAGCCGTTTCGCCACGTCCAGGGTACGGACCCCGTATTGCTTGAGCGGCGTGCCGGACATGACGAATTCATGCTTGCAGATGCCCGGATACGGAATGTCGTAATAAGGCTCAAGGCGTTTCATCATGTAATTGGCGTTCAGCACGGCGCATTCGGATACGCGGCGCAGGCCTTCGGGGCCGTAGCTGCGCATGTACGCGTAAGCGCGGACGAGAATGCCGAAGTTGCCGTAATAAGCTTTCACGCGGCCGATCGATTCCTCGTTCCCGCCTTCCAGCGTATACGTTCCGTCTTCTTTTTTCGAGACGAGCGGGCGGGGCAGGAACGGCACGAGCAGGCTTTTGACGCCGACCGGACCGGCGCCGGGACCGCCGCCGCCGTGCGGCGTGCTCATCGTTTTGTGCAAGTTCAAGTGCACGACATCGAATCCCATGTCGCCGGGGCGCGTAATGCCCATGATCGCGTTTGAATTGGCGCCGTCGTAATACAGAAGCCCGCCGGCTTCGTGAACGATCGCCGCGATCTCCTGGATTTGCTCCTCGAACAAGCCCAGCGTGTTCGGGTTGGTCAACATCAGGGCAGCCGTGTCGCTGCCGACCGCCGCGCGCAGCGCCTCCAGATCGACGAGCCCTTTGTCCGTGGACGGAATCGTGACGGTTTTGAGTCCGGCGACGGAAGCGCTGGCCGGATTGGTGCCATGCGACGAATCCGGCACGATGACTTTGTCGCGGAGCTCGCCGCGGCTTTCATGATAGGCGCGGATCATCATCAGCCCCGTCCATTCGCCGTGGGCGCCCGCGGCGGGCTGCAGCGTGACGGCATCCATGCCGGTGAGCCCCGCCAAGTCCTGCTGCAGCTGGTACATCAGCTCAAGCGCGCCTTGGATGCTTTCTTCGGGCTGGTAAGGATGGATTTTGGCGAAGCCCGGGTAACGGGCGACGTCCTCATTGACTTTCGGATTGTATTTCATCGTGCAGGAGCCGAGCGGATAAAAACCGTTGTCCACGCCGAAATTGCGGCGGGACAGCTCCGTATAATGCCGGATGACGTCGACCTCGTATACCTCCGGCAATGCCGCGGGCTCGCTGCGCAGCATGGAGGCCGGAATCAGGGAATCCGCCGCAAGCTCCGGCACGTCGAGCTCCGGAAGGGAATAGGCGACGCGGCCGGGGTGGCTAAGCTCGAATATCAACGCTTTTTCCTGTATCATAAACAACCCTCCAGCAATGAAGCGAATTGGTCAATCTGTTCTTTCGTTCTGCGTTCGGTCACGGCGATCAGCATATGTCCTTCAAGTTCGGGATAAGCGCGGCCGAGATCATACCCGCCTATGATGCCTTGCTTCAGCAGTTTTGCGTTGATGCTCGCGACGGACGCGCCTTCGGGCAGCTTGATCACGAATTCGTTGAAATAAGGAGAGGCATGCGGCAGGGCGACGCCTGGAACCTTTGCAAGCCTCGCTGCGGCATAATGGCTTTTTTGCAGGTTCAGATTGCCGACCTCGATCAATCCCTGCTTGCCCATCACAGACAAATAAACGGAAGCGCAAAGCGCAAGCAGCGCCTGGTTCGAGCAGATGTTGGAGGTGGCTTTTTCCCGGCGGATATGCTGTTCCCGCGCCTGAAGCGTCAGGACGAACCCGCGTTTGCCGTTCCGGTCGACCGTCTGGCCGACGATACGCCCCGGCATTCTGCGCATATGGTCCTTGGATACCGCAAAAAATCCGCAGGTCGGTCCGCCGAACGAAGCCGCGATGCCAAGGGGCTGGGCGTCCCCGACGACGATATCGGCGCCGAGTTTCCCAGGAGCTTCGAGCAGTCCAAGGGATACCGGGTTGGCACTGACGATCATCAGCCCTTTATGCCCGTGCACCAGGTCGCCAATGGCAGCGAGATCTTCGATCGAGCCGAAAAAGTTCGGGTTTTGCACAAGCACGGCGGCGGTATCATTCCCTACGGCTTGGGCCAGCTCCGCCATGTCCGTTACCCCGTTGCTCATGCCGACCTCGACGATTTCCAGACCCAGCCCGCGCGCGTAAGCACGGAGCACTTGCCTGGATTCCGGATGAACCGCCGCGGAAACGACGAGTTTGGAACGTTTGGTGGCGGCGCCGGCCAAGGAACCGGCTTCCGCCAGAGCCGTCGCGCCGTCGTACATGCTGGCATTGGCCACGGCCATGCCCGTCAGCTCGCAAATATAGGATTGGAATTCGAAAATCGCCTGCAGCTCGCCCTGACTGATTTCGGGCTGGTACGGCGTATAGGCGGTATAAAATTCGGATCTGGACACGACATGGTTAATGACGGAAGGAATATGATGATCATATAGTCCGGCGCCCAGGAAGCTGGCGTACTTATCGGTGTCGGCGTTTTTGGCGGCAAGCGCGGACAGGTGGGTCGTGAGGGCGTACTCGTCCAGCCGCTTGGAGACCGGTAGCTCCCCCTTGAAACGGATGTCTTCGGGGATATCCTTAAAAAGCTCTTCGATCGAATTGAGTCCGACGGTTTTCAGCATGTCCTGCTGATCCTGCTCGGTCATCGGCAGATAACGGTGCTTCACTTGGAGTCAGCTCCTTTTCGGGCTCGTTTGTAAAATGGAACGGGAACAACTTCGGCTTTCAGGCGTTTGCCCCGCACATCGACCTCGACCTGCGTGCCGACGGCGGCAAAGCGGCTGTCGAGAAGCGCCAGCCCCAAATTCCGTTTCAGCGTAGGGGATTGGGTGCCGGTCGTAATTTCTCCGATTTGCTCGTCGCCCGAATAAACAGCATAATGCGAGCGGGGAATGCCGCGGTCGATCATTTCCACGCCGACCAGTTTGCGCGGCACGCCGTCTGTCTTTTGCCGCTGCAGGGCGTCCTTGCCGATAAAATCGGCCTTGCCCAGCTTCACGAAAAAGCCGATGCCGCCTTCCAGCGGGGAGATGTCTTGGGACAGCTCCTGCCCGTACAACGGCAGCTTGGCTTCGAAGCGGAGCGTGTCGCGGGCGCCGAGACCGGCCGGAAGCAGGCCGAAGGTTTCGCCGCGCTCAAGCAGTCCTTTCCAGACGGCAGGCGCGTCTTCGGCAGGGAGGTAAATTTCGAATCCGTCTTCGCCGGTATAGCCGGTGCGGGAGATGAGGACGGACTCGCCGAACAGCGATACGTTTTGCAGAAAGTGAAACGCGCCGAGCTGCGTTAAATCGCAATCGACAAGGGGAGCGAGGATTTCTTCCGCTTTGGGCCCCTGCATCGCGAGCAGAGCCATATCATCGGACTTGTCGGCCATTTGGACCCCGTCCGGAAGATGGCGGCGCAGCCATTCCCAGTCTTTGCCGATGTTCGAAGCATTGACGACAAGCATGTAGGACGCCTCGGCCAGTTTGTATACGAGCAGATCGTCGACGACGCCGCCGTCCGGATAACACATGGCGCTGTATTGCGCCTGTCCGGGGACGAGAACGGTTACATCATTGACGGTCATGCGTTGAAGGAAGCTTTCGGCCTGCGGGCCGCTGACGAAAAATTCGCCCATGTGGGACACGTCGAATAAACCTGCTGCTTCGCGGACCGCCTCATGCTCCTTATGGATGCCGCTGAACTGGACGGGTAGCTCCCAGCCGCCAAAATCGATGCAGCGCACGCCCGGTATCTCGGCATACAGCGGGTAAAGCGGAGTTCGTTTAAGCTCGGACACGTTTCCATCACCTTCTCTTTCCATTTTTCAAAGCACAAAAAGGACAGGCAAAAGAACAAGCATGCCGCTCACACGGCATACCGCTTCCTTTGCTCTGTCCTTGGTACCTGAGAGTTACTTTGCTTAACGGCCGATCAGGGTTGCAAACTGCACACCGCTTCAGTGCCGGTCAACAAATTTCCCCTTGGGTGATTCTTTTCGCTCAAGAATTCTCTCCAGAGATGCGTCCGATAATGGTCCTTTTGCCTGAGAGATTCACCCGTTTTCATGCGGGCTTACTCCTTCGGCGTCACCAGTGAATAGTAATCTCTCCCATTACCTTCATCCGCTATTGAATTGTCTAATACCATTAATACTCAAAGCCTGGGGGAATGTCAACAACATTATCCGGGCGGCGGCCCCGCAGTCCGGCAAGCCCCGGATTCCGACCGGCAAGGCATCAAAAAACATTGAATTTTAGCATACTGTTTCCGCGTTCGCTGCGATACAATGATATCAGCATGACCCATTCGAATGTAAATCCGGGGAGGATGAAAACGTGGAAAAAATCGTCGGCGTGGATATCGGCTGCACGAAAATGTACATGTATGCGGAAGTAGACGGGGAGCCTATCGAAAACAAAGTGCCGACCGGGCTGGATTGCCCGCGGGAGCGACTGAAGCAGGAAATCGACGCGTTTATCGAACGACTTCCGTTCGAGCCGGAGGGGGTCGGGATGGCGGTGCCGGGCCTCGTGGAGGGGGATCATCGCGTGCAGCTGTCGGACGTCCGTGCCTTGACCGGGATGACCGCCGATGATTTCGGAGAGGGAAGATTTCCCGTCCGGCTGATCAATGACGTCAAATCCGCCACGGTGGCGGAAACGGTCCATTACAAGGACAAAGACACGCTGGCGGTGATTATGGCCGGTTCCGGCACGGCGCTCGGCGTCTATTCAAAGGGGCGGATGTTTACGGGGGCGCACGGTTTTGCAGGGGAATTGGGATACTGCATCATCCAGACCGAAGAAGGTCCCCGGAGGCTGGACGACTTCGCGGGAGGCATCGGCATTTTGCGGCAGGCGGGCTGCGGCATCGAGGAATTCCTGGAGCGAATCAACCGGAACGAACCGGCGGCCACGCAGCTGATCGCCCGGGCGGGCGAATATTTCGGAATGGCATTGACGAACGTGATCCACCTGTTCAATCCGGACGTCATCGTCATCGGAGGCAGCACCGCCACTTATCCCGGATATATGGAGCACGCGCTCGAAACCGCGCAAAAGCATACCATTCCGGACATGTTCAACGCTTGCTTGATCGCCCCGGCCAAGGACAATAAACGCATCGTCGCGCTCGGCGCCATGGAATACATGCGCAGCGGCATGCAGATTTAGGCTCTGAAAAAACAGTGAAGGCGCCTGGAAAAAGCGCGGAATGCACGGGTTCCCGCTGTTTCGAAAAAACGGGTTCCTGTTATATTGACACCGCCGTTTGCTCTGCTTTATTCTTAAGATGATTAGGATTGTAAATGGTTTCAAAATTAACGGATTTTCATATACAAGCGGATGATGGCGAACGGGAGAGACCGTCTTTTGGAAAGGGCGGCACCGAAGGAGCAAGCTGCGGGAGCGCACAAACCGGCGGCTAATCTCTCAGGTACAAGGAACCGTCGCCGGACGCGGCTCTGGAGAGAGCGTCAGCCACCCAAGGGGAACGCGGAAACGGCAGGTTTCCGTCCAAACTCTCAGGTACAAAGGACAGAGAAAAGGTGCTGCATACCTTTTTTGCTGTCCTCTTTTTTGTGCTGCCTTGTTCGTGCCGTTTTGAATACTGTGCAATTTCCTGACGAGAATTACCTTTACAGGAGCGTGGAATCTGTGAGATTCAAACATGTGTTTTCCATCATCGGACCGTCCATGGTGGGCCCCTCCAGTTCCCATACCGCCGGCGCCGTGCGCATCGGGAGGGTAGCGCGCCAGCTGCTCGGCCGTCAGCCTGAGAAAGTCGAGATCACCTTGTTCGGGTCTTTTGCGGAGACGTATTGGGGACACGGTACGGACCTTGCGTTAACGGCGGGGCTGCTGAATTTCGACACGGATGACGAACGGATTCCGGAAGCGGACATCGAAGCGGAAAAAGCCGGAATGAACATCGATTGGGTCCAGGGAAAAGGCAACGGGCCGCATCCGAATTCCGTCAAGCTCAAACTCTGGGCCGGGGACCGCAAAGCCGACATCATCGCCGCCTCCATCGGCGGAGGAACAATCGCGGTGTATGCCCTGAACGGCTTCGACGTGCAGATTACCGGCGAATATCCGACGATTGCAGTCACGCACACCGACAGCCGAGGCGTGATCGCCGGCCTGACGGGCCTGCTCAGCCGGGAAGGCATCAACATCGGTTACATGGACGTGGACCGCAAAGGCCGCAGCGAAGCCGCCATGACGGTGTTTGAACTGGATTCGCTGCCGGCGGCATCCGTCATTGAAGAGATGTCCCGGCTGCCGCATATTTTGGAAGTAACGATCATCGATTTGACCCAAAGGAGTTAAATGCCATGAGATTCGAGACGTTGGAACAGCTGGCAGACATTTGCCTGAAAGAAAACAAAACGATCGCCGACGTGATGCTGGAAGATCAGGCCAAGGAAACGGGCGTGTCTGTCGAAGACGTATTCCGGCA
>Ga0180220_1002467_pt1 | contig 11752 bp, 10 predicted proteins | sample eDN5th37CBELigBY_FD_151335 | JGI IMG/M metagenome (GOLD analysis project Ga0180220, IMG submission 151335) | Enriched backyard soil microbial communities from Emeryville, California, USA - eDNA 5th pass 37_C BE-Lig BY (version 2) (version 2) | ecosystem: Environmental > Terrestrial > Soil >... | reverse complement strand
AAGGGATGTAATCTGTGTCTGCTCAACATAGATTTGAATTTTAGATGTGATTGTTGGCATCTTGGTTCACCTCCTTTCAATAGCTTTATTATTTCATAGTAACCACGTTAAAACGAGAACAAATGTTTGCTTTTGATGACAAATTTAAAAGGAGGATCGGAGTGGGTCGGTTGGCTTTTCAAGCCAACGTTTTCTCCTCCCATGGCTAAAGTCACGGGTGTCCGAAAACTAAATGTATGAAATTTTTGATTTTTAATAAATGCTTTTAAATCGATATGATTTTACCACACATTTGTTCCCATTTTCCATACATTTCCTTAGGATGTCTTGAAAAATCGGCAGGAGGCCTTACCGCCCGTCAAAATCGGGTTTTGGAGCGGCGAGGAACGTTCCGAATCGCTGCGCAGGTTCCTAAAATACGGCCCTCATGAAAAAAAAGCCGCGTGGTTTCGCGGCTTCATTACGTTTACGTTCTTCTCGGTCCCCCTGGAAGCAGGACTAAGAATGATTCGATATAAGTGCGTTTTTCCTGTCATCATGCATTAAAACGATGCGTCAAACGCTTTTTCCATTTGCTCCGCTTCCTTAGAGACAGCAAAAAAGACGAACGGACCTTTGGTTTTTAGCACATGATTTTCCACCAGAAAAAATTCATTCGGGCGGTAATCCTTGAATTTGATTTTTTGCGCGGCAATCCGCTGCTCGATGTTCTCTCTGACTCTTTTCGTCTGCTGCGGATCCTTCAGTTTGATAACCGCCAGCTCATCCGCCCTCACATTCGAGGTTGACGTGTACAGAATGAAGCCTTCCACGGCGTCCGGTTCGATGTTATACAATTTCTGCAGTTTTTTCTGGTCTCCCTTTTTCAATTCCTTCAAATCCGCCGCCTGCTCGATGTTTGTCGAAATTTCCCCGAGGGAAACCGCTGCGGCTTTGTTACCGCCCGTGCCTGTGCATCCGGACAGCAGACCGATGGCGGCGGCAATCAGAAAGATGGCGGCGAGACATCCCCGAATGCTTCCTTTCCACTTTGTTCTCATAAGATATTCACTCCGATATATTTTTGATGGATGGGTCTTCGAAAAACGTGTTCGCGTTGTAAAGCAGCAGCATCTCCCGAATGCCGCGCTCCTTCACCAGAGCCGCCGGATCGTCCTCGTAGTAACGAAGATCCACCACGTCGATTTCGCTGAAATGCTTCAGCAGAAGCGGAATGAAGCTGTTTGCGTACGAGTCCTTCACGACCAGCAGCTTTTTTCCGTTCGTTTGGGTTGTTTGGATCCGAATCAGCGCATGGTTGCCGTTCAAAAAGACCGCGTATTTATCTTTCTTGTCGAGCTGGTCCAGCGCATACAGCGAATCGGCGACCTGCCCTTCGTCGACATACGAGACGGTATAGGCTTCCGGATTCTTTGGCAGATAGAGCTGGATGGAGTCGGGCTTCACATGCCTGAACCCGCTTTTGGAATAGAGCGAACCGAAGAAAGCATCGGTCACCTGCCGGATTTGAAAATCCTCCTCTTTTTGCGGGTTTAACCCCATCCGCTTGCACAGCTCCAGGTAGGCGGCATAAGCGCCTTTCGTCGTCCAGTGATGGTCGGTTTTATAAAATACGGGCTGCTCCCGTTCGGCGTATAACGCGGGGAATACATCGACAAAACGGATATCGGCAGGCAGCTTCTCCCGGATCTGTCCCACGTAAGCTTCTTCGACGCCGGTTTCGGCGTATCTCGGCAGCTTGTCTTGAAGCACGGCCGCTGCCGTCGGCACGATCATGGCATATTTACGCAGGTCCGGGGTCGCTTCGTCAAACTCCCGAACCGCCTTCATTTTGGCTTCCAAATCCCCTTCCGCCGGAGGGACGAATTTTTGAATCAAGTAGCCGTCTTTCCCGAGATAAACGCCGTTGCTTTCCTTTTTCCCCATGACGCGGTCCATATCGGTTTTCGCTCCGATCCATAAGTCGCGATGAGCAAATTGATCGGAGACGTAAGCCTCGAAATCGGAAGTAAAGGCGCCCGAGAGCAGCGACGTGAACGAAAAATGCGGCAGCTGCTTCAGCATCCGGTTCTCCGATTCCGAAAAAGTCCGGTCCGGGGCAGCCAGATTAAGAGCGAATATCGCGCCAATAAACAGAAGCAGCAATACGGCCAATATTTTTTTGTTTAGGCTTTCGTATTTGTCCATCATGGCCGCCCTCCTTAGAATCGAAAATATAAAAACGGATTGTACGTTTCATTGACCAAATAAGCCGTCGACAGCGCCATAAACAGAAAATAGATCAGCGGAGAGGCGATGGCTCCGGCCGTTTTCCATTTCGTTTTCACGTACGCGAGCATTTTGCCCGGAAACGGAGTCGCGCAAAAAGCTAATACGACAAGCAGCGCAGCGTTCGTGGACAGCGCGTAAAGCGCCTGACGATCCGCAAAACCGTGCCCGCCGAAGCCGAACATCACGCCGATGAAACGCATGGCGGCAGCCAAATGCTCCATTTCGAACAATACCCAACCGACGATGACGACCAGCAGCGTATAGACATGTCCGGCCCATGCGGGACAACGCCCCAGCCACCGCAACAGAAGCAGCTTTTCGATCATGACGAAAAACCCGAAATACAATCCCCATACGATAAAATTCCAGCTGGCACCATGCCAAAGACCGGTCAAAAACCAGACGGACAGCACGTTCCGAAGCTGCTTCGCCATGCCCTTTCGGTTGCCGCCAAGCGGTATATACACATATTCCCGAAACCAGGCGCCGAGCGAAATATGCCATCTCCGCCAAAATTCCGTCACGCTTTTGGATATATAGGGGTAACGGAAGTTTTCCTTGAAATCGAAACCGAACATTTTGCCGAGGCCGCGAGCCATATCGGAATACCCGCTGAAATCGAAATAGATTTGCAGCGTAAACGCGATGATTCCAAGCCACGCGGACAATACGGAGAGCTCGGCGACCGGTTCCGCTTTGACGCTCGTCCACAGCAAACCGATGTTGTTGGCAAGCAGCACTTTTTTCGCCAAGCCCCGAATGAACAGCTCCGCCCCTTCGCCGAAACGATCCAGCGTGACGCTGCGCGAATCAAGCTGGCCCGCGATGTCGCCGTATTTGACGATCGGACCCGCGACGAGCTGGGGAAACATCGTCACGTACGCCCCGAAGGCGACGAAATTTCTCTGTACCGGCACCTTGCCCAGATAGACGTCCACGACATAAGACATCGTTTGGAACGTATAAAATGAAATGCCCACAGGCAGCGGCAGATCGGCCGTTTGCAGATGCAAATGAAATAATTGGTTGATGTTCTCCGTGACGAACCCGGCGTATTTAAAGAACCCGAGAATGCCCAAGCTGCCGGCCATCGAACCGAAAAATACGGACCTGGCGATCCATTTCCGATGCCTGTACTTATCGATCAGCAGACCGTTGAAGTAATCGAACACCGTGGAAAATACCATGATCAAAATGTATACGGGCTCGCCCCAGGCATAAAAAATCAGGCTTGCGACGAGCAAAACGGCATTCCGCAGTTTCCTTGGCGAAACGTAATAAACCAGGACGGCGGCGGGAAGAAAAAGAAACAAAAAGATCAGGCTGCTAAAAACCATGCCTCGCCACCTCCAAAAAGTTGCTCCAGCATACGCATGTTATTTTGCCTGCTCCTTGAGAAACTCCAGCATTTTCGCATAATAGTCCGGTTTAAAATGAATGCCGTCCGCATCATAGAAATCAGAGGTGCTCGCAAAGATTGGAGCCAAATCGACGAACCCGACGCCTTCCTTGTCGGCCAGCGCTTTGACCGCTTGATTGTAATCGCCGATGTTTTTATAGCGCGGTTCATCCTTCAAGGCTGACTCCGTAACCGGGGTGACTGTCAGCAGCGTAATTTTGGCTTGCGGAAGCTTGTCCTTGATCATGCCGATCAGTTTGGCATAGTTTTTCATCGAATAAGCTTTCGGGTCGTCCGTCGGCCATAAAATGTCGTCCGATCCCAATTGGATAAAGACCCGCTTCGGATTCCGCTTGGCAAGATCTTCGATGTCTTCCAGCGCGAATTCCGCCGTTTTCCCCGCGCCGGCCAGCACGTTTTTCTCGTCCAGCACGTCATGGAAAGACAACCCCTCCGTGATGGAATCCCCCAGAAATACGCTGTCTTGAAACATCCGCTGATACGAATCGGCGGTCTTTTCCGTTACCGCAGCATCCCCCTGTTCCTGCGCCTGGGTTGTCTGTCGTTGGGCCTGCTTGTTCGTTGAATCGTTTCCGCAAGCCGCCAGTGCCAGCGCGAAGCTCCCCATGAGTATCGTCGTCACGATTTTTTTGTTCATGTCCATCTACCTTCCTGAAATTTAATTTCATCTATTTTTTTAATTCAATTGCAAATATTCTTTGATTCCGTCCAGTATGGAGCCGGCCATCGAGTATTGCGCCTCGTCGCTCAGCATTTGTTCCTCTTCCTGCGGATTCGTTAAATAACCCGTCTCGATCAGGACGGCCGGCATCTCCGTATCCTTCACGACGAAGTAATCCTCTTTCTTGACGCCCCGATCCCGAAACCCGCTTCCTTGAACGATGTGCTTTTGCATGATTTCGGCCAAAGGGAGGGAATCGTCGTGATAATAGTAAGTTTCCGTACCCGAAACGCTTGCGTCCTCGTACGTGTTCCCGTGAATGGATATAAACAAATCGGCGCCCAGGTCGTTGGCGAATTTCGGCCTCTCACGGTCCACCGAAGATATAAACCGGTCGTCCGTCCGGGTCAGATCGACTTCGATTTGCGATTCCTGTTTCGCCAGCTCCTCCACCTTGAGCGCCAGCCTCAGCGTGAAATCCTTTTCGAAACTCCCGCTCGCCCCGGTCGCGCCGCGATCTTTGCCCCCGTGTCCGGGATCGATGACGACTTTGTACGGCGTCCCCGGCGGATGGGAGACGGCACCGTTTTGGCCCAAAAAGCTTATCATTCGATGGTTTTGACCGATGCTGCCGCGGCTTGCCCCTCCAGAACGAATGCCGTACAGCAGGACGATCAGCGCGACGGACAGCAAACATGTCACGATCAGCACGGATTTTTTCATTCTCTCTCTCCTCCTTCCGAATGAAAGTGTAATCGCGCGGGATCAAGATAAAGTGCAGATCGCATCAAAAAGATTTATAGATTGGGAAAACCGCTATGCAAACAAAAAAGAGCCGTCCTGCCAAGGATCGATTGGTCCTTGCAAGACAGCTCCTGCTATTGAACATGCGCTTCATGCCGCGGTACAGCTACAAACGATGATCCTTCTGAAAATTCAAATGAAAATGCTCGTCGTCCTTGTAAACGCCAAAGCGATATCCTTTCTTCTGATAGAATGCGATGATCTCCGGAAGTACCTGCAGCGTCTGCGGCTTCTCATGCATCAACACCACTTCCAGATCGACTTTCGTCGCTTTTTTGACGTTTTCGACGATTTGTTCCGGATGGTCCTTCAATTTCCAGTCGTTCGAATCGATGGTCCAATCCCAGATTTTGAGGCCTTCGTTTGCAGCTTGGTCGCGAAGATTCCGATCATTCAGCCCCGGCACCGAACCGTACGGCGGACGCACCAAATGGGGAGTCTCGCCCGTGATATCTTGGATCAGCGCCAAATTCTCTTTCATTTCGGAAACGAATTGCCCCTGTTCGTACAGCTTTTTGTACTGATGGGTCATGCTGTGGCCTCCGACGTAATGGCCCTCCCGTACCGCGCGTTTGACGTACTTTTGCAATCCCCTATGTTTCAACTGGCTTCCCTGCATAAAAAAGGTCGCTTTGACGCCATGCTGATGAAGCACGTCCAGAACCTTCCCCGTCCATTCGCTCGGGCCGTCGTCAAACGTTAAATAAACGATTTTCCCTTTCGGCCTCGCGTCCTCTTCAGCCGGTACGGACTTAGCCGATTGGACCTCGGAAAAGCGACCCATCAACGTTTCTGCATGTTGTTCCGCCAACGCGCCCTTATCCCATGGTATCCACCTGATAAGACAAAAACAGAGCAAACACACGGCCGCCAGCAGCACGATCCGCCGTCTGCGTCTCATGGCCCTCGACTTTCCTGCGTTTTGCCCCTCATTGAGGTTCGTTCTTGCTGTCATGCCACTCCATCTCCTCTCTCATAATGAAAGGTTAATAGAGAGAGGTGCAGAAAAAGTGCAGATGGCGTGAACATGATTTAAAAATATGCAAAGGGATTTTCATTGTAGGAATTTGATACCACCCGCTCCAATCGAGGGTTTGGTATATTTGAATATAAAATGGAAGGAGAATCCGAATGAAACAACTTTTACTTATGTCCCATTGCGTATTTCCGACGCCCGATATCATCAAAACCGCTCGCTTTTACGAACAAAACATGGGGTTTAGGGCAGTCCGTTATTTGGATGCTGCTGAACCTCACATTTGCTTGTATCGCGATCATACCGAAATCATTTTAACGAAGACGAACGGAAAAAGAGTCATGCCGAATCGTGAACTTTACGGATACGGATATGACGCTTACTTTATTACGAAAGATCAAAAAACGCTTCAAGGCGAGCTTCAAAACGCGAACGTAAAAATCGTCCGCCAGTTATCGGATACGGATTACAACAACAGGGAATTTGTGATCGAAGACATCGACGGCAGATGGATCGCGTTCGGGATCAAGGTAAAATAAAAAGCGCGGAACCAAAGTCCGCGCTTTCTAGCCTTATCACGCATGTTTTTTCAAATAGAAATAAAACAGGACCCCATCCCCCGTGTTGGCCACGCCGTAAGGGACGCCATGCATCTCCAGTATTTTTTTGGATATGGCGAGGCCGAGTCCGGTTCCTCCGGTCGACCGCTGGCGGGAGGGTTCCCCGCGGTAGAAACGATCCCATATTTTTCCCAGTTGCTCTTCCGGGATATGGGCGCCTTTGTTTTCGATGCCTATTTGTACCCGTTCCCTTTCTTCCGTGACGGTGACGAAAACGGCCCCTTCCTCGGGCGTATAACGGATGGCGTTCGTCAAGAAATTGACCAGGACCTGACCGATCCGGAGCTCATTGCCGACGACTTCGACCGGTTGAACCGACACATGCAGGCGAAGCCGTTTTTGCTCCATGTCCGGTGCCAACTTGTCGCAAATCCGCTCGACGGCGACGCCGATGTCAAACGATCCCATCTCCATTTTGTACGTGCCGGACTCGTATTTGGCCAATTCCAGCATGTCCCCGATCAGCAGGTTCATTCGCTTCACTTCGTCTTCCATCGCCGCAAAATAATGATCCCGCTTATGGCTGGCAATCCCGTCCTTCAGCACGGACAAGCAGCTTTGGATGACGCTTAGCGGAGTCTTGAGTTCATGCGACACCCCGGAGATAAATTCCTTCCGCGTATGCTCGAGCTGCTTTTCCTTTTCGATGTCCTGCTCCAGCCTGACGATATGGGCATGCAGCTTCTCGGAAAGCTCGTTGATGCTGCGAGACAAATCGCCGATTTCGTCTTTGGTCGCCACCGGGATTTTTTCGGAGAAATCGAGCGCCGCCATCTGCCGCGCCGTTCGATTGATGCGAAGCAGCGGCCGGGCGATCCGGCGCGAATAATAGAACGACACAAGCAGCACGAGCAGCAGCGCGACGGCCGCAATGTAGGCGTAATAATGCCGGATCATCCCCGCGGCTTCGTTCACCGGCTGCAGCGACGCGACCGCAAACAGGTATCCGGGTTTCCCTTTCTCGTCTTGGACCGGTTCGATGAATATTTTGTATTTCACGCCGTTTTCTTCGTAATTCAACAATGGATTTGCATCCGCGGTAGGATCATAATCCCCGTAAAGCAAATCCGCCTGGAAAGCTTTGATGCGATCCAGAAACAAGTGGTTCGTGTAGCGCGAGCCTCCTGCGCCTTCCGGTATCTCTACTTTCGTAATCATCCCGGCAACCAGGATGCTGGGATAAGTTTCGTGATACTGGGTCGGGGGTTTCGGGTACCGGTCGACGACCTCGTACTCTTTGTTGACCATCTGCCGATTTTCCAACTGCCCTTCCTCCCGCAGTCCCGATCTGTATTTCGCCATCCGCTGGATAACCAGCTGCCCTTTCATGATCAATCCTTCAAAGGCGATGGGTTCGCCCTCCTTGATCCAAGGCGTGATAAACTGGTTGCCGCTATAAAAATCTTCCACGTTAATAAAACTGTAGAGCGGGACTTTTATCGTGCGACCGGAAAAATCAGGGAAGTCCTCCATACGGTCCAGCTTGATCTCCATAAAGTAATCGTCGGTATGTTGCAAATTGCCATAGGAGTCCAATACCGTGACCCAGGTGTTATGCTTTTGGTAAAAAACTTGTTCCAGCTGCGCCGTCTCCTGAGCGTTCGCGGCATGTTTCACGTAGTCCTGCCTGTAAGCTTGAAGCGCCGACTGAACGTCCCCTACCTTTTGATGGGCATAAAACTGTTTGAAAAACACGGTTTGCAAGGCGAAAATCACGGCGATCAGGAACAGGCACAACCCCGCGGTCAATAAGAACAGCTTAAGCACGATGCTCCTTTTCATGGCTGATCCTCGAATTTATACCCCGAACGCACGACCGTGACGATATGTTTGGCATGCTCCCCCAGCTTGGAACGCAGATTGCGGATATGGCTGTTCACCGTGCGGTCGTCGCCGACGAAATCATATCCCCAAATTTTCGTGATCAGCTGCTCTCGTGTGATGATAATTCCTTTGTTTTTCATGAGATGGGACAAAATTTCGAATTCGGTATGCGTCAAGCTGCAATTTTCCCCCTCGACCGAAACGGTGCGGGACGGAAAATGGATCGTAATCCCGCTGCTGGACAACGTGTCGCTCTCCTGTTCGCGAACCTGCCGGCGGTCCAAAAGCCGTTTCGCCCGTGCGAGCAGGATCGGCGGGCTGTACGGCTTGGTGACGTAATCGTCGGCGCCGAGTTCGAATCCGAGGAGCGTATCGTCTTCGTCCGAACGGGCGGTCAGCATAATGATCGGAACGTTCGACGCCTTGCGGATCCTTTTGCACACGGACCATCCATCCAATTCCGGCAGCATGATGTCCAAAATGATCAAATCGATCTCATGTTCCTGAAATAATGCGAGTGCCTGTTTTCCGTCGACGGCTTCAAGCACGCCGTATCCTTCTTCAAGCAGATAATCTTTCATGATTTCCCGTAATATAGGTTCGTCTTCCACAATTAAAATCGTATTCGACATGTGACAACCTCTCTTGCATTTTTCTTGCCATGGCTGCGGCGCGGGTTCCCTTATGTTCGGAAAGGAGTCGCGGCAACGTATGTATTCGTTATCCTAGCATGTTTGCATCTTGCAGACAAACCCTTTCCCATCGATCGCTCCTTGGGATGGTTCATAAATAAAACGCTGCACGGCAAATTATTGGTTTATCGACCAAACGGATCAGGCGGATTGAATTGAACGTTGAATTCGCAAAAAAAATGCCGTATGTTCCATTTGAACATACGGCAAACAATGAGGTCATCCGTTCATTTACGATTTAAGCGACTGCGCTAATCCGGTAAAAATAACGCCAAGCGCATACGCTCCCGCATCCGGGTACCCGATGCTCCGGTCACCGACCGTTCCGGCGCGGCCCATCCGGGCGGCGATCGCTTCGGTTTTTTTGGCGCCCTCGACCGCCGCCTCCGCTGCCTGGATGCCGGCGGCAATCAGGTCAGCGCCGTCTTCAGCGGCCGCTGCCCACGCATCCGCGTAAGGCGCCAGCGCGTCGACCAGCGTTTTGTCGCCGACGACGGCTCCCCTGCCGAAAGATCGTTCGCCGGTATCCTGAACGCCTTTGACCACGGCGGCCATCATTTCGGCGATTTCCGGCACGGACAGCTCTTTCCGCTCGCCCGCATATTTGCCCGCCGCCCGGAACGCCGAACCCCAGATCGGTCCGGAGGCTCCGCCGCAATGCTCCATGATCACCAGCGAGCACGCGTCCAGGAACGATCCGATGTCTTTTGCTTGGGCGGTCACTTCGTCCCATTCCGCTTTGAGCTGCTTGAATCCTTTCGCCACGCTCATGCCGAAGTCCCCGTCCCCCGCATGGGAGTCCAGTTCGCAGAAGGGCACTTCGTTTTCGATGATGATGGCGCTCATTTTATCGACCACATAAATCAGGTTATCAAGCGAAAGCTTCCCGTCGCGAATGACCGCATGCTCTTCGCCGGTCGTCATGCCGAAGGAAGCCGGCTTTTTGCCGCTCTCTTCAACGGCGCCGTTGCGATAGCGCACCGGTTCGAACGGGCCGCGCACGGCCAGCGCCGGCGTCTCGCATTCGGCGGCAAGCAGCCGCTTCAGCCGGTCGTCCAGCTTCATGATCGAGACGGATGCGCCGGCCATGTCGATGCTTGTCATGTAGTTGCCGACAAACACTTTGTATACGGCGATTCCGCGCGCGTCCAGCTCCCGCATGACGGCATGATTCAGCAGATAAAGCTCCTGCAGCGGCGTGCCCCCGAAGCCGTTGACCAATACGGCAACCTCTTCGGCGGCCTTCCCGTTCATCTGCAGGCTTTCCAGCAGCTGCGCCACCATCCGGGCAGCCAGGACGTCCGCCGGGATCATCGGTTCGCGCCGGATGCCCGGTTCGCCGTGGATGCCCACGCCGTATTCCATTTCCCCTTCGCCGATTTCGAAGGTGGGCGTGCCTTTGGCCGGCACGGTACAGGACGTCAGCGCAAAACCGATGCTTTTTACGTTGTCGATCGCATGTTGGGCGGCAGCTTTGACCTCTTCCAAGGACATGCCCGCTTCGGCGGCGGCCCCTGCGATTTTATGCACGAGCACCGTGCCTGCGACGCCTCTGCGCCCGACAGTGTAAAGGCTGTCCTCCACCGCGATGTCATCGTCGACTTTGACGTAATCGACCTGAATGCCGTCTTCGCCGGCAAGATGCGCCGCGTTTTTAAAGTTCATGATGTCGCCGCTGTAGTTTTTGATGATGAGCAGCGTCCCTTTTTCGCTCGCCGACGAGCGGATGGCTTGGTAGACCTGGATTTGCGACGGCGAAGCGAACACGTCGCCGCAGACCGCGACGTCAAGCATCCCTTTGCCCACAAACCCGGCGTGAGCCGGCTCGTGGCCGCTGCCGCCGCCGCTGATCAGGGTGACCTTTTGCGGATTGATGTCCTTTTTCTTGACGATTTTATATTTGCTGTCGAATTCGAGTTCCGGATGCGCCATGACGAGGCCGCTAAGCATTTCCCTGACAAGCGTCTCCGGTTTGTTCATGATTTTTTTCATCGTATCGCATCCTTTTTGCTTAGTTTAAAGTCCCGGCCGATTCGATCCGCGACTACGATCGCCGAAATCACGGCTTCCTCCGTGATCGGGAACGGCATCGCATGGATGGATTCCTCCGGAATGCAGGCCGTTTCAGCCACCAGACGCAGCTCGTCCGCTGTAACGGCATCTACGCCGATGTCCGCCAAGCATACCGGCAGGCCGACCGAGGAGCAAAATTCCAGCACTTCGTCGATTTCCGCCTTGGGCGCGTTTTCGAGCACGAGTTGGGCGATGGTGCTGAACGCCACTTTTTCCCCGTGAAAATAATGATGAGTGCCCGGCAGAACCGTCAGGCCGTTGTGGATCGCGTGCGCGGCGGCCAAACCGCCGCTTTCGAAGCCCAGGCCGGACAGCAGGATGTTGGTCTCGATGATGTTCTCCAGCGCCGGCGTCACTTGGTTGGCATCGCAGGCGATTTTGGCCCGCACGCCGTCTTCCAGCAGCGTTTCG
>Ga0180220_1002466_pt1 | contig 11754 bp, 12 predicted proteins | sample eDN5th37CBELigBY_FD_151335 | JGI IMG/M metagenome (GOLD analysis project Ga0180220, IMG submission 151335) | Enriched backyard soil microbial communities from Emeryville, California, USA - eDNA 5th pass 37_C BE-Lig BY (version 2) (version 2) | ecosystem: Environmental > Terrestrial > Soil >... | reverse complement strand
AGCACGCCGAGCCGCCGATACTCCGGCCGGAAGTCATGGCCCCACTGCGAGACGCAATGCGCCTCGTCGATGGCGAAGAGCGAGATCGAAGCCCGCGCCAGCCGTTCCAGCGTGCGGTCCTGCACCAGCCGCTCCGGCGCAACGTAAAGGATGTCGAGTGTGCCGTCCGCCAGCGCGTTCTCGACGTCCCGCTGCGCCGGCCATTCGAGCGACGAGTTCAGGAACGCCGCGCGCACGCCAAGCTCGTTCAGCGCATCCACCTGGTCCTGCATCAGCGCGATCAGCGGCGACACGACGATTCCGACACCCGGCCGGACCAGCGCGGGAATCTGGTAGCAGAGCGACTTGCCGCCGCCCGTCGGCATCAGCACGAGCGCGTCCGAGCCGCTAACCAGCGTCTCGATGATCGCTCCCTGCTCGAGTCGGAAGCTCTTATAGCCAAAGACCGTTTCGAGGATGCGCTGGGCTTCGTCCATTGGCGGGACATCGGTGCCAGACGGGGGCTTTGCGAGGGCGAGCGCGTTGCGGTTGGCCATGAGCTCTCGTCGGCGACCTTCGGCTGTCGGGCGGAGCCGTTACCTTAGGTTGATTCGCGCTCTTTCCGGCAGCGTATCGGGGTCGCGGGCGTGGACAAAGACGCTGGCAAGGCAACAGTGAGAGGCCCCAACTCGATAGTGGCCATCCAAGGCGCACTCACGTAGAAGGCGTTCCGATCCGCGGCCCGTGGCATCTGCCATGGAGGTCCTGCAACTCGAGAGGGTCGTCATGCGGCGCGTTCTGTTCCTTGGCCTCGTGCTGGTGCTCGTTCTGGCCGGCTTTTACGTCGCCTGGCCGGCATGGACCGGCCGCCAGATCCGGCATGCCATCGAGACGAACGATCCGACCGCCCTCGCGCAGAAGATCGATTTCGAGCAGGTACGTGCCCGGGCAAGGCCACTGATCGCGGCGCAGATGCAACGCTCGCTCGATCAGCTCCAGAAACAGGGTGGACCGTTCGGAGCGGCGATCGCGGGCCAATTAAAGGCGAGTTTGGGCGAGAAGCTGGCCAACGCCGCGATTGACGCGGCCCTGACACCGGAGAACGTGATCCGGCTGGCGCGGCAGGGCAAGGACATCAGCCGCATCCTCAAGGATATCGCGCGCGATGCTCCTCAGAAAGGGGCCACACCTGGAAGCGCGCCGTCCCAGACCCCGGTCGAGAGCCCGCAACAGCAGCCGTCCGAAGCGCAGCCGCAGCGCAGGCTGACCCGCGAGAACATCAAGAGCTACCGTATCACCGGCCCGCTCGGCATCGAGGTTGGCGTCGCTCACGACCCGGCGGCTACTACGCCCGACGTGCTGGTCGAGCTGGCTTTCACCGGCGGCGACTGGAAGGTCGTCAGCATCCTGCCGCAACTCTAGGCCGAGCCGGCCCACAGTCCCGCCCGATGTCCTCGAGCCATTGACATTGGCGCACGTCTCCGACATTTTCCGCGCGACCATCTGGATCTTTGCGACCAGAGCAACCGTGTCAGCGGGACGGGCGACCGTTTCGCCGTCGTGGTCAACGTCCGCCGGCGAAGCCTCGCTCGCGGACGCGTAATGCTTTGGAATGAGTGATGTTTCAGGTGATCGCCGGCCACGTGCCGTGTCTGCCACATTCGAGCGTTTTACTTATGCGCAGGTGCGGCTTTAGCGAGGAATCGGGATGCTCAAGGTGTGGGGACGCAACACGTCGATCAACGTCCAGAAGGTGATGTTCGCCGTCGGCGAGCTTGGCCTGGCCCATGAGCGCTATGATGTCGGCGGGCCGTTCGGCAAGCTCGATACGCCCGAGTACGGCATGCTCAACCCGAACCGGCTGGTGCCGACCATCGACGACGGCGGCTTCGTCCTCTGGGAATCGAACGCGATCGTGCGGCATCTGGCACAGCGCTATGGCCGTGGCACGCTCTCCCCGGCCGACGAGATGACCTTCGCCAAGGCAGATTCCTGGATGGACTGGTCGCTGACCTCGCTCTACCAGGACGTCATCACGACCTGCTTCCTGCAGCTCGTGCGTACGCCGGCGCGCTCGCGCGACAACGCGGCGGTCGAGCTGGCGGCGCGCAGGATCGGCCAGAAGCTCGATATTCTGAACAAGCAGCTCTCGGGGCGCGCCTTCATCGTCGCCGAGCACCCGACCATCGCGGATGTGGCCGTCGGCACGCTGATGTACCGCTATTACAATTTGGCGATCCCGCGCCCATCTCTTCCGAATGTCGAGGCGTGGTACGAGCGCCTGACGGCCCGCCCGGCCTATCGCCAGCACGTGATGATCGATTTCAAGCCAATGCTGGTGGATGGCGCCTGAACCCGTCCTCGAGACGACGGAGAGCGACGCGCGCATTTGCGCAGCACGCCTCCCCCGGGAACCCTGGAGCACGAAGAAAACATGGCCGAGCTTTTTCAATCGCTGTCGAGCCGCCTCTCGGGGGTCTTCGATCGCCTGACCGGGCGCGGTGCGCTCTCCGAGAACGACGTCGCCGAGGCTATGCGCGAGGTCCGCCGCGCGCTGCTCGAAGCCGACGTCGCGCTCGATGTGGTGCGTTCGTTCACGGATAAGGTGAAGGCCAAGGCCGTCGGCGCGGCCGTGCTGCGCTCGATCAAGCCCGGACAGATGGTGGTCAAGATCGTCAACGACGAGCTGGTCGCCATGTTGGGCTCGGAGGCCCAGCCGGTCGACCTGATGGCCGCGCCGCCGGTCGGCATCCTGATGGTCGGCCTGCAGGGCTCGGGCAAGACCACGACCACGGCCAAGATCGCCTATCGCCTCAAGGCCCGCGAGAAGAAGAAGGTGCTGATGGCGTCGCTCGATACGCGGCGTCCGGCGGCGCAGGAGCAGCTTCGCGTTCTCGGCACCCAGGTCGAGGTCGATACGCTGCCGGTCGTTGCCGGGCAGACACCGTTGCAGATCGCGCGCCGCGCCGAGGATGCCGCCCGTCTCGGTGGCTACGATGTGGTCATCTTCGATACCGCCGGCCGCACCACCGTCGACGAGGAGCTGATGGCCGAGGTGGCCCAGGTCAAGGAGCAGGTGAAGCCGCACGAGGTGCTGCTCGTCGCCGACGCGCTGACCGGCCAGGACGCCGTCAACACCGCCAAGGCCTTCGACGGACGTGTCGGCGTGACGGGCATCGTGCTGACCCGCGTCGACGGTGACGGCCGCGGCGGTGCAGCCCTGTCCATGCGCGCCGTCACCGGCAAGCCGATCAAGCTGATGGGCGTCGGCGAGCGCTTGAGGACTTCCACCCGAGCCGCGTCGCCTCGCGCATCCTCGGCATGGGCGACGTGGTCAGCCTCGTCGAGAAGGCTGCCGAGAACCTGGATGTCGAGAAGGCCCAGGAAATCGCGCGCAAGATGCGCAAGGGCGCCTTCGACCTCGAGGACCTCGCCGAGCAGCTCAAGCAGATGGAGAAGCTCGGCGGCATGGGCGGCGTGATGGGCATGCTGCCCGGCATGGGCAAAATGAAAGATCAGCTCAAGAACGCGAACCTCGACGACAAGGTGATCAAGCGGCAGGTGGCCATCATCTCATCGATGACGCCCTTCGAGCGGCGCAACCCGAAGATGCTCGACGGCAAGCGCAAGCGGCGCATCGCGGCGGGCTCCGGCACTCGCGCCGAGGATGTCAACCGCCTCATCAAGATGCACCGCCAGATGGCGGACATGATGAAGATGATGGGCAACAACCGCGGCATGGTGCAGCGCATGGCCGGTGCCCTCGGGCTCGGCCCGGGCGCCGGTGCGCCGAGTGCCGCCGAGATCGAGCGCATGCAGGCCGAGCTCGCACGCATGGACCCGAAGGCGCTCGAGCAGTTGCCGCCGGAAGTGCGCAACATGCTGCCGGGCGCGGGCAGCGGCAAGGCAAGCAAGCCGGCACAGACGGCCAAGGGTAGCTTGCCGGGACTGGGCGGCACTGGCGGCATGGGCCTCCCTGGGCTGCCTGGCTTCGGTGGCGGCGCGGTGCCGCGGCTGCCGGGACTGCCGAGCAAGAAGAAATGACGTCCGGGCATCAGGTGGCGATCCATCGCCATCCGGCGCCCGCCAAATCCAAGACTGCGAACTGAGACCAGAGAGACCAGAACAGGAGAAGACCCATGTCCGTGAAGATCCGGCTGTCGCGTGGCGGCACCAAGAAACGGCCCTACTATTACATCGTCGTCGCCGAGGCGACCGCCCCGCGTGACGGCCGCTACATCGAGCAGATCGGCACACACAACCCGATGCTGCCGAAGGACCACGCCGACCGCGTGAAGCTCGACCTCGATCGCGCCAAGCATTGGCTCTCGGTCGGCGCGCAGCCGACGGACCGCGTCGCCCGCTTCCTCGACAAGGCCGGTCTGATGAAGCGTACCGCGAAGAACAATCCGACGAAGGGCCTGCCCGGCAAGAAGCGCCAGGAGCGCGAGGCCGCAGCCGCCGAGAAGGCCAAGGAAGCGGCCGAGAGCGCGGCGTAACGGCTTCCGTCACACAATCGCAACAGGTGGGCGGCCAAGGTGGCCATTCACCTGTTGCTCGTGCATGAGGTTGGCGATTGCGCTAACGGTGGCCGAGCTAGCAAAGAGCCGCGCGACGGAGGTTTTCGACCATGAGCCAGTGCATCGCCCCGCGGCGTCGCTCCGTGCCGGTCAACGTCGGTGGCGTGGTGATCGGAGGCGAGGCGCCGGTCGTCGTGCAGTCGATGACCAACACCGACACGGCCGACATCGCCGCCACGGCGAACCAGATCGCCAGCCTCGCGCGGGCGGGCTCCGAGCTCGTGCGCATCACGGTCGATCGCGATGAGGCCGCCGCTGCCGTGCCGCACATCCGTGACCAGCTCGCGAGACGCGGCGTCCGCGTGCCGATCGTGGGTGACTTTCATTACAATGGCCACAAGCTTCTGGCCGACCATCCGGCTTGCGGCGAGGCGCTCGACAAGCTGCGCATCAATCCGGGCAACGTCGGCTTCAAGGACAAGCGCGATCGCCAGTTCGGCGCGATCGTCGAGACGGCGCTGCGCTACGCAAAGCCAGTGCGCATCGGCGTCAATTGGGGCTCGCTCGATCAGGAACTGCTGACACACCTGATGGATGAGAACTCGCGCTCGGCGACGCCCAAGACGGCGCGCGAGGTGATGCACGAGGCCATCGTCCAGTCGGGCCTCACCTCGGCTGAGCGCGCGGAGGAGATGGGCCTCGGCGCCGACCGCATCATCATCTCGGCCAAGGTGTCGGCCGTGCAGGACCTGATCTCCGTCTACACGATGCTGGCTCGGCGCTGCGACTATGCCCTGCACGTGGGGCTGACCGAGGCGGGGATGGGATCGAAGGGCATCGTGGCGTCGTCCGCCGCCATGGGCATCCTGCTGCAGCAGGGCATCGGCGACACCATCCGCTATTCGCTGACGCCGGAGCCGGGCGGCGACCGCACGCTCGAGGTGCGCGCCGCACAGGAGCTTCTGCAGACGATGGGCCTGCGCTCGTTCATGCCGATCGTCGCGGCATGCCCGGGATGCGGGCGCACGACGTCGACGGTGTTCCAGGAGCTGGCGCGCGACGTGCAGGAGATGATCCGCGAGCGCATGCCGGAGTGGAAGCAGCAATATCCGGGTGTGGAAACGCTGAACTTCGCGGTTATGGGTTGCATCGTGAACGGGCCGGGCGAGTCGAAGCACGCCGACATCGGCATCTCGCTGCCCGGCACCGGCGAAAGCCCCGCCGCTCCGGTCTTCATCGACGGCAAGAAAGCCACGACGTTGCGCGGCCCGAACATCGCGCAGGACTTCAAGGCGATCGTCGAGGGCTACATCGCCGAGCGCTTCGGCGCCAAGGCTGCACGCGAACGCGCTTAGAGCGGGCTCGTGTCAGGCGAAGCCAACTGAGAACCGATAGGTTGTCTTTCTGAAGTCGCGAGCGCCACGTCTCCCTCTCCCCGTTGGGGATTCCTCTACGAAACAGCCAAATCCATTAGCCTGGGTTACGGCACGTTCCCCTTCCCCTCGCGGGAGGGGAGAAGTGAAGGTATCTTTCGCAGGGGTGGGCTCCCGCCACACGTCAGCGCGTGGTGATGACGAAATCCGTCCCGACGTTCGTCTCGCCGAGCCCGAAGTCCGAGACGATGATCGACGCCCCCGGCCACAGCCGCTTGCCGAGCAGTTGGCGCAGATCGGATGGCAGCTCGATGCGGTCCAGCGCCTCGGATGCCGACGACTGCACATGCGTGCTGGCCGAGTGCTGACCCTTTTTCTGGCCTCCGCCTTCGCCGCCGCTGGTCGGCAGCGAGACCGCCGTCCAACGCATCCCGGTCACACCGGTTTCGTCGACGGCCGTGTAGACGTGCGTTCCGAGCGGCCGCTCCTGGTCCTTGATGACCACGGGTGTTTCATAGACCTCGTGGTGGCCCTGCCGCACATACGCTTGACCCGTCTTGCGCGAGACGAACAGGGTGATGGGCGATACGGCCTTGCGCGCCTCGCTCAGCTCCTCGGCCGCGAGCTTGGCGGCCGCTTGTGCGTCCCGTGCGGCGAGGGCGGCCGCGAATGCGGCTGCCGAGGCGGCTTCCTCCATCTCCTTCAGCTTGGCATGCGATTGACGGGCCGCCTCGACGCCGGCGGCGGCGAAGCTGATGCGTTGGCGGATCGGCTCTTCCGCACTCTCGGTCTGGACAGTGGCCATGGCAAGCTGCTCCAGCTCGAGGTGCTCCTCCGCATCGGCGAGGATTCCCGCCGAAGCAGCCAGCGCCGCCGATGCCTGGCTTGCCTCGCGGGACGCCGCGGCGGCGAACTCCAAAGCCGGCTTCACCGCCTTTTCCGTCGCAGCCTTTGTCGCGATCGCGCGGGCGACGCGATGCTGCGCCGCTTCATAGGGCGATAGCGAACCGGGCGTCGCGGGTACGGCATCGTCCGCAACGGCAACGCGCACCACCGCGGCAAGCTGCGGCAGGCCGGTCGGGATCGGTGTCGGCAAGGCCGGGTGCGCGAAGTCGGTGGGCCGCACTCGGCTCGGCGAGACGATCACGCGCATCCCGATGTATCCGATGCTCCAGAACCGCGAGGCGAATCCGCCCGGCAGCCGGATGCAGCCGTGCGACGCCCGGTAGTTCGGGACATAGCCCTGGTGCAGCGCGATCCCCGACCACGTCAGCCGCTGCATGAAGGGCATCGGCGCGTTCGAATAGATGTTGGACTCGTGATAGCGCCGGCGTTGCAGGATGCTGAACACGCCCGTCGGCGTCGAATGGCCCGACATGCCCGTGGAGACGCGCGAGCGCTCGGACCGTCCGTCCGCATCGAACACCTCGATATGCTGGTCGGCCAATGACACGATGGCCACGCGGGGGGCCGGCGCTCCGGAGCGCACCTTCGTGATGGCCGGCGTATCCGCGATTTGCCGGGCGCTGCCTGGCCGGCCGGCAGCTTGTGCGGAGGAGGGTGTGATCGCGCTGGCACCACAGCCGAGCACCACAAGAAGCAGGGCCGCCGAAGTCCGCTCCCGGTACGCTTGCGGTATGGGCCATCCGCGCAACCGAAAAGTCATGAAAACCCCCTACGCCGTACTCGTCGCCAAGAATGCAAACCGGCAATGCTGTGTCACACGCAATATAGATCGAGCCTTCGCCGACTCATGTATCGGCCACGCAACAGCGGTCGCGCAAACGAGAATCCCTGCCGGCAGGCGTCAGTGCCGGCGGCTGAGCTGGAAGAGCGCGGCCTCGCGCAGGCGATCGGCCTCAGGTCCGAAGCCGGAGAGCGCGTCCACGGCCTGCGCGACGGCGAGCTTCAGGCGCGCCTGCGCGGCTTCGACGCCGGCGACCGCGACGAACGTTGCCTTGCCGAGCGCGAGGTCCTTGCCCACCGCTTTCCCGACCATGGCCGCGTCCCCCGTCACGTCCAGCAGGTCGTCCGAGATCTGGAAGGCGAGCCCGATCGCTTCGCCGTAGGCGCGGGCGGATCTCACGGTCTCTGGCGCCGCACCCACCGCGACCGCGCCGGCTTCCGCCGCGAAAGCGATGAGCGCACCCGTCTTCATCGCCTGGAGGCGCGTCACATGGGCGGTGTCAGGCTGCTTGGGCTCACCCAGCTTCTCGGCCTCGAGGTCGAGCGCCTGGCCGCCGACCATGCCGGCGGAGCCCGCTGCGATCGCGAGGCGCGCGATCAGTTGCGCCCCAATGGCCGGGGCATCCGGCGCGGCGCCGGCAAGAATTTCGAATGCCAGCGTCAGCAGGGCGTCGCCCGCGAGGATCGCCGTCCACTCGTCGAACGCCTTCCAGACGGTCGGCTGTCCGCGGCGTATCTCGTCGTTGTCCATGGCCGGCAGGTCGTCGTGGACGAGGCTGTAGGCATGCACGCATTCGAGCGCCGCGGCCGCATCCATCGCCACGTCTAATCCGCCGCCGCGGCCGACCACACGGGCCATCTCGAGCACCAGGAACGGCCGGAACCGCTTGCCGCCCACGAGCAGCGCGTGGCGCATGGCCGACAGCAGCCGCGCCGGCGTGCCGGCCGCGCCGAGCCGGTCGAGGTGCCCGACCAGATGCTCCTCCATCTGCCGCGCCGTGATCGCGAGCCGTTCCGCGAACCCATCGTTACCGGCTGACGTCATCTCGGTTCCTTTCCCGCCCCGGTCCTTGCGATCGGCTTATCGGTGAACTTCGGGTCGCACAATGCCCGGCAACTGCGATGGTGATAGACAACCCGACCTCCGACGGCACAAGCCGCGGTGTGCGAGCCGGGCCGATGCAGTCGGCCGATGGGACGCGCAAGACGCTGGTCAGACGCGTTGAATGAAGCTATAAGCGGCGCTTCATCGCACCGCCTGCCCTGAAACGGGCAGCGGCGAACGGTGCAGCATCAGCACACGCGCGTCGCCCGACGGCTTGGCCGGGGTGGGACGCGGAACGACAGGCTTCCCTGGCGGGGGCCGCGAAGGAGCACGAAAATGGCTGTCCCCAGGAAGAAAATGTCGCGCATGAAGCGTGGGTTCCGCCGCTCGGCGGACGCCCTGACCGCGCCGATCTACGTCGAGGACAAGGAGTCGGGCAACCTGCGCCGTCCCCATCATATTGACCTCAAGTCTGGCAAGTATCGCAACCGCCAGATCCTGGACGTTGACAAGGCCGAGGCGTGAAACAGCCGGTTTCCGATGCCCGGCCGCTCGTTATGACCGTCGCAAAAAATGCGTGGACTGCGGATAAAGTGCCCGGTATCGAACCAGATCCATGGAGTGCGGCCCGCAAGGTGGGACCTCGGGGCGGCCGGTAGGGGGTAGAGCTCTCATGTCTCTTCGTGTCATTCCGCTGCTCGTCATCTCGTTCATCATCTACAACGTCGTCGTCTTGTTTGGGGGCGATGCGACGGCGGAGGCCATCCTGGGCAAGCAGATCTTTGCCTTGCCGATGGTCAGTGGCGCCCGCTGGGTTTTCACCATGGGCGACCTGATCATTCTGCTGACGATGATCGTGCTGTTCATCGAGCTGATCAAGTCGACCTATACGTCAAGCTCACAGATGGTCGACCACGGCCTGTCGATGCTCGTTTTCATTGCGTGCCTGGTCGAGTTCCTGCTGGTGCCGAAGGCGACGTCGTCGGTGTTCTTCGTCATTCTTACGGCCACCCTGATCGACGTGGTGGCAGGAGCCCTGATCGGCATCCGCACGGCGCGCCGCGATCTGAATTTCGGCGGCAACGAGTGAAGAGGTCGCTGGCCTTTCGACCGGTGGCTTGCCATTGCAGCCAGGAAGAATGACAAGCTCCGTTGGGACCAACGGAGCTTTGTCGTTGCCAGGGCTTGGCTCGAGCGATCTGAAAAGCAAAGGGCGTGCCGGCCACCCGTGCCCGCACGCCCGGAAGAACGCGCACTGCAAGTCCGCTACACAGCGCTAGGCGGCTGATTGTTCTGGTTATTCTGGACGTCGACGTCCGTCCGAGAGCGCCGCTCGGCCATGAACTGATCGAACTCGGCCTTGTCCTTCGCCATGCGCAGGCGATCCAGGAACGAGCGGAAGTCGTTCGCCTCCTCCTCGAGCCGCTTCAGCATTTCCGCCCGATACTCGTCGAAGGCCCGATTGCCGGTCGGGGGAAATCCCCGCTGCTGCGGGCTGCCGCCCCAGGTCTCGAACCGCTCGCGCATGCGCTCCATTTTCCGCTCGAACCGCTCACGCCGATCCGCACCACGGCCCCAGCCTCGTCCACCACATCCCATTCGTCCGCTCCAAAGTAGAAAGGCCAGGATCGCGAGGCCGACCGGCCAGAACAGGACGAAGCCGACCACCATCAGGGCGATCCAAGCCGGCCTGCCGTAGTCGTCGATCCTTTCCACCATTTCCGTCATTGCCTGCTCCCGACATGCTCGTTGCCGAATGCGACTTCCGCGTCGCCGGTGTGAATGTAAATAACATTTACATCGAGTCAAGCGGCCACACACGAAAGTTCTGCGGCTGATTTTGACTGGTCCGCGGTGCGCGCGTTTTCGATGGCCGCATCACCCCTGCCGCCACGGACGACCCATAGCGACAGCGGGTCTGCCAGTCCCTAATTTTGCGGCCTCAGCCACTTCTGCAACGCCGCAGCGGCGAGAATCCGTGTCAGCCCGATCGGCCCCTCACGATTGCTTGCCGACGCCTCGCAGATAGATCAGGGTCGCCGCCTCGAGCAGATCCTCGGGGCTCATCGGAATGGGACGCCGGGCAGCATCAGCACGGCCAAAAAGGCTCGCGATGCCATGCGCTTGCGACCACATATGCAGCGCCATCATGGTCACCGGTGGCCGCTCGTCCCCCGGCAGGGTCGCAACCACCGCCGCCACCGCCTCGCGAAGCACCGCGAAGGCACGTTCCGCGGCCGTGTGCAGGCTCGGATCGGACGAGACGGGTACGCCGGACTCGAACATGGCGGCGTAGCTGGCGGGCTCGTTGCGCGCGAAGGCGAGGAACGCCCGGCCGACCGCGATCAGCGCGCGCGCAGGCTCGGGCTTGCCGCCGTTCCATGCTTCGGCCAGCGCCTTCTCGAACTGCTCGTAGCCGCGGCGGGCGACCTCGGCCATCAGCGCGTCGCGGTCGCGGAAATGGCGATAGGGAGCCGCGGGGCTGACACCGGCTTGGCGAGCGGCCTCGGCAAAGGTGAATCCCCCCGGCCCCTTGGCCGAGATAAGCGACAGCGCCGCCTCGATCAGCGCCTCCTTCAGGTTGCCGTGATGATAGCCGCGTCGCAATTTCTGTCCCGGTGCTCGCTCTAGCGTGGTGGATTTGAAGTTCGCACCATCAATGGCCGCAAGCTCAGAAGCGAACTTCAAATCCGAGAACCACGCCAGAAACATTAGCTTGCTAGTGTCCTGATCGCTTCCGAAGTTCGTTCGGAGCCTAGCCACGACGTACGGCGAACTTCGGAAGCGGGACACTAGCGCTCGCGACCATATAGCCTGAACGCGTGTTTCCTGCATCTCACGCCCGCTTGCGCTCGACCCTGACGGGGATTAATCCGAGCGCAACGCCCAATCTTGCAACGCCGAGGACGCCCCATGAGCACCGGGAAGACCCGCACCGAAACCGATACCTTCGGACCGATCGAGGTGGACGCGACGCGCTACTGGGGCGCGCAGGCGCAGCGTTCGCTCGGCAACTTCAAGATCGGCTGGGAGAAGCAGCCGCAGCCGATCATCCGCGCCCTCGGCATTGTGAAGCGGGCCGCCGCCGAGACCAACATGGCGATCGGCAAGCTCGATCCCAAGCTCGGCGAGGTCATCGTCAAGGCCGCCC
>Ga0180220_1002465_pt1 | contig 11755 bp, 9 predicted proteins | sample eDN5th37CBELigBY_FD_151335 | JGI IMG/M metagenome (GOLD analysis project Ga0180220, IMG submission 151335) | Enriched backyard soil microbial communities from Emeryville, California, USA - eDNA 5th pass 37_C BE-Lig BY (version 2) (version 2) | ecosystem: Environmental > Terrestrial > Soil >... | reverse complement strand
CAGGGTGCAGTTCAGCACCGACGGGGAAAACTGGACGAATGTAACGGGCAGCGGTACGAATGTGCCCGATCTGGTGCTGAACCCGGATACGCCTTCCGTGCTGAACGGGATCCCGCTCCCGCCGGAGGCCGGCGATCAGGCGCAGCTGCATATCCGCTGGGTCGTCATCTCGGATGTCAGCACAAGCGGCTCCACAATCGGGGACCGGGGTTCAAGCCAGTTGATCTCCATTACGGTGAAGGGGGAACCGAAGGAAACGACGCCTCCCGGCTCCGACCAGGAAGCTCCCGGCATTCCGGGAAGCTTAGAGAGCGGCGATATTACGTCCAGCAGCGTGAAGCTGACTTGGTCCGCATCGACGGACAACGTTGCGGTAACGGGTTACAACGTTTACCGGGACGGCTCCATAATAGGGAGCACGGGCGCATTATCCTATACCGATAACGGGCTTACGGCAAACACGGCATACCAGTACGCCGTGACGGCCTTTGATGCGGCAGGGAACGAATCGGGCCCAAGCGCGGCGGTAAACGTGAAGACCTTGGGCGCAAATCCACCGCAGGAGCAGGCCGTGCTGGCCGAGTGGGTATTTGCGAATTCCGGGGCCGGAGGCTTGTTCCCGGCGACAGGCGGCGTGAATCAGTCGTCTTCGAGCTTCCGCAACGTCGGCGGTTATTTCGAAGATTACGACAGCGGCCAGCATTCGATCAGCTATCAGGGATGGGATAACGGCAGCGGCAAAAAATATTGGCTCGCGACCCTCTCGACCAAAGGTTACGAACAAATCGCGTTGTCTTCGCAGCAAACCTCATCGGGCACGGGCCCGCGCGATTTTAAGGTGCAGATCAGCAGCGACAACCAGAATTGGACGGATGTGCCGGGTACCGCGCTGAAAATGTCGCTGTCCAGCTTCAGCTGCCCGAATGACGCATGCAAGCTGACAGATGCCGTCCTCCCGGCAACCGCAAACGATCAGGATACGCTGTATATCCGCTGGGTCGTCAGCTCGAATACGAACACCAAAGGCAGCCAGGGCATCGGCAGCACGGGCTCCAGCTTGATCAAGGACGTTCGGGTAACGGGAAAAACTCTGGGGAACGGGCCGGGGGAGACGCCGACAACCGTTCTGAGCCAATCTCCGAAACCGGGCGAAAGCAGCGTGCTTCCATCGGCTCCGGTATCGGTCACGTTCAACAAGCCGATTTCCCTGAATGCGGGCTATAACGCAACCATCGTGGATAAAAACAATATTCCGCTCGGGTCCGTCACCGCGGAAATCGTAAACGGCAGCATGCTGAATATCAAACATCCGGTCTTTGTAAACGGGCAAACCTACACGGTCAAAGTGCCGAAGGAACTGGTAAGGGGCAGGGACGACCAGGTTTCGTTGACCCAGGATTTATCCTGGAGCTTTACGATCCAAAATACGCAGGGCACGGCAGTCGTGCCGAAGCTGATTAACATGACTTTGAACGGGGACGCCAAAACCAGCCGGTCCTTTGCCTGGTACACCGACGTGACGACGCCGTCCGTCGTGCAGGTGGTCGAGGCTTCGAAAGCTCCGGGAAGCGATTTTCCGGAACAGGAGGCGTTGACGTTCCAAGGAACGACCGAAGAGATCCAAACCTATGTCACCAAGTCGGACCGGACGGCGAACAAGAAAAAGAAATTTTACAGCCACAAAGCGACGGCCGGCGGATTATCCCCGGGGACGGCGTACAAATTCCGCGTCGGCAGCGGAGCGGCGAACAGCTGGAGCGCGGTGGGCAGCTTTACGACGGACGCGGCGGGAACCCAGCCGTTCCACTTTATCGTCGGTTCCGATTCGCAAGCTTCCAGCAAAGCGGATTTCGAGCCATGGGCGGATACGTTCAAGAAAGCCGTGCAAACGATCGGAAACCCGAAATTCCTCATCAACGCGGGGGATTTGGTCGATAACGGCGACCTCGAAGAACAGTGGCAGTGGTTGCTGGGGGTGGCGCAGGACCAGCTGCTGAACGTGCCGATCGTTCCGGTGCTTGGCGGACATGAAGTGCAGGATTACGACGGCGACGAAACGACGCCGAACTCGAATTTCTATCATCATTTCAATCTGCCGAAGCAGGTGGTCGCAAATACGCATGACGGCTCGGTGTACTCCTTTGAGTACGGCGACGTGCTGTTCCTGGTCTTCAACTCCCAATATGACGGGGAGCTTGCGAGCAACGGCAAAGACATCAAGCGGCAGGATCCGCAGTTTGCCGACCAGGTCGAATGGATGAAATATATCGTCGCCAAAAGCAACGCCAAATGGAAATTCGTCGCTTTCCACAAAGGACCTTATTCTGCGGGCGACAATGCCGGGGAGTGGGAGGACGACAGAGTCCAGTTTTATAAAAAGGTGCTCGTTCCCGCCTTTGACGAAATGGGCATCGACATGGTGTTCGAAGCGCATGACCATATGTACATGAGATCGTATCAAATGCTGAACGACAAGGTGATCCCGACCAGCCAAATTACGTACGATGCGGAGGGGAATGCCGTCAATCCGAAAGGAACGGTGTACCTGATGTCCAACGCGCTGGGGGATAAGTTCTACACGAAATATCCGGGGTACGACGATTATTTTGCGGCGATCGACGCCCAGCCGAACAAAAAGATGTTCACCGACGTTTCCGTTTCCGGCGACGTCCTGAAAATCAAAGCCTACACAGCCGCCAAAAAAGACGAGAAACCGGGCGACAACGGCGTCAAGCTGTACGATCAATACGGCATCAAGCGTACGGACGCGAAGCCGGCCAAAGTCCAAAACGGGGCGGTGCAATATAGCGGCGGCAAAGCCGTCATTTCATGGAAAGCGCCGTCTTCAAGCAGCGAGCCCGTTCGAGGCTTCCGCATCTACGAGAAAAACGGCAAAATCAAGCCGTACTGGAATGCGTACGTGAAAGCCGAAACGGGCAAAACGGAATACAGCCTTTCGGTCGGAAACATCAAGGCATCGGAAACATACGAGTTCGTGATCCGCGCGGTCGGCAGCCGAATCAATTCCGATCCGGTCGAGGTGCGGTTGAATTAGGAGCAGAATAAGGCACAAGAAAAAACGATGCGAGATATAAAAAGCCCGGGGCCAGCGCCCTGGGCTTTTTATAGAGAGGGGGATGCTGCAAATCCCGGGATAAAAAGCATAAGATCCATGCTCATAAGCATCTGAACATCGTTACTCCCCAAGAAAATTCCGCAAAACGCTGTCTGTTCCCCTGAAAGTGCGTCGATTGACGTTTTTTATGGCTCCGCGCCGACCGCGGCGGATGCAGCGTTCCGCGAGAGTCCCTCTTTTAGCCAGCCGTACAGCTTGCCTGCAGCAAGGCGCGGCGGATACTCGGCCGCCTTGCATACAAGGCCGCAAGTCAGATCAACCCGGTCATCCCGCAGCGGCCGAACCACGGTTCCTTCAGGCTGGGGATTTAACACGGATAAAGGAACGAGGGCACATCCGATTCCGCTTTTTACGTAATATTTCAAGGCTGACATGCTGCCGATCTCGACCGTGTCCGGCGGATGCCCGCCGGCCTCCTGCAGGAGCATTTCGAGCTTGCGGCGATAAGGGCAGTCGGCCGAAGTGATGAGCAGACGATGCCTCCGCAAATCGGAAATCGCAATCGATCCTTTGTTCGTCAGCGGATGATTTTCCGGGAGCAGCACGACAAAACCCTCCGTGAGTACCGGCTCAAAATGCAGCTCCGCACCGAACGGCGGCGGAGAGCATAAGGCGAAATCCAGTTCGCCGCGCTGCAGCTGCCCGCATAACGTAACGGAATTGGCGATCGTGACGGACACATGAATTTGCGGATGCTCGCACAGAAAACCGGCAAGAATGTCCGGCAGCCGATAGCTCGCGATCGGTTCCACGGCGCCGAGCCGGACATGCCCGGTTTCCCCGGCCGCGAGTCCCGTCATCGTGTCCTGCAGCTGCTCAATGTCCCGCACGATCGGCGCGCTTTGTTCCAGAAAAAGGCGGCCCGCTTCGGTCAGTTCGAAGGTTTTGCCGCGTTCGATCAGCCGCATGCCGAGCTCGGCCTCGAGCTTTTGGATCTGCATCGTCACGGTGGACTGGGCATAATTAAGTTCCTCCGCCGCTCGGTTAAAGCCTCCGAGAACAACGACCCGATGAAAGGTTTTAACGGCTTTAAGGTCCATGGTTTCTCCTTTTGATTCAATAATTTTGAATTTCCCATTCACTTAATTCAATTATACAGATTATAAGCATTCCAGTACAATGGGGTTGCCGGCAATACACAGCCAAGGAGGCGTTAGTTTCCATGCCATTCGTACGCATCGATCTGCATCAAGGAAAATCAAAAGAAGAACTGTCCGCCATCAGCCGTTCGATCCATCAAGCCATGGCCGAGACGATCGACGTGCCGGAGGACGACTATTTTCAGGTGATCACTCCGCATGCGCCGGGGGAGCTTTTATACGACACCGGTTACATGGACATTTTCAGATCGGAGCAGCAAATGTTCGTGCAAATCACGATGAAGGAAGGGCGTTCGCTGCGCAAAAAGCAAGCGCTGTATGCCCGCATGACGGAGCTGCTGGAAATGAACGCCGGAGTCCGTCCGCAGGATGTCATGATCATTTTGACGGAAAACACGCAAGAAAACTGGTCATTTGGCAACGGAGTGGCCCAGCTTGCTCCGGAAGCGTGATGTGATATAGAGCACTATTTTGGGAAATTCACAGCCCCTACGCGCAAAAACTGAAATCAAAGGAGAGGGATATCAATGGATTTGCGGGATAAAATCGTATTGGTTACAGGCGGCGGCACCGGCATCGGAAGGGCGGTTTCGCTCCTTTTGGCCGAGCGGGGGGCGTCCGTAGCCGTCAATTATTCGCGGTCGGCACAGGAAGCGGAGGAAACGGTAGGCCTCATTCAGAGCCGGGGAGGGCAGGCGTTCGCCATACAGGCGGATGTCTCCCGCGAGCCCGAGGTCCGGGCGATGGCGGAAGCCGTCGCCAAGCGGTGGGGAGCGATTGACCTGCTCGTCAACAACGCGAGCGTTACCCGCCATATTCCGATGGATGATTTGGACGGCGTCGGTGACGATGCATGGGACGAATTATTCGGGGTTAACGTAAAGGGCATGTTTTACTGCGCTCGGGCAGCCGCGCCTTACATGAAGCAACAGGGGAAAGGTGCCATCGTTAATGTCGGCAGCATCGCCGGCATAACCGGGACAGGCTCGTCGCTGCCTTATGCGGTCTCCAAAGCGGCGGTACACGGATTGACCCGATCCCTCGCCAAGGCGCTTGCCCCGCATATCCGCGTCAATGCCGTCGCTCCCGGCGCCGTGCTGACAAGGTGGTGGGAAGGCCGCGAGCGGCAGATGGAACGATTGGCGGGCAGCTTGTTGCTTGGAGAGACGGCATCACCGCAGGACATCGCCTCTATGGTCTGTGCCGTATTGGAGCAGGAGGCTCTGACGGGCCAAATCATTACGGTGGATGCCGGGCAATCGATGTAAAACGGACATGCCGGATGACGGTTTCTCATCTTAAAACAGGGCCTGCTTCGCTGGGCATGATCAAGGAGCAGGCTCCCGCATCCCGGACGAGCTATCTGGCCTTGGCCACGACCCCGTTATGAACTTTGATGTAACCGTGGCGGCAAATATCAAAGCCGTTTTCGTAAATATACAGCCCCATTTGCTGCACGGTCATCAACTCGCGGTACGTATGGTTCATCACATCGGCCATGATCCGGTAGAACAGGCGGGAACGCAGCTGGTTTCTGGGCGTCGTCATGATCGCATAACCTCCGGGCTTCAAAAAGCGGCGGTGCCAATCGACAACCTCGGGTTTCATCTCGTCCGGGAAATGCTCCAGCAGCCCGACGGACAGCACGAGATCGAATGCCTTGCCGAAAGGCAGCTCCCGGATGTCGCATACGAGGTATTCGATGTTGAAGTCGGATTTGTAATAGATCTGCGGGCTGCCGGTCCGGGGGTGATCGCCGAGGAAAGGATAGCTCTCCGGAAACTCGGCAAAACGGGTGCTGCGGCAGTATTCGTCATAGTCCACCAGCACGACCTCCGCCCCGGGATACATCGCCGCCAGCTGCATTGCTTCATAACCTTCGGCTGCCCCCAGGAACAAAATTTTCGGTTTGCTCACGTCCAATCCCTCGAATAATGCCCGTTTTCCCCTCGGGTCCCAAATGCCGTCCTGAATGCGGTGCACGTAGTTCCATAAATGGGCGCGGACAACCTCACCCAAACCTTCGCGGATCTCTTCCATGCTGAATGCCTTTAAGCCTTGCCAAAAAGCCTGCTTGCTCCGGTCGATTTCGGCGGGTACGTCTTTGACGAACCATTCATGGAAAGAGCGGTTGAAAAAAGTCCAGGCCGTATGGGCATCCATCGGCGCGTGATGCTCTTGTTCCCACGTCTTGCGGTCCTGTGCGACGGTTTTCACCTCATATGGCTTGCCGACATCTTTCCAGCTCAACACGGACCAGTCACGTACCGGATTCAGGCAAACGAATTTCTGATATTCGCGGGAAGCGTGCGGGCGCAGATCCACGCGGTAATGCGGCGTAAGCTCCGTATGATCCAAACCGACGCCGCTTGCGCCGTTTACGTCCGGATGAGCGCTCGTCCCGACCGTTCGATTCATGTTTCATGCCTCCTTTGATTTGACGATGCCGATTGAATGCGTTTACAATAAGGATATTGCGAAATTCGCGGCATGATCCTTAAAGGCGCCAAAAAATTTTTTAAGGCATGGCATCTCTGCAGAATGGCTTGAAAACAAGGGCTTCAGACGGCAGACATCCGGCAAAAATCGCCCCATTCCGGTTCAATCCTCGATAGATCGGTTACAAGTAAGTATCGCACCAAACTCTGATAGAAAAGGGTGATTGAATATGTTAGGATGGGCATTTCTATTTTTGATCATAGCCATCGTCGCGGGAATCTTCGGATTTTTCGGCATCGTGTCGGCGGCGGTCGGCGTCGCGAAGGTACTGTTCTTCATTTTCCTCATTCTGTTTATCGTTTCGCTGTTTTTCGGACGCGTCAGAAGAAGCTGACGTAAGCCGGGGTGCAAGGTTTGTATAAACTATGGATGCAGAAAAAAACGGGCGCTCTCCTGTCAAGGAGGTGCCCGTTTTTGGTGCCTTCGCACGTATTTTCTATGGTAACATGGAATCAACGAACCTTGAATTCAACCTTTTTCTTATCCCCTTAACGGAGGTGCGAGGCATGCAGGAATTCATCGGCAACTGCCGCGTCTGCGGCAAAACGATTTATTGCGAAAACGGCTTTTTGAACGGAACGGTGCAAGAGGACCAGACGCTGGAATGCTTTGAATGCCAGGAGCTGCGCCAGGAATCCGAAGATTGAAAGCTCCCCGCATGCGTATGGCGTATCGACCGTCCTGAAGGCCCCAAGGCGACCGTTTCTCTCTTTCGCTTTTCAGGCTTCGATCGCCATCGTTTTTCTCTTTTTCCGTTTCGCCTTGCCGTCCAGCGAAAAATAAGTCCACATTCTCAGCACCCGCTCCACCGGCCCGGACGTGAACCGTTTCAGGTACCAGCCGCTGGCGAACAGCTGCGCGCCGTAAATGATCAGACCCAGCCCGCATCCGGCGATGACGCCGATTTTGCCGAACCAGCCGAACCCGTATCCGTAAAAAAGCGTCGTGCAGATGACCGTTTGCATCAGGTAGTTGGTCAAGGACAACCTGCCGACGGCCTCGAACCGCTCCAGCAGAGGGGATGGGGCAAACTTCGTATACAGCAGGGAAAAGGCCATGATATACCCGATCGAAAGCGCCGGTCCTCCGAGCAGTTCCCCGCTTCCCGAACCGATCGTTTCCGGGAACAATAGATGGAAGGTTTTCAGCAAGATCCCGAGCGGAATAAAAATCAGCATCCCTTTCCGATACATGGCGCGTTTTTCGTCAGGGTCGGCAAACCACCCTTTCTTCGCCGCATACATGCCGGTCAGGAACATCGGCGCCGTCATCAGCGGGGAGATCAAAACCAGAACCAGCATAAACGCGTTATTTTCCCCAAGCGGATTGGCCGTATTCCGGTCATGTTTGATTTCCGTATAGGAACCTTCGGCGTAGAGCATAACCGTCGATTGAACGTAAGTTTCGATCCGGTGATTCATTGCCTGCATTTCTTTATCGGCTTTATCTTCGGGCGCCAGTCCGATCAGTCCCGCCACCGTCAGGAAAATGATGCTCCAAACCATCAGCGTTTTCGGCTTGCGGTTCATAAAGATCAGCAGCAGGAAGCCGATCGCGCCGTAAAACAGCAATATATCCCCGTCCCACAAAAACGTGCTGTGGAGAAGGCCCAGGGCAATCAGCATCGCGAAACGCCGTACCAACGGCCAACCGGCCTTGCGGTTTTTGGCGTTCAGGCTTTCCTTCATTTTGATCATGCCGAACCCGAATACGAAGGCGAAGATCGGCATAAAGCTGCCTTCGACCAGCACCTTGAGAATGTTGTGGGCCGCCGTGTCGGCGGCGGGAACGTGGAACAGATGCATGACGTCTTTTCCGAACATTCCGTACTGAAAAATAAGCATGTTGGCTAGCAGGATGCCCAGCAGGCTGAATCCCCGCAAGCCGTCGATTAGACGAATCCTTTTCCGTGTCGTCAACGTTATCACCTCAGGACCACTGTACCAACCTCCATTGAAGCGAAGCTAAAGGAAACCTTAACGCTCGCTAAAGCCGCCGCTTTTTTTGTTTAGCTGGAATTAAGAACGGTCTGTTACAATGCTATTTGAGGTGGTTTTTCGATGTATGACGCAAAAATTTTGCTCGTTGACGATGAAAAATCGATCGTTCAGTTGATCGAGATGGTGCTGCGCAAGGAAGGTTTCCGTCACATTTATGCGGCCTATAACGGACAAGAAGCGCTGGAGATGGCTGCCCGCCATTCCTTCGATATTATACTGCTGGACGTCATGCTGCCGGATCAGATCGGGTTTGAGCTGTGTCCCCAAATCCGGCGGCTGTCCGACGCCCATATCATTTATTTGACGGCCCGGACTTCGGATTTGGACGTGCTTACCGGGTTTGCCACCGGCGGGGACGATTACGTAACCAAGCCCTTTAATCCGCTGGAGATCGCCGCCCGCGTGAAGGCAAGGCTCCGCAGAAGCAACGTGGCTGCCCCGGCGAAGGCCGTTCAGGAGGAGACGCGCGGCCGGTACGATTTCGGTCGTTTCGTCCTGGATGAATATGCGGGAATGCTGATCGTCGGCGGCAGGGAAATTCCGTGCCCGGCCCAGGCGTATCAGCTGCTGCTGTTTTTATGCAAGCATCCCGGCATCGTGTTTTCCAAATCGCAGCTGTATGAGGAAGTATGGGGCATCGACGGGCTTGGGGATGACAACACCGTCATGGTGCATATCCGCAAAATCCGAGAACGGATCGAGGAAGATCCAGGCGATCCCAAACTTCTGGTTACGGTCCGCGGCCTCGGTTACAAGCTGATGAAGGTGGACCCATGAGAAGGATCCGGACCCGTCTGACGCTGCATTTCACGTATCAGGTTCTGCTGTTGTGGGTGATGATCATCCTCACCTTGACGGTCTTGCTTTTGACCCTGATCAGCTATCTGGTCAACCAGGATTTGAAACGGACGTTTTCGACCAGCGCGCTCGACGGCATCACGACCGAAACGCTCATCGAAAACGACCGTGTCCGCATGAATACGCGCTGGCAAGGCTTGCTGAAGGAGCGGGGCTATTGGCTGCAGGTCGTGAATGAATCGGGAAAAGTAATATATGCCGTCAATGCGGCGGAGGATTTAAAAACCTCCTATGGAGCGGCGGAGCTGCTTCGCATTCAGGAGACGCGTCGTCTTGGTCCCTACCGGGTGGCGACTTTGCTCGAGACCGAGGCGGACGGCATGCGTTCCGTCATGTATCTGATGGGCACGAAGGATGTAGGCGCGCACCGTTTGGAACAATGGTTCCGGCAGTATGGCAGCGGCGGGCGCATCCGCCCAGAAGCGATGAGCAAGCTGGAAGCGGAACTGACGGGGAAAAGGGATTACTTGCAGATCGTCAATCCGGCAGGGGAAATTCTGCAATCCGTCGGACACCCCGAAGGCGGGGAGGCGAAAAAAAATTACGGGCCTCTTGAGCTCGTATCCATGAGGGCCGAGCCGGGCAAATATCCGGTGGATCTGTCGGTATATTACGACGAAACCTCAGGTTATACCTGGCTGCTCCATCAAAGCAAGCCGGAGAACGAATTCGTGAAGCAGACGTTTTTTCATGACATAATCCTCGTGCTCCTGGCGATCGGGGCGGCGGTAGTCGTGCTGACGCTGGGCATTTCCTTCTGGCACGGCTACCGCTACGGACAGCCGCTGATGCTGTTTGCGTCCTGGTTCGAACGCATGAGCCAAGGCCGCTACAGCGAGGCGCTGACCGCAAAGGAGCGCAAAAAAGTATTCCGCAAAAACGGTAAAATCCGGATGCGGTACAGGTTGTACAAGGAGGTTATCGCCGGGTTTTACGACATGGCCACCAAACTGGACGCCTCCCAGCGCGAACGGAAAATGCTTGAGCAGACGCGGGAGGAATGGATGACCGGCATCTCCCATGACCTGCGGACGCCGCTGTCGACCATTCAAGGATACGGCCATCTGCTCGAAAGCGGGCAGTTCGCCTGGAATGAAGCAGAGCTGAAAGAGATGGGCCGCATGATCCGGGAAAAGGGGGATTTTATGCTGGAATTGCTGCAGGACTTTTCATTAACGTTTCAGCTCAGAAACAAAGCCATCCAAATTCCGCTGCAGCCGATCGAATTAAACGAATTCGTCCGCCGTTCGGTTCTCCGGTACGTCAATGACGCCACGGTCGATACCGCTTCGTTTTCCTTCGAGGAATGGGACGAACCATTGGGCATTATGGCCAATCCGAAATGGTTCCGGCGGATGCTCGACAACATTATTACCAACGCGGTCAAGCATAACCCGGACGGTACGGAAATTACGGTTCGGACCGGTGAAGACGGCGAACATGCATGGATTACGGTGGAGGATAACGGCAAAGGCATGGACGAGGAAACGAAGCACAACCTGTTCGAGCGCTATTACCGGGGAACAAGCACGGATGAAACGACCGACGGCGCCGGACTTGGCATGAGCATCGCCCATGCGATCGTGATTGCGCACAAAGGACAGATTCAGGTGGAGTCCGAGCCGGGACGGGGAACGCTGGTGCGAATGACATTCCCGTTCATTGAATCCAATTGATGGGAAATGCTAGAATGGAATCAACTTTTTGCAAATAGGACAGGAGGATGATCTCATGCACGAAAAACGATTCGACCCGACGCTCATTTCCAGGCTGGACAATCCCGAACGTCGCAAAAAACTCCCGCCCGAACAACTGCTTGCCCTGCTGGAGCTGAAAGGCGGCGAGGATATTTTGGACGTCGGCGCCGGAGCAGGCTACTTTACGTTCCCCGCGGCGGAAAAAACAAGCGGTACCGTGTACGCGCTGGACGCGCAGTCCGAAATGCTCGACTATCTGCTGAGCCGCCTGGAGGAAAGCGAGTTTGACGGCAACATCGAAATCATCCGGGGCGAAGCCGAACAAATCCCGCTCGATGATGAGCAGGTCGACGCCGTCATCTGTTCGATGGTGCTGCATGAAGTGGAGCCGCTTGCGCAAGGGCTGAGCGAGATCCGGCGTGTGCTGAAGCCCGGCGGCAAAGCGCTCTGCATTGAGTGGGAGGT
>Ga0180220_1002464_pt1 | contig 11761 bp, 12 predicted proteins | sample eDN5th37CBELigBY_FD_151335 | JGI IMG/M metagenome (GOLD analysis project Ga0180220, IMG submission 151335) | Enriched backyard soil microbial communities from Emeryville, California, USA - eDNA 5th pass 37_C BE-Lig BY (version 2) (version 2) | ecosystem: Environmental > Terrestrial > Soil >... | reverse complement strand
CTTGATATCCTCAGTCGTGAAATTAAACAGCGCAAAGATGCCCTCCAAGAATTTAAAAAAGCGGATCGAGACGATCTTGCAGCAAATGTCGAAGCAGAAATTGAGATTATCGGTCAGTATCTTCCCGCACAGCTTTCCGAAGAAGAAATAAAAGTTATTGTACAGCAGACCATCCAGGAAACCGGTGCTTCTTCGAAAGCCGACATGGGTAAAGTGATGAGCGCGCTAATGCCGAAAGTCAAAGGCCGCTCCGACGGAAAAGTTGTGAACCAAGTGGTTCAGCAATTTCTGCAATAAAACATAACGCAAAGCACCCCTTTTTTAAGGGGTGTTTTTTCGTGTTTGGAGGATGCCGGCGGCAAAGGACCGTTCGATGGTCGAAAAAGCGCCGCGGATCCCGCAAGCAGTCTTTATGACTCCATGGTTTGGCGGGCATTTTTGTTCATAAACTGAAACGTTAAGCCTTCTGCTGCGTAATAAGTACCATATGCTGGACAGTATATTATAATCATGGTGAAAGGGGGGAACTTGGTTGGAACGATCCGAATACGGGAACAGGTTTCACAGGTGGCTGCTTCTTTTAATCATGCTGGTTTTGGGAATGGCTGCATCGTTTCCGAGCCAGGCAGGGGCCGAATCGGCGAAAATCGCGCCCGTTTACGTGATTCCGGTGGACCAAAAAATCGAAACCGGGCTCGAAAAATTCATGAAACGCGGATTTAAGGAAGCCGAAAAAATGAATGCGGGGCTGATCGTTCTCGATATCAATACGCCCGGCGGGCTGGTATCGACGGCGCAGAACATCGGAAAAATGATCCGCGAAAGCAAAATCGAAACGGTTGCATACATACGCGGAAATGCAGCTTCCGCCGGAAGTTACATCGCCTTGAACGCCGACAAAATCGCGATGTCCCCGGGAAGCATGATCGGCGCCGCCGCGATGGTGGACGGCACGGGCAAACGGGTGGAGGACCCGAAGCTGGTGGCCGCCTGGAAGTCGGAAATGGCGGCAGCCGCCGAATCAAGCGGCAGAAACGCCAAAATCGCGGCAGGCATGGCGGACATCAACATGGTGGTCGACATGCCGGAGATCGGGGAAACGAAAGAAAAAGGCGAAATTATCGCATTATCCAGCGAGCAGGCGCTAAAGGTCGGATACGCCGACAAAATTGCTTCATCGCCGGAGGAGGTCGTCTCATGGATGGGATACGCGAACGATGACCTGATCCAGGTAGAGCGTACGGGCGCCGAAAAAATCGCGGCGTTTTTGACCCATCCCGTCGTGATGACGATTTTGCTGTTCCTCGGCATCGCCGGCATCGTGATCGAACTGATCGTTCCGGGATTCGGCGTCCCGGGTATCATCGGAGTCGCGGCTTTCGTGTTGTATTTCTTCGGGAATTACGTCGCGGGTTTCGCCGGCAACGAAACTTGGCTGCTCTTTATCGTGGGCCTGATCTTGATGATCTTGGAAATGTTCGTTCCAAGCTTCGGCATTTTGGGCGTGCTGGGCGCCATCAGCCTGGTCGCCGGCGTGGTCCGGGCCGCCTACGACACGAGCCATGCCATGGTATCGCTCGGGATCGCCTTCATTGCGGCCTTGATCGTCGTGGTGATCGTAGCGTTCATCTTCAAAGAGCGCGGCATCTGGAACCGCTTTATCCTGAAAGAATCCCTGACCAAAGAACAGGGATACGTGCCTACCGAAGCCCGGGAGTTTCTGGTCGGCAAGGAAGGCGTCAGCGTCACGCCGCTGCGTCCGGCGGGAACGGTCCTGATCGACGGCGAACGGGTGGACGTGGTGACGGAAGGGGAGTTCGTGCCGACGGATACCGCCGTGACCGTGATTCATGTCGAAGGCGCGCGCATTGTCGTAAAACCGAAATAAATCCCTTCGTTTGCGACGAATGGTGTAACATGGTAACTGCAGGAAAATCGCGGTGTCAAACCTGATCACCGCAAAAACAATGGGAGGATTCTATGTTATGACAAGTTCTTTGATCCCGATTCTGCTGATCGCAGTCGTGGCAATCATCGTATTAAGCGTATTTTTCAGCTTCTTTCCGCTTACGCTGTGGATTTCGGCCTTGGCCGCGGGCGTCCGCATCAGCATCATCACCTTGGTAGCCATGAGGCTCCGCCGAGTAACGCCAAGCCGGATCGTCAATCCGCTGATCAAAGCAACGAAAGCGGGGCTTGGGCTGAATATCAATCAATTGGAAAGCCACTATCTGGCCGGCGGTAACGTAGACCGGGTAGTCAACGCCCTGATCGCCGCGCAGCGCGCGAACATTCCGCTGGAGTTCACCCGTGCGGCAGCGATCGATTTGGCGGGCCGCGACGTGCTGCAGGCCGTGCAAATGAGCGTCAACCCGCGCGTGATCGAAACGCCGGTCGTCGCCGCCGTGGCGAAAAACGGCATCGAAGTGAAAGTTAAAGCGCGTGTAACGGTCCGCGCCAACATCGACCGCCTTGTCGGCGGCGCGGGGGAGGAAACGATTATTGCCCGCGTCGGCGAAGGGATCGTAACGACCGTCGGTTCCAGCGACGCGCATAAGGACGTGCTGGAGAACCCGGACAGCATCTCCCGCACCGTGCTTGCCAAGGGGCTGGATGCGGGAACGGCGTTCGAGATTTTGTCCATCGATATCGCGGACGTGGACGTAGGCAAAAACATCGGCGCCTATCTGCAGACCGAGCAGGCTGAAGCCGATAAGCGCATCGCCCAGGCGAAAGCGGAGGAACGCCGCGCCATGGCCGTTGCGCAGGAGCAGGAAATGAAAGCCCGCGTCGTCGAGATGAGGGCGCGCGTCGTCGAATCCGAATCCGAAGTTCCGCTGGCGATGGCCGAAGCGCTCCGGTCGGGCAAAATCGGCGTGATGGATTACATGAACCTGAAAAATATCGAGGCGGATACGCAAATGAGAGGCTCGCTCGGCAAGCTGGGCGAGGGAGATCAGAACGGCTCCCAAAATAACAAGTAGGGAATGATGCATCCATGTGGATCTTGGAAAATTTCTATTGGATCCTGATTATCTTATTTGCGGTCGTCTCCGCTTTAAGCAAAAGCGGCAAATCCAAGCAAAAACAAAATCCGCGGGGCATGCCGACGTTCGGCGGAGGCAACGGCAGGGATCGCAGGGACGCCCGGAAGGAGCCAAGGGGATTTTCGGGCTCCCCTGACGCTGCGGGCACCCGCGAAGCGGCCGATTCCCGCGGAACTGCCGCGGGCGACGCAAACCTTACGCGTCGGCGGCATGCGGAGGCGTCCGGCCGGACTTCGCCGTTCGGCGATGCTCCGGCGGCCGGCCCGGATGATGACACCGGCGATGGCGTGTCCGAAATGTGGCAGGACGGTCGGCCGGAAACGCTCGAAGATTCCAATGCGGCCATGCAGATGCACCTGGATCGGGTCAACGCCTCGCTGGACCGGATTGAGCAGACGGAGCCAGCGCCGTCTTTAGACCGGCAGGCGGAACAGCCGAGGCCGGTCTCGCGCCTGGCGAAGGAAGCACGGAACGGCGTGGTCTGGGCCGAAATTCTCGGCCCGCCCCGGTCGAAACGGCCCTACGGCGGGCCAAAGTAAACCTTAGGGGCATCGAGCCTAAACCTTTCATTTAAAAAGCCTTTTCTGTTTATCGGCATCCGATCAGCAATCGGATCCGGGGCGGAAAAGGCTTTTTTCGTGCATGCGTACGAATCTTGTCCGTTTCCGTGAAACAGCCTGAAAACTCTCATAAATCGGCCGGACCGGGCATAAGTTGTAAAGTACAGGAAGGGGGAAGCCTTCGTATGACCCGGATCAGCCGCAGGCTGCGGAAATGGACAAATGAAGTGCTGGATTTGCCGCAGGACGTGTTGCTTGACCTGCCGCGGATTACCCTGGTTGGAAACAAGGAGTTGACCGTCGAGAATCACCAGGGCGTGCGTCATTTTTCGGAGAACAAAATGATTCTTTCCTTAAATCAGGGCGTGCTCGAAATCGAAGGCGCCGAACTCATGATCCGGGCGATATTGCCGCAGGAGGTCATGATCGAAGGGATCATCCGCAATATAAAATATACAGGAATGGGGGAGAGCTCATGAAAATACCTACACTTTCCGGCGTGCGCGGATGCGTACAGATCACGGTCAGAGGAGAAGGAATCAATCGCTTGATCAACGCTTTGGCGGAAGCGGGCATTCCCGTCTGGGATATCCGGCCCGCCAGCAACAACCAAACGGCAGACATGAAGCTGCTCCTGAGGGATTTTCATGCTCTTCGCCCCTTGCTGAAGCGGACAGGCTGCAGGATGCATGTGGCCCGCCGGATCGGTCTGCCTTTCCGTTTGGCCAAGCTGTACAAGCGTAAATTTTTCGCGGCCGGCATCGGCGCGTTTTTCCTGCTGCTGTTCGTTCTTTCTTCCCTGGTATGGAACATCAACGTGGTAGGCAACGAGAAAATTCCGACCGAAGATATTTTGAAGGCGGCGAAAGAGGAAGGCGTCCGGCCGTACCAGTGGATTTTCCGGTTGAAGGAACCGGACAAGCTGTCGCGCGCGCTCAGCCTCAAGCTGCCTGAAACGTCCTGGATCGGAGTGGAAAGAAAAGGAACGACGATCACCATCCAGGTCGTGGAAGCCGAAAAGCCGGAGAAGGAGCCGCTTGCCAGCCCGCGCCATTTGGTGAGCAAGTCGGATGCGGTGATCACGAGCATTTATGCCGAGCAGGGGCGTCCGCTCGTTCAAAAAAACACGCGCGTCAAAAAAGGACAAGTGCTGATATCCGGCATTTTGGGCGACGGGGAGGCCCGTTCGCAGGTCGTGGTAGCCAAAGGCGAAGTGAAAGGCCTCGTATGGCATGAATATCAGCTGGAGGTACCGCTCGTCCAGAAACGGAAAATATATACGGGAGAAAGGAAAGACAAAAGTTACCTCGTCCTCGGAAACCGCGCCATCCAGCTGTGGGGTTACGGGAAAGAGCCGTTTGCGAAATCCGAGACGCTCACCGAACGCGATCCGCTCACTTGGCGTTCCATCGCCCTTCCGATCGGTTGGATGACGGAAAAGGTCATGGAGGTTACGGAAACGCAGGAGACGCTGCAGCCCGAAGAGGCGAAAAAGTTGGGGCTTGAAGCGGCAATACGCGATATTTTGGCGAAATACGGCAACGATTCGCAGATCATCAGCCAAAAAATTTTGCATGAGAAGAGAGAGAATGGTAAAGTTTATATGAAAGTGCTTTTTGAGGTGGAAGAAAAGATTGCCGAAGAACTTCCCATAGTTCAAAGTCAAGGAGAATGAGGCTATTTGTCAGAAAAAAACCACAGCGCGCAAATTTCATTGCATAGTGCAGGCGAAGGCCTGTCCATTTTCGGACCTCAGGATATGTTTTTGAAGATGATCGAAGCGCAGATCCCGGCCCAGATCGTCTCCCGGGAGGCGGAAATCACGATCCGCGGGGAACTGCGGGACGTGCAGGTGGTCGAGCATCTGTTCGAAGTTCTGCTTGAGCTCGTCCGGAACGGTTATATCCTTTCGGAACGGGACGTCGCCTATGCCATCGACCTTGCCAAGGATTTTCGGGCCGACCAGCTGCTCGATCTGTTCAAGGGAGAAATCACGACCACGTTTCGCGGCAAGCCGATCCGGGTCAAAACCATCGGCCAGAAGCACTATGTAACGACCATCCGCAAGCGGGACATCGTGTTCGGAATCGGGCCTGCCGGTACGGGGAAAACCTATCTGGCGGTCGTGTTGGCCGTTGCCGCTTTGAAGGAAGGCGCCGTCAAACGCATCGTGCTCACGCGTCCGGCCGTCGAGGCGGGAGAAAGCCTCGGATTTCTGCCGGGGGATTTACAGGAAAAGGTTGACCCGTATTTGCGTCCGCTTTATGATGCCCTGTACGACGTGATGGGCCCGGAGCAGACGGCCAAAGCGCTCGAAAGAGGACTGATCGAAATCGCGCCGCTCGCCTATATGCGCGGCCGTACGCTGGACGACTCCTTCATCATTTTGGACGAAGCCCAGAACACGACCCCTGAACAAATGAAAATGTTTTTGACCCGTCTCGGCTTTGGCTCGAAAATGGTCATCACCGGCGACGCGACGCAAATCGACCTGCCGCGGGGCAAAAAATCCGGGCTGATCGAGGCGAAACATATACTGGAAGGCATCGAGGAGATCGGCTTCGTTCATTTCGCCGAGCAGGATGTCGTCCGTCACTCTCTCGTTCAAAAAATAATCACTGCTTACGACAAAGCTGCAGAAAATCAAGATTAGAGGGGATTATCTTTATGACTTCGAAAGAAACGTCATCAGGCAAATCTTTCTCAATGAAACATGTCGGCTGGAAACATAGCGCAGGGACCCGCTATGTTCTCTTTTTATGTCTGGCTGTGCTGTTTTATGTCAGTCTGGCTCCGAATCTGCTCCCCGAACGGTACAACATTCAAGTAGGGGCGCGCAGCGAGAAAGAAATCCGGGCGCCGATGCAAATCCCGAACAATAAGGCGACGCTGAAGGCGCAGGAGCAGGAAGCGGAACGCGTGCAGCCGATTTATACGATCGTGACGGTGCCGAACGAAAATCTGGTCGTGTCCATTTTGGATCGGATCGACCGGCTGAACCAGGATGACCAGGTATCCCGCGAAGATAAAATCGCCATCTACAAGCTTGAAATCCCGCAGCGGGCCAAGGACTTTATTCAAAATTTCGTCAATTCCAACCGGTCGTCGGCGAACTACTCGGACAAACTGCTGGATGAAATGCTGAAGGTGACCAACCAGCAGAGCTATAAAATTCCGGAAGAGACGTTCATCAAAATTCCGCGGCTCACTTCCCAGGACATCGCCGAAATGAAACCCGTCGCCCGGGAGATCGTATCCCGCCTGACCAACGACCAGGTCGTCGAGGCGCAGGCGGCCCGCGCGAAAGTGGCGGAGCTCGTCAGCGCCAGCACGCTCAACCAGCGGACGGCCCGGGAGGTCGTGCAGGAGCTGTCCAAGCTTGCCATCACGGCGAACAAATTCTACGATGAGGAAGCGACCAAGGAAGCCAAGGTGCAAGCGAGGGAAAACACCCAGCCGGTGTACATCAAGCAGGGCGACGTGCTGGTCGCGAAAGGGCAGCTGATCACGGAAGATTTGTACAATCTGCTCGACGACAACGGTTTGCTTAAAAACGAAGTCAATTATTGGCCTCAGCTGGGGCTGCTCCTGCTGTCTTTGCTGATGTCCGGGGGCCTGCTGCTGTTTATCCGGCAGACGGACCCGAACAAATTCAAGTACAACAACTCGCAGCTTCTGATGCTTGTACTGATCTTTATTATTACCGTCATCACCATGCATTTGGCCGGCATCCTGCAAAGCACGGAAAGGCCTTACATCGGATACGTCGCGCCCGTGGCGATCGGAGCTACGCTCGTGACGCTGCTGCTGGACATGACGCTGGCGTATTTTTGCTCGATGTTGTTCTGCATTTTGGCCAGCGTCATTTTGAACGTGCATCAGGGACAAATGTTCGACTTTACCTTCGGATTTTTTTCGCTGGTCGCATCGGTGGTGGCGATCTTTTCGATCCACCGCGCGAGCCAGCGGTCCACGCTGCTCAAGGGCGGCATTATGGTCTGCCTGTTCGGTTCGCTGTCGGTATTCATCATGACGGTGATCGGAAGCGGCGGCCAATGGAATCAGATCCAGACGCTTTACGCGATCGGTTTCGCTTTTGCCGGCGGCCTGCTCACCGCCATTTTGGCGATCGGGCTGATGCCGTTTTTCGAAGTCACGTTCGGCATTTTGTCGGCGCTGAAGCTGGTCGAGCTGTCCAACCCCAACCATCCGCTGCTGCGGAAGCTGCTGACGGAGACGCCGGGCACCTATCACCACAGCGTGATGGTCGGCAATCTGTCCGAAGCCGCCGCGGAGGCGATCGGAGCGGACGGGCTGCTCTGCCGCGTGGGTTCGTATTACCACGATATCGGGAAAACCAAACGGCCGAGTTATTTCATCGAAAACCAGAACAATATGGGGAACCCGCATGATAACCTGGACCCGAAAATGAGCAAATCGATCATCATCGCCCATGCGCGGGACGGGGTGGAAATGCTGAAGGAATATAAAATTCCGAAGCCGATCCGGGATATCGCCGAGCAGCACCACGGCACGACGTTCCTCCAGTATTTCTACCACAAGGCGCTCCGCCTGGCGGAAGAGCAGGGCAAGGAGCCCGATTTTACCGAGGAGGATTTCCGTTATCCCGGCCCGAAAGCCCAGTCCAAGGAATCGGCCGTCATCGGCATTGCCGACAGCGTGGAAGCGGCGGTGCGTTCCTTGCGGAACCCGACCGTGGATCAGGTGGAATCGATGATCGAAAAAATCATCAAAAGCCGGCTGGACGATCACCAATTCAATGACTGCGACTTGACGATGAAGGAACTGGACATTATCGCCAAAACGCTAAAAGAAAGCGTCATGGGGATCTTCCATTCCAGGATCGAATATCCGGAAGAAATCAAAAAGAACAAAACGACTGAAGAAACGAGAAGGAGCGGTTAGAACATGGGACTGCAGCTAGCATGGACGAACGAGCAGCAGGAGCTTGCGATCGGCGACGAACTGATCGCGACGCTCGAGCTGCTGCTGCAAAAAGCGGGGGAGGCCGAAGGCATCCGGGAAGGCGAAGTGGCGCTGACGTTCGTCGATGACCAACAAATTCATGAACTGAATAAGGAGTACCGCGGCATCGACCGCCCCACGGACGTGCTTTCCTTTGCCATGAACGAACATACGGACGAAGAGCTGGACATCGTTTACGAGCTGGAAGAGGGAGAAGAGCTCGCGGATCTGCCCGAAATGCTCGGGGATATTATCATTTCCGTGAATCGCGCGCAGGCGCAAAGCGAAGAATATGGACATTCCCTGGAACGTGAAATCGGATTTCTGTTCGTTCACGGATTCCTGCACCTGCTGGGCTACGACCATCAGGACAAAGAAAGCGAAGCCGAAATGATGGGCAAACAGGAAGCGGTCCTGGCCGAAGTGGGGCTTACGCGTTAATGCCGAAAAGGACGTTTTGGGCCGCGTTCGGATATGCGGCGCAAGGGATTGTTTACGCGCTGCGGACGCAGCGCAACATGAAAATCCATGCGGCGGCGGCCGTGGCCGTCATAGCGGCGGCAGCGCTGCTGCATGTATCGTGGGAAAGATGGGTCGCGCTTTTGTTTGCGATTGCGCTCGTCATGGCCCTGGAACTGGTCAACACGGCGCTGGAATCGGTGGTGGATTTGGCGTCGCCCGAACTCCATCCGCTGGCCAAAGCGGCCAAAGATACGGCTGCCGGCGCAGTGCTGCTGGCAGCTGTTTTTGCCGCCATCACCGGGGTGATCGTGTTTTATCATCCGGTGGTTGGGCTTTTAGGCTGGGGCGGAACCCATCAATAGTTTTTCGGAATTCGAAGGAGGATCATCCATGGAATCAGCATTGTTATTGCAAGAAGCGATTAAAGCGCGCATGAACGCCTATACGCCGTATTCCCATTTTGGCGTCGGCGCTGCGCTGCTCGATCAGGAAGGACATGTCCACCATGGCTGCAACGTCGAAAACGCGGCGTTCGGGCCTACCAACTGCGCGGAACGTACGGCATTGTTCCGTGCGATCGCCGACGGGCACAAAGCGGGAAGCTTTCAGGCGATTGCCGTCGTCGGAGATACCGAAGGGCCGATTTCCCCTTGCGGCGTGTGCCGGCAGGTGCTGCTCGAACTGTGCAAGCCGGACATGAAAGTCATCTTGGGGAACCTGAAAGGCGACATGATGGAAACGACGGTAAGCGAGCTGCTTCCGGGGGCTTTTGGTCCTTCGGATCTGGATCGTGCCAAGAAGTAATATAAGCAGCATTCTTTTTTGGGGCCCGTTTCCGCGGCCGGGTTCGGTTCGTCCGTCCCGGCCTTCGCGGATTCAGGGCCCCGGACGGTCTTTCGCGAAATGCGGGAGGATCATTGAAGGAGGTCATGTGTCAATATGGCGAAACCGGCATTCAAATCCGGCTTTGTGGCAATCGTGGGCCGGCCGAACGTAGGCAAATCCACGCTGATGAATCAGGTCATCGGACAAAAAATCGCGATCATGTCCGACAAGCCGCAAACGACGCGCAATAAAATCCACGGGGTATACACGACCGAGGAAACCCAGATCGTATTTCTCGATACGCCTGGCATTCATAAGCGCCAATCGAAGCTTGGCGATTACATGAACCAAACCGCGCTCAATACGCTGAAGGAAGTGGAGGCCGTATTATTCCTGGCCGACGTTTCGGAAGGATTGGGCGGCGGGGACCGGTTTATTATCGAACAGCTGAAGGGCGTAAAGACGCCGGTCATTCTCGTGCTGAACAAAATCGACAAAATCGAGCCGGATGCGCTGCTTCCGATCATCGACGAATACAGCAAGCTGCATGAGTTTGCGGAAATCGTGCCGATTTCGGCTTTGAGCGGCAACAACGTGAACCGCCTGCTTGAACAGGTGGAAAAGTACTTGCCCGAAGGCCCGCAGTATTATCCGGCCGACCAGGTAACGGACCATCCGGAGCAATTTGTTTGCGCCGAGCTGATCCGCGAAAAAATTCTGCATATGACCCGCGAGGAAGTGCCGCATTCGATTGCGGTAACGATCGAGGACATGCGCGTGCAGGAGAACGGGGTCGTATACATTTCGGCCGTCATTTTCGTCGAAAGGGATTCCCAAAAAGGCATTATCATCGGGAAGCAAGGCGCCCTGCTCAAGGAAGTCGGCAAACAAGCCCGGCAGGACATTCAAAATTTGCTGGGTTCGAAGATATTTTTGGAATTGTGGGTCAAAGTAAAAAAAGACTGGCGCAACCAGGAACGCGTGCTTCGTGACCTCGGCTTCCACCGCGACGCCTAACCGGCGGCGCCCGCCCTCATCTGGCAGGAATTGCTTTACATAGATCCGGTTCGTTCGCCGCATCCTATTTTTGAAGATGCAGACGCCATTTCCAAAGAAAGGATGAATACGAATGCGAGACTTTTCGTGGAAGTATTTTGCGATGACTGGAGATGTGGATGCTTACCTGCTCTATAAGGAATACGCGGGCATGTCGGTAGAGGAAGCGGCCGCGGCGCCGGAGATGGCGGCAGCGGAAGAGACGGGGAATTATGAAGAAAACGAATGATTTGTGGCTGCTCCGGGAATGGCTGGGGGAAGAGGCATGCTATACAGGGTGGAAGGGATCGTCATCCGCAGCATGGACTACGGCGAAGGGAACAAAATCATTACGATTTGCACCGAAAACTCGGGCAAAGTAGGCGTGCTGGTCCGCGGGGCCAAAAAAGTCAAAAGCCGCCACGCTGCTTTAACGCAGCTGTTTACGGAAGCGGAATACGTCTTTTTCAGGAACGGAACGGGCCTTGGAACGCTAAATTCCGGCGAAATCATGAACTCGCATCACGGCCTGAGGCAGGATTTGATTTTGGCGGCGTATGCGTCCTATGCCTGCGAGCTTCTTGACAAGGTCCTGCAGGACGAGGAAACGGGAAGCTTTTGGTATCAGCAGTTAAAGGCTTGCCTGAATGCGCTGGAGGAAGGCAAAGATCCCGGAATTATCATCAATCTGTACGAAATGAAAATTCTTCAGACGGCGGGATACGGACCCGAGCTCCTTTCCTGCATTTCTTGCGGCAAGGATTTGAGCGAAGACGACCATGCGTCCGTAAGCCCGAGATTGGGCGGCGTATTGTGCCGGTCCTGCAGGCATCTGGATCCGCCGGC
>Ga0180220_1002462_pt1 | contig 11782 bp, 6 predicted proteins | sample eDN5th37CBELigBY_FD_151335 | JGI IMG/M metagenome (GOLD analysis project Ga0180220, IMG submission 151335) | Enriched backyard soil microbial communities from Emeryville, California, USA - eDNA 5th pass 37_C BE-Lig BY (version 2) (version 2) | ecosystem: Environmental > Terrestrial > Soil >... | reverse complement strand
CGCTCAACGGCGCCGTGTCGAGTTCCGGGCAGTGGACCGCGATGATGACGGTCAACACCGCCTGGCTGTGCCCCTCCGACGACAATTACATGGGCTCGGGCCCGGGGATTCGCCAGGCGAGCGGGCCGTGGGGCAACTACTACAACGGGGCCGCTCCGTTCAACCCGTTCACCAACGCCGCCGAGACCCGGCAGATGATCGCCAATTACTCCGGGAGCTTCGGCGACAACTACTGCATCGGGATTCTCACTCCCGCCCAGAACCCGTGGGAGACCTATCCGTACCCGCCGACCCCAGCGCCCGGCCAGGCCCGCATCGGCTATCCCGGCTATTGGGGAACCAGCTTCGGCGATCAGGGCGAGGAGTCCGGCGGAATGCTTCGAGGGATGTTCGCCTACCGAATCAAGGGCGTCGGTCCGGTGACGATCTCGTCGATCACCGACGGAACCTCCAACACGATCATGGTGGGCGAGGTGATCCCCGCGCAGACGGCCGACAGCAGCTTCTGGCTGAACACCGGCGCCACGTTTGGGACGACCGTGCCCATCAACTGGCAAACCCTGCGCGCCCCGCTCGACGACTCGGCCCCCTGGGGCCACGCCGACCTGCAAAACCGATTCAGCTACGCCAGCAAGGGGGCCAAGAGCAAGCACCCCGGCGGGGCGAACTTCTGCTTCGCCGACGGTTCGGTTCGCTTCCTGAAGAACTCGATCAGCCTGGCGACCTATTGCGCCCTGGGGAGCCGCGCCGGCGGCGAAGTCATCAGCTCCGACTCGTATTGAACCACGTCCCAACCGAGGCGCCCGAGCCCGGCTCGCCGTCTTCTCGCGGGCGAGCCGGCCCTCGCGAATCCCGCCGCCTTCTTCCCCCTCCTCCTCGATTCGAATAATTCATCGAGCCGCGAATCCCGTCGGGTCGATGGGAACGAGGGAGGGGTCCGGTCGTGTTATCCGGTTTCCGGCGGGAAATCCTCACGAGCCGTCGCGGCGCCCAGGGAATTCGCGTCGCGGAAGCCGGACCATGGCGTAGGCTATGGATTGGCGGGGCGAGTCACCGCCCAAGCCAAGCGCGCCCGAGCGGCGCGCGGTCGCCGCCGATTTCGAGATGGAATTTTCGGAGGAAATGGGCCATTGGCCCCTTGCGTGCGTAAGTGAATAAAGGATGCCGGAGTTCCGGGCCGGCTCGATCGCCCGGCGAAACGTGGTCGACGACGACCACAGGATTTTTAGGGACGGGGGGGCGCCCATGCATCGCTCTAGAGGATTGGGAGACCGGCTGAACGGCGCGATCGCGACCCTAGCGATCTTTGGGGTCAAGGCGTTCATCCGAGAGATCCTGGAGGGCGGGAGCACGCGACGCGCTCGCCCGCGGCTTGCTTTCGTTCCGGTAATCCAGTACAAGAAATGTTGTACGCTTGCCGGACGCGGTGTCCGATAATCGCCCGAGGGGCCGCGTCCGATGGATTGGATGACGGTCCCCAAACGTGTACCCCGCCAACCGCCCGCCCGCCTCGCGTCGGCCTCGGACGGTATCCCCAACTCGAGAGAAAAAGGGTTGGCCCTCCATGATGACGCAACTTGGTCCTCGATCGTTTCGGCGCGCGCTGGCGCCGGTCCTGGCGGCCTCGCTGTTCTGGATGTTGGGAGGCGCTCCCGCCTTGGCCCAGGACGAGGCGCTTTCCAAGGGCGAGGCGATCTACGTCAGCCAGTGCGCCTCGTGCCACGGCAAGGCCGGCGAGGGAAGCGAGGACTACCCCCACGCGCTGCTGGGCGACAAGTCGACCAGGCAACTCTCCAGCTACATCACCAAATACATGCCCGAGGACGACCCGGATCTGTGCGTGGGCGAGGACGCCGACGCGGTGGCCCTCTACATCCACGAGACCTTCTATTCCAGCGTCGCCCAGGTCCGAAACAAGCCCCCTCGAATCGAGCTTTCGCGGCTCACCGTTCGGCAACACGAGAACGCCCTCGTCGACCTGATCGGCGCGTTCCGAGGTCCCATGGAGTGGGACGGGCCCAAGGGGCTCCACGGCGAGTACTCCAACTCGCACCAGCACTGGAGGAAGGAAAACCGGATCATCGACCGGGTCGACCCGACGGTTGATTTCGATTTCGGCGTCAACCTGCCGGACTCGGACGAGATCGGCCACCGGTTCTACATCCGTTGGCAAGGGGGCTTGCTCGCCCCCGAGACCGGCGACTACGAGTTCATCGTCCGCTCCGAACACTCGGTTCGGCTCTGGGTCAACGACCAGAAGACGCCCGTGGTCGACCGCTGGGTCATCTCGGGCGACGACACCGAGTTTCGAGGATCGACCCACCTGATCGGCGGCCGGGTGTACCCGATCCGGCTCGAGATGTCCAAGGGCAAGCAAGGCGTCGACGACAGCAAAAAGAACACCCCCCCGCCCACCAAGGCGACCATCGCCCTGCTCTGGAAACAGCCGAGGCGCGCCGAAGAGGTGATCCCCACGCGGAACCTCTCGCCCAAGAACACGCCGGAATTGTTCGTCCTGACCACCCCCTTCCCTCCCGACGACCGGAGCATGGGCTTCGAGCGCGGAACGTCGGTCTCGAGGGAGTGGGACGCGGCGACGACCGACGCGGCGCTTGAGACGGCCGCCTACGTGCTCGACCGCTTGGAGGAACTGGCCAAGGTCAAGGCCGACGCGCCCGACCGCGAGGCCAAGCTCCGCGAGTTCTGCCATCGGTTCGTCGAGACCGCCTTCCGCCGCCCGCTCTCCGACGAGCATCGGGCGCTTTTGGTCGATCGTTGTTTCGAGGCCGGGCCCGACCTGGAGGCGGCGGTCAAGCGGGTCGTGCTCCTGACGCTCAAGTCGCCCTGGTTTCTGTACAACGAACTCGACGGCGGGTTCGACGATTACGACGCGGCCTCGCGGCTCTCGTTCGGCCTCTGGGATTCGCTTCCCGACGCCGCGTTGCTCCAAGCCGCGGCTCAGGGCGAGCTGAAGACGCCCGAGCAAATCGCCGCCCAGGCCGAGCGAATGATCGGCGACCTCCGGGCCCACTCGAAGCTTCGGACGTTTCTGATCCAGTGGCTTCGGGTCGACCACGCCCGGGCCCGGGATCTGTCGAAAGACCCGGAGACGTTTCCGGAGTTCGACAAGGCGATCGCCTCCGACCTGAGGACCTCGCTGGAGATGTTCCTCGACGACGTGCTCTGGAGCGAGGACGCCGATTTCCACCGGCTTTTGCAAGACGACTCGATTTACATGAACGGTCGCCTGGCCGCCTTCTACGGCGCGTCCTTGCCGGCCGACGCCCCCTTCCAGAAGGTGAAGCTGGAGGGAGAGCCCCGCGCCGGGGTGGTGACGCACCCGTTGGTGCTGGCCAACTACGCCTACACCCAGACGAGTTCGCCCATTCACCGGGGCGTCTTCCTCGCGAGGGGCGTGTTGGGCCGGTTCCTGATGCCCCCTCCCGAGGCGTCGGCGCCGTTGGCGCCCGACGCCCATCCGGGCATGACGACCCGAGAGCGGGCGGCCCTGCAAACCAGTCCCCAGGCGTGCATGACCTGCCACGATCTGATCAATCCCCTCGGCTTCTCGCTTGAGAACTTCGACGCGGTCGGCCGGTTCCGAACCGAGGAGCTGAACAAGCCCATCGACGCGACCGGCGGCTACGAGCTTCCCTCGGGCGACGAGGTGGAGTTCGACGGCCCCGTCGGCCTGACGAAGTTCCTGGCCTCCAGCGACGAGGTGAGCGCCGCCTTCGCCCAGCAATTTTTCCACTACCTGGTGAAGCAGCCGGTCAACGCCTTCGGCGCCGACGAACTGCCAACGGTGGTCCGATCGTTCAAGGAACACGATTACAACATCCGCAAGTTGGCGGTCGAGATCCTGGCCGCGTCGTCCCTCACTCCTCGCGTCGCGAGCGTCTCGGGCGGGGCCGGCTCAACGTCCGTCACCGCCAACCCGTAACACCCTTTCGTCGGCGAGTCCCTCCTCGGGGCTCGCCGCTGGCAATTCGACTTTGTTCCTTCGGCGGCGCGAGCCGCGCCGTTCGGATTCAGCACGGAGCCCCGATATGTCCTGGAATCGCAATCGACGCGACTTTCTCCGTGACCTGGGCGTGGGCGCGGCGGCGATCCCCTTCGCCATGAACCTGCCGAGCCTGGCGATGGCCGGCGAACCGGTCCGCAAGAAGCGGTTGGTGGTGATCTTCAGCCCCAACGGCGTGATCCCGGGCGCGTTCTGGCCCGACGAGACCGGCTCCGAGTTCACGCTCAAGGAGAGCCTCACCCCTCTCGAGTCGCTCAAGGATCGGACGTTGATCCTCCACGGCGTTTGCGACAAGGTTCGCGGCGACGGCGACAACCACATGCGCGGCATGGGCTGCCTGTTGACCGGCATCGAGCTGTTTCCGGGCAACATTCAGGGAGGCTCCGACACCCCCGCGGGCTGGGCCAGCGGTCTGTCGATCGACCAGGAGATCAAGAAGTTCCTCCAGGCGAACCCGGCGACGCGGACCCGGTTCGGCTCGCTGGAATTCGGCGTCATGGTCCCCAACCGGGCCGACACCTGGACCCGGATGGTCTACGACGGCCCCAACCGGCCGGTCGCCCCGATCAACAGCCCCTACCAGATGTTCTCGAAGCTTTACGGCCGACTGAAGGACCAGGAGAGCCTCAAGAGCATTCTCGACGACGTTCAAGACGACCTGAAGAGGCTGGAGTCGGCCGTGGGCGTCGAGGATCGGCGGATCCTCGCCGAGCACGCCACGTTCGTTCGCGAGATGGAGCGGGAATTGAAGACCGGCGCCGCCGACGTGGGGCACGCCGTTCCCGAAATCGAGCCGGGGATCAAGGAGGAGAACGACCAGATCCCCCAGATCAGCAAGACCCAGATCGAGCTGATGGTTCAGAGCTTCGTCGCCGACTTCGCGCGGGTCGCCACGCTCCAGTACACCAACTCGGTCGGCATGGCCAAGATGAACTGGATCGGCGTCTCCGAGGGGCATCACGAACTGTCCCACCACCCGGACAACAACCTGGAGACGGTCGAGAAGCTGACGAAGATCAACAAGTGGTTCTGCGAGCAGCTCGCCTACCTCGCCCAGCGGCTGGCCGACACGCCGGAGCCGGAGGGCGACGGCTCGCTTCTGGACAACACGACGATCGTCTGGACCAACGAGCTGGGCAAGGGGAACTCCCACACGTTGGACAACATCCCCTTCGTCCTGGTGGGCAACGGCCTCGACTTCAAGATGGGCCAGTCGCTGAAGTATCCCAAGGTGCCGCACAACCGGCTCTTGATGGCGATTGCTCACGGCATGGGCCACGAGATCAACACCTTCGGCAACCCCGACTTCTGCGGCGACGGCCCCCTGACCGGCCTGAGCTGATCGGGAGAGACCAAAGGGCCGGGTGGGCGCTGGATTGAAGGTGGCCTCTCAACCCTCTCCTCCGGGGGAGGGTGGCCCCGAAGGGCCGGGTGGGGGTCGTCGGATTTCGGAGCGGGCGCGGCGAGCGCTCGCCCCTCCCGATCCCGTCCCGGCGCTTCCTCCGTAAACCCGCCGACCCTCATCCGGCCGTCCCGGCCACCTTCTCCCGGGGGGAGAATGATGCGTGGCGACGGCCGGCCGGGGCGCGGACGCGCCCCGCATTCGCCTTGCCGGCCGGCTCGCTTAGGCGCTCGCCTTCGCCTCGAAGAGGCTCTCCTCCTTGCGGACGATCCGCTCGGTGATCGTGTACGACTGACCGGGCTCGCGCTCGGGGAGTTCGTACATGATCTCGAGCATCAGGTTTTCCATGATCGAGCGGAGGGCTCTGGCGCCGGTTCCGCGCGCCTTGGCCAGCTTGGCGATCTCGCGCAGCGCTCCTTCGGTGAATTCGAGTTTGGCGCCGTCGAGGTGGAAGAGGACCTGATACTGCTTGGTCAAGGCGTCCTTGGGTTCGGCGAGGATCCGGGCCAGGTCGGCTTCGGAGAGTTCGTCGAGCGTGGCGATGACGGGAAGCCGGCCGATCAGCTCGGGGATCATGCCGTACCGCTCCAGGTCTTCGGGCGTCACTTGGGCGACGATCTCGTTGCGCTCGACCTCGCGATCGGTGGATGTTGGCCGCCCGAATCCGATCATCTTCTTGCCGAGGCGTTTGCCGATGATCTCCTCAAGGCCGACGAACGTGCCGCCGCAGATGAACAGGATGCCCGAGGTGTTGACCTGAAGGTATTGCTGTTCGGGGTGTTTGCGGCCCCCTTGGGGGGGAACGTTGGCCACGGTCCCTTCGAGGAGCTTGAGCATGGCCTGCTGCACGCCCTCGCCGGAGACGTCTCGGGTGATTGAGACGTTTTGGCTGGTCTTGCCGATCTTGTCGATCTCGTCGATGTAGATGATCCCCCTCTCGGCCGCGGCGATGTCGTAATCGGCCGCCGAGACGAGCTTGAGGATCAAGTTCTCGACGTCCTCGCCGACGTAGCCGGCCTCGGTCAGCGTCGTGGCGTCGCCGATGGCGAAGGGGACGTGGAGCCGCCGGGCGAGCGTCTGCGCCAGGGCCGTCTTGCCGCAGCCGGTGGGGCCGATCAGCAGGACGTTGCTTTTGGCCACCTCGACGTCCTTAAGGGCCGGGTCGGTGATCTCCCCTCCCAAGACGCGCTTGTAATGGTTGACGACGGCGACCGCCAGAGTCTTCTTGACGCTTTCCTGGCCGATGATGTAATCGTCAAGATGGGCCACCAGTTCGCGCGGGGTGGGAATCCGGTCGATGCGGGTGTTGCGCCGCTCGTGCTGGGCGAAGAGGCCGTCGCAGACGTCGACGCAGTGGGTGCAGATGTGCGCGATCGCGTGTTCCGGATCGGTCGTCTGCAGTGCCTTGCCTTCGATCATCGGCCCGGCCTCCGCCGAGCTCCGCCCGCAAAAATCGCAAGAGATCGGGGCCTGTCCCCCGGGGTTGACGCCTTCGCTCATGATCTATTGGAACTCGTTGCTGTACGTGGAGGCTGTTCGTATAAAAGCCAGGACGGCGATTATCGCATATTCCACCTAGTTTCTCCTAGGCACGGTTGGCGAGTCGGCGATCGGCGCGTTGATTTTTGACGGTGACGACGGGTCTGGGCCGTCGCTGTGGCATTTTAGCTTCTTGGTCCGCCATGACGCGTTTTGCGCTCTAAGATGTTAGGTTGAGATGTTGTTTGGCGGGCTTCCGCGCTCGGATGATTACTCAACTCCTGGGAAAGTGGGAAAGCGACAATGAGTCACGACAAGGAACTTGGAAGTCGGCGCCCGACCTACCTGGGGGGAAAGGGGCTGAGGCTGGCCAACGGTGAAGTCTGGAATTTTCCACGCCCCGCGACGGTGCCCCGGGGCCTCGACGGCGAGAGGCCGCATCATGAGTTGGCGAGGGCGATTCACGAGGCGGACAACGAAGCCGATCGCGGGCTGGCCGAACTCGCGCTGGCGATTTTCCTCCTGGGTTTGAATTACGATCTCACCCCCGAGGATCACCAAGAGCTATTGGCCTTCGAGCCGGATTCGGACGCGCTTCACGACTGGCGGACGGGGTTGCGCGCGATTGCGACGGCGCATGTCGAGTATTATCAAGGGGCCTCCTCCACCATCCCGGCCTCGACGGTTTCCGACTCCGGGGCGACGAAGCCCTCGCGATTCTTCTCGCGGTGGTTCTCGTGGTTCCGCGCGCCGTCGACGGTTCGGCGATAGTCCGCGACCACGACACTGGAGGAAGGGGCTCTCAGGGACGGCGCGAGCGCGCCGCGAGTGTGTTCATCATGCCGATTCTACCCGCCGAGCCGGACTTCCATCCTCCCGGCCTGTGGGATGATCCCGCGACCATCGCCACCGAAAAGCCGGACGCCCGCTGGTGGTGCCTGCACGCCAAGCCGCGTCAGGAGAAGGCCATCGCGCGCGATTTGAGGCGAGACGGCCTAACGTTCTATCTGCCCCAGGCCATCCAGGAGACGCGCACGCCCAAGGGGCGCAAGGTTCGCTCGCTGATCCCGCTGTTTCCCGGCTATGTGTTCCTTTACGGTGATTGGAACGACAGGGGCTCCGCGCTGAAGGGAAACCGGCTCGTCGCGGTCATTCAGGTCGACGACCAAAAGGCCCTGGAGCGCGACCTGCGGCAAATTCAGCGGATGCTCGGTTCGGGGCTGCCGATCGAGGCGGAACCGGAGATCGCCGCGGGGAGTCTCGTGCGGATCAAAGGGGGGCCGCTCGCCGGCCTTGAGGGTCGGGTGATCCAACGCGTGAATGGCCATCATTTCGTTGTCGCCGTCCGCTTCTTGGGACGCGGCGCCCGCGTCCAGTTGCGCGACTGGGAGGTCGAGACGCTCGCCGATCCCCAGGCGCCTCCCCCCTCGGGAGCTCGCGGCGCTAGGAATTGATCTGGTTGAGAATTCGCCTCCAGTAGCTCTGACGCTCCCGCTGTAGGGCGGCGATCCGATTCGTGATGAGGCCATGCATCTCGGAGGCGGCGACCGGAGCCTTCCCTTCCCGCGGAGGCGGGGGAGACTCGCCGGGCGCCCCTCGACTCGTCTCCGGTCGAGGATGGGGTTCGGATTCGTCGGGTGGGCAACTTTCCGGAGCGCGGTCGCGCGGGAGAGCGTTCCGGACCGGAGAGGAACCAGGGGAATCGGCGGCTTGGCTGGCGGCGGCGGAATCCTCGGGCGAGAGTTTCCGCCTGAGCGAATCGAGCTCGGACGTCAGTTCCTCAACCCGGTCCATCTCGTCGCGTATCGAGGCGTAGTGCTCGCGATGGAGGGCGAAGAAGGTTTGGACCATCGCGATCATATCGTTGTGAAACGACTCCATCATCTCCATTTGCCGTTGCCAGAGCGCCAGGGGAATTCCCCCTCCAGTTTGGGAGGGCTCCAGGATGGTCGCCGGAATCGGAACGTCGTTCGAGTCGGGGCCGACTCGAACGACGTTCCGAGGCCGCTCGGCCGATCGTGTGGCCAACTCCCGGCCGTTGGATCGACTCGATTGGGATCTGGAGGAATCGTCCGAGACGTCTCCAGCCGCTTCGCGCGCCGCGCCCGCGGCGAGGGGAACCTCGCCGCGGCTGATGCCCGATGGAGGGCTCAGGTATCGGAAAACGAACGTGAACCGTCCCAAGCGCACGGTGTCTCCGTCTTCGAGCCAGGCCCACTGGACGCGAACGCCCGAGACCATAACCCCCGTTCGCGAACCGAGGTCGACGATCCAGACGCCCAACGGGGTGCGCGCCACCGCCGCGTGGATTCGCGAGACGCCGCGGTCGTTGAGAACCATCCGGCACGACTCCGAACGCCCGAAGAGCGTCAGGTCGTCTTCGATTCGCCAGAGCGACTCCTCGCCGCCGATCCGAATCGGCATGACCAACGCCCCCACCGGCCGAGGGGGCGTCAGCGCGAGGCTTCGAGACGAAGCCATCGGCGACGCCTCAATGATCGCCGGCGAAATCGCCTCGCCGTGACCCCCGCGCGACCAGCTTAGGCGGTAGGGGCCGATCCGGACCGCCTGACCGACTTCAAGATATCGGTCGCCATCCGGCGTCTCGGCCGGGGCCTCCCAAACCACGCCCGTCCGGCTTTGAAGATCGACGACCCGAAGCCGGCCTCCGACGATCTGAAGGTAGGCGTGGCGACGGCTCACTTTCGGCCCGCTCAGTCGGGGCCCTTGGTCTTGGTCGCGTCCAACGATGACGAAAGGCAGGGCGAGCCGCGATCGAGACACGACCTCGTGGTCGGGCCCGGACTCCTCGCATCGCAAGACCCAGGGGGCCTTCAGGCCGCAGGCCCCGCGGAACAGGTCGGTCGCCGATTCCCACATGAGCCCGTCGCTCTCCGCTTAAAGTCGGGAAACGCCCGCGGCGCTCTCGCGCCGCTCGAATGAATCGAACCGCCGGCGTTCGCTTATTCCAATTCTAATCGCTTGCGCGGCGTGTTGCATGGGGGAAAACCCACGCGCGAATTGTTGAGGGGAAAAGCGCCGACGTTCCGGGCGCCGCGGGGATGGACGAATCAGCCCGTAATGAAAAACGGCCGCCCCGGGTCCACGCGGGACCGAGGGCGGCCGAAGGGCTGGTCGTTTCCAGGATTCGCCGATCGCCGATCAGGTGAACGGCTTCTTCAGGTCATTCCAGAGCTGCTGGAAGACGTTCGACTTCTTGCTGGAGTTGGCTCTGAGAATGGCCTGCCGTCTGGCGGCCTCGGCGCCGGCCGCGGCCTGCTGCTGCTCGGCCAACTCGGTGGCCGCCGACTTCTCCGGCTCAACGACCGGAGCGGGATCGGTCTCGGTCTCGATGGGCGCGGCGGTCGCGACCGCTTCCGTCGCCTCCTGGGCCGCCGCCGTGTTCTCGGCCGCCATCGGCGTGGCCGTGGGCAGCGCGGTCGCGGCGGCCTGGGTTTGCTGCTGGTTCTGGTTGGCCAGGTTCAGCAGGGCGTCGAGGACCTGCTTGGCGTGTTGATCCTCGGCCGGCGCGGTCGACGTCGGGGTGTCCGGCGTTGGCGTTGGCGCGGTCGGGTGGTTCGGCGAGGCCGGGTGGTTCGGCGCGACCGGATGGTTCGGCGCGACCGGGTGGTTCGGCGCGGCCGACGCGGGGGTCGTAACGACCGGCTCCGGGGTGATGACCGGGCCTCGCTCGACGACGTTCCTCGAAACGGTCTCTCCGTTGACGTTGGTCGAGCGCGTGAGCGTCTCGCCCGCGGCGCGGGGTTGGACCGTCGGGGCGTTCTGGAACAGCGTGTAGACCGGGAAGAAGGTTCCGGGCCTCTCGTTGCGGTTGATCTTGAACCGCGCCGGCGACATGTTGCGGAACTTGGAGACCATAGCCGGGGGCACCCACATGAAGCGTGGGAGCTTGTGCTGAAGGGCCGTGGTGTTCCGCTGCGCGTCGGGATCGACCAGGAAGCCGTTGATGGAGGCCCGCTGGCGATCGACGACCACGTAGCTGTCGGGTTGCGGCAAGAGGGAGGTGGAGAGCATCTTCAGACCGTCGATGGTCACGCCGCCCTTGAGCTGGCCGTTGGCCACGAAGTCGAAGAAGTTGAACCGCCGCTGCAACGCGCCGGGCTGGTCGGGGTTCTCGTTGAACAACCGATTGTTGACGCCGCCTTGCGGTAGCGAGGTGGTGGCGGTGCCGCCCAGAAGTCGGGCCATGGCGCCGGCCTCAGCCATCCCCTTGGCGGCGGCCGTGTCGGTGAAGTCCTGGATCTCCTGGGCGGTGAGGACGCCGTCGTTGTTGGCGTCGATGACCGGCAGGACGTTGTTGTCGATCAGGTAGCGGAGGGCGATCGTCCCCTCGATCGCGGCGATGGCGTTGCTGATTGAGATCCGGGCGTAGGCCGGGGGCTCATAACCGCCCTCGAAGCGGTTTTGCTTGTCGGTCGTGCTGATCAAATCGGGCGTGGAGAGGCTGCCGCCGTCGTTGACGTCGAAGGCGGGAACCGCCGTCCAAGCGAGGATCCCGTTGATCCCGTCGGGGTTGTTGTAGGCCGAGAGGTCGCCGATGCCGTGAGCTCCGAAGTTCAGGCTTCGGACGCCGACCGGGGTGGTCAAGTAGGCGTCGGAGCTGGCCCCTTGGTCCTTGTTGAGGTTGATCCAGTAATCCAAGGCCGAGGAGACCATGGCGAAGGCGCCGGTGACGATGCCGGTGGACATCGAGGTCCCGACCTGATCGAAGGTCAGGTGGCTGGCGGAATCGCCGATGTTGGTGTCGTTGGTCGCCGCCTGCTGTTGGGAGAACCGCCGCCGGAACGTCGGCACGTCGATCGACGGCGCGGCGAAGTCGGTCCCGATGCCGCGGTTGACGGCGCCGGGGATGCGAT
>Ga0180220_1002461_pt1 | contig 11789 bp, 11 predicted proteins | sample eDN5th37CBELigBY_FD_151335 | JGI IMG/M metagenome (GOLD analysis project Ga0180220, IMG submission 151335) | Enriched backyard soil microbial communities from Emeryville, California, USA - eDNA 5th pass 37_C BE-Lig BY (version 2) (version 2) | ecosystem: Environmental > Terrestrial > Soil >... | reverse complement strand
TGCTGTCGACCAGTTCGTGGCGCCGCAGCTTGCCGAACAACTGCTCCAGATACGATAAAGAAATATTCTGCCTTTCGCTGATGCCGGCCAGCGTGACTGGCCCGCTATGCTGCCGCAATGCCAGATCAATCATGGCGGTTACTGCAAAACGCCCTTTGGTCGTTAAACGCATAGTAGTTCCCTGTGGTTTGCAAAGCCGGCTGAAGAACTTACCCGACTATTTTAGTCAAGTATAGCAAATATCCGAGTAATTCACTAGGGAATTACACTACGCCGATCCGGCACGGCATCTACACCACCAGCAACAGACGGGAAGGCTGACTACAGCACGTAATTCTTATAACGTTCAATATACTCGCGCGCGCTTTCATTCAGCTCTTGCACGCGCCGGTCGGCCGCTACCATATCGCCGCTTTGCATTGCCTGAAACAAATCCCGGTATTGCCGGATGCCCATTTCCGCACGGCCTGGCAGTAAAGCGACGCGACGCATAGTGACTCTGGTGCGGTCATATATGCGTTCGATGAGGTCTGAAAGAATTGGGTTGCCCGCAATGTCTTTCAAGCGGTCACGAAACTCCATGATCATAGCGACGTGAGCGGCAATATCGCCCTGCCGCAAACTTTCTTCGAAATTCGGGCCCAACAGATCGCCCATCGCCGCCCAATCTTCAGTCTTCGCATTTCGCATCGCCAGGCGCACTATCAGCGTATCAAGGGCCTCGCGGACCTCATATAGGCGATACGTGGTCTCCATATCCACCGTGGACACGACAGCGCCCTTATTCGGAATTCGCTCTACCAGCCCGCGATCCTCCAACACCGCAAGCACCTCACGCACCTTAGCGCGCGGTATTTCATAAGCCGCCGCTAAGTCTTCTTCCGGGATGCGCGAGCCCGGCAACAGCTCTTGCGACGAAATTCTTCGCCGCAGGTCTTCAATGACGAACTTCGTGCTCCGTTCAGCCGATTGCATAGATCGGCGAGGAGAGCGCGCCGCCTTTTTGTGAAGATGCTCCGTATTCATGCGATGGCTCCTGGGCTCGGATATAGCGGGCAATAAATATAAATCCTACGATCTCATTATATTGTACATGCGATTGTGTACAATTTTGAGTATTTAATTGAACTTTATATTGACACAAAATTGAGTGCTACATATAATTGGCGCCAACGGGACGGCTCAGCTTCACTGCAACCGTCCAAAAGAACAGAAATGAACAGGAGACGTAGACATGGATCAGGCAAAGTCCGGATCAAGGCCCGGCCCCGCATGCGCGGCTTACCTACAACGCCGAAATGCGGTGGTCGCTCGCGGCGTCGCCAACGGCCCTCCCATTTTTGCGCGCACCGCAAAGGGGGCGGAGCTGGTCGATTTGGATGGGCATCAATACATTGACTTCGCCGGCGGAATCGGCACGCTCAATGTCGGGCATACGCACCCGGAAATCGTGGAGGCCATCGTAGAGCAGGCACGGTCTTTCCTGCATACCTGCTTCAATATCGTCATGTACCCGGGTTACATCGACTTGTCCGAGGCTCTCGTGCAGCGCATTCCCGGGGACTGGGACAAAAAGGTAATGCTGCAAAACTCCGGCGCGGAAGCCGTAGAGAACGCCATTAAAATCGCCCGCTGCGCCACGGGCCGATCCGCTGTCGTCGCCTTCAGCAATGCTTTCCACGGCCGCACGTTTATGGCGCTCAGCCTTACTGCCAAGGCACCCGCATACAAGACTGGATTTGGGCCGTTGGCCGGGGAAGTCTATCGCGCGCCCTTTCCCGACCCCTCGGCCAAAAATGCATTTGAAAATTTTCAGCGCATGGTCAACAGTGAGATCACACCTCAGCAGTTGGCAGCAGTCATCTTCGAACCCATTCAGGGCGAGGGCGGCTTTCACGTATTTCCGCCGTCGTTTCTGAAGCAATTACGGAACTACTGCAGCGAGCATGGCATCGTCCTCATTGCGGACGAAATTCAATCGGGTTTTTGCCGTACAGGCAAATGGTTCGCCACGGAGCATTCAGGTATCGAAGCGGATCTTTATACTCTGGCCAAATCCATGGGCGGCGGCATGCCCATCGCTGCCGTTGTGGGCCGTAGCGAACTCATGGACGCCCCTTCGGTCGGTGGGTTGGGTGGCACTTATGCCGGTAATCCGCTGTCCTGCGCCGCCGCGCTCGCGGCCATGCGTGTAATGGAAAGAGAAGATTTTTGCGGACGGGCCCGCACAATTGGCGATGTCATACGCGCCAGATTTCTGGAATGGGCGGACACCTACCCCATCATCGCCGACGTCCGCGGGCTCGGGGCAATGCTTGCCATCGAAATCGTCGAAGACTGTCAATCTCGCAGGCCCGCAGGCAAACTGGTCGCGCAAATCGTTGAGCACGCATACCAGAACGGCTTAATTCTGGTGAAAGCTGGGGCGGAGGGCAATGTCCTGCGCTTTCTCGGGCCGCTCAATATCTCGATGGAGCAGCTCGAGAAGGGTTTGGATATTCTCGAACACGCTATCCAGACGGTCGCCGCCACGAATAAGTCGGAGGCCCATGCATGAATACCATGCTGAAGCTGGATAACGCGCGGAAGGTGGTCAATCTGCTGGGGCAAGCTAAACCGGGAATGGACGTCCTCATACTTTACGACTTCTATACCGAGCATAATGTACAGCCGCTAGCCATTGCGGTACACGAATCAGGTGCGAACCTGCACCTCCTGCAGATTCCGGGCGCCAAGCGGCATGGGCAGCAATTTTCGCGCATCGTCGGGCAAGCCATGCAGGCATCCGACCTTGTCATTGCACTGACTCGGGCCAATGCTGCGCACACCGAAGCGCGCCAGCAAGCCACCAAGGCCGGTGTGGGGGTTATCGTTCTGCCTGAATCCAACCTGCCCGACTTTTTTCTAGCTGAAGGCTGGAAGGCCGACTTCGTCAAGTTGCGTCCGGAGATTCAAGGTCTGGCCGATGCGCTGACGCGCGCAAGTACGGCGCGAGTCACCAGCAGCGGCGGCACAGACATTACCATGAGCATCAAGGGCCGCCGCGGGCGCGCTCTTCACGGCTTTGCCAACACAGAAGACATATCCGCGGGCTACTGCCTCGAATCCAGCCTCGCCCCGGTCGAAGGCACGGCGGAAGGCGTCATCGTGGTCGATGCCAGTATTCCCGGCGTCTCGCTGATCCAACAAGAACCCGTACGGATCGTTTTTGAGAAGGGCCTTGCGGTGTCCATCGAGGGCGGTCGCGAAGCGACACTCTTTAGAGACCTGCTACAAAGCTTTGATGACCCCCTGGTGTACAACCTGGGCGAGCTGGGCGTCGGCATGAACCCCCACTGCAGTCTCGACGGCACCATGCTATCGGACGAAAGCGTGTACGGCGCCGTCCAATTGGCGCTGGGCACCAGCGCCTACATCGGAGGAACTGTCAAAGCTGCGGCGCACTATGACACCATCGTCACCGACGCACAAATCTGGCTCGACGACAAGCTGGTTCTGGACGGGACGCGCCTCTACCTGGACACATGACAATGGCAATACACGTGGAAAGCAATCATGCCGGCATATGGACGGTATGGCTCGATCGGCCGGCAAAGCGCAATGCCATGACCTTGGAGATGTATCGCGCCTTTGCTATGGCTTTCGATCAGCTCGATGCGAACGATGCGGTGCGCTGTATCGTTGTACGCGGCGCCGGCGGCACATTTTGCGCGGGCAGCGACATCGGGACTTTTGGCGACGACCGGAATAGCTCGGATCAGGCACAGGCTTATGCCAATCTGACACTGGACTGCACCGATAGGTTGAAACTGACCCGCCATCCAACTGTGGCCTGCATAGAAGGGGCATGCGTAGGCGGCGGACTTGAGATTGCGGCAATGTGTGATATTCGGATCGCCGCTCAGAGCGCACGCTTCGGCGTACCCGTGAACAAAATAGGTATTGTGCTGGACCACCGCGAACTCGATGACATCATCCGGCTCATCGGACCGGCAGCCACACTGGAAATTTTGCTAGAGGGCCATATTTTCGGCGCAGACGAAGCGCTGCGCAAAGGTTTGCTCAGCGAAGTCGTAGCCGATACTGAAGTGGTCGGCCGCGCCTATAAAGCGGCTGAACGGATCGCAGCCGGCGCTCCGCTTTCCAACCGATGGCATAAAAAGTTCGTTCGCCAATTGGTAGAAGGCGCCGCACTGAGCGCGCAGGATCGGCAGGAAGCCTATGCATGCTTCAATACCGAAGACTATCGTATAGGGCAGATGGCATTCCTGAACAAACAAAAACCCACATTCGTAGGGCATTGACGGGAATGGACATGAGCAATAATGGCGCGCGCCTGCCCCTGGAGGACCTGAAGGTTCTTGATCTCTCGCAAATCATGGCGGGACCCTACTGCACCATGGTCCTTGCCGACCTGGGCGCCGAGGTCATCAAGGTGGAGAAACCGATTACCGGCGACGATGCCCGCGAAATGGGGCCATACGTCAACGGCGAATCAACATGCTTCGCACAAATCAATCGCAACAAGCTCGGCATTTCTCTCAACCTGAAACATCCGGATGCACGCGAAGTCCTTTACGACCTCGTCAAATGGGCGGATGTCGTCGTCGAAAACTACCGCGTCGGCGTCACCAAATCACTGGGCGTGGATTATGACTCGTTAAGCCGCATCAATCCGCGGCTGGTCTACTGCTCGATTTCAGGTTATGGCCAAACGGGGCCTTATGCGAACCGTGGTGGATTTGACCTCGTAGCGCAAGGCATGACCGGCATAATGAGCATCACGGGAGAACCGTCGGGGCGGCCTTTGAAATCCGGTATAGCGATCTACGATATTGGCGCCGGGTTGACCGCCATCTACTCCATCCTCGCCGCATGCCTGCATCAGCAGAAAACCGGGGAAGGCCAGCATATCGATATTTCGTTGGCCGAATGCGGTCTGCCATGGTTCGTCTGGGAAGCGGCGGCCTACTTCGCGGAAGGAACGATACCCACGGCTACCGGCAGCCGACACCGGGTTTCGGCGCCCTACCAGGCATTCAATACAAATAATGGCTATATCATCATTGGAGCCGCCAACCAGCGTACTTGGGAAAATCTCTGTGTCCATGTCGTCCATAGACCTGAATTAATCGGCGACCCCCGCTTTGCAACGAACTCCGACCGCATGGCCAATGTAGAAGAGCTCGAAGACATTCTTGAAGAGGTCTTCATGCGGGACGATGCTGAGACATGGATAGCGCGTTGCGAAAAAGCGGGGGTGCCTTGCGGACCGATCAACGATTTTGGACAGGCGGTCTCCGACCCCCATTATGCGGTGCGCGGCATGATCCAAGAAGTTGAACATCCCGTTCTTGGCCGCATGAAAACCATCGGTATTCCTTCCCACTTTTCACGGACGCCATGCAGCGTTCGCACGCCGGCTCCCTTGCTGGGCCAACACACCGATGAAGTTTTACGCCGGTTTGGCGTGTCGGAAAGCAGAATCGCCGAAATGCGGGCAGCGAACGCCATACAGTAGCGATAGCCAAGGCCGAGCGTATCCCTCGCCAGCACAGACGTGCGATAGCCACAACAAAAGTAAGTAAGCCAGAAAGTGCATGTAAACCAAAGGAGAGACTTGATGAATCAAACCTACAACATCGATCGTCGGCGTTTTCTTTCGACCAGTGCCGCGCTAGCGGCGACATCAATATTGCCGCAATGGGCATTCGCACAAGCCGCGGATACTTTTCGGCTTGGGTCGTTGAATTCAATCACTGGCATTGGAGGCCCTTACGGGCCGGCCATGCTCGAATCCATTCGGCTTGCCGTCGATGAAGTCAACAGCGCCGGCGGCGCCGCGGGGCGAAAATTCCAGTTGTTTACAGAGGATGACCAAACCAAGGCCGACGTTGCCGTTCTGGCGGCAAAGAAGCTCATCGAAATTAATCGTGTTCAGGCTATTGTTGGCATCTGGCCTTCCGCCGTGGGTCTCGCAGTGATGCCGCTTACCAACAACGCAGGCTTGATCATGATGAACACCTGCGGCGCTCCCGAGATGCAAACCGAGAACAAGCGTGGACTCGCATGGATGTTTCAGGCGTCCAACGCGGTATTCGGCAAGGCCTTTGCTCAAGTGGCCCGCCAGCGCGGCTTCAAGCGGCCGGCCGTCATGGCATTCAACAACTCCACTTTTGTGGGCCTGGCGGATTACTTCAAGAAGACATGGGAAGCCGAAGGCGGAAAATTGAGCAGCCTCGTCATCTATGAGCCCAATCAGACCAGCTACCGCACAGAACTGAACAACGTATTGGCCACCAAGCCCGATGTCATCGCCATGGGCTCTTATAAGCCTGATGCGACCATTCTGTTGAAGGAGTGGTTCCAGACCGGCCAAGATTGCAAGTTCATCATGCCTGGCTGGACTGCCAATAAAGACCTTGTCAAAGCGTTAGGCAAAGAGGTAACCGAAGGAATCATCTCGATTTCCAATGTCGCGAACACCGAAGCTCCCGCCTATAAGAGCTATGCCGAACGCTTCCAGGCCAAGCTGAAGCGCGAGCCCGACGTTTTTGCAGCGCAAAGCTATGACATGGTGATAACACTAGCCCTGGCCATCGAGTCCGCGGGAGCCAAGGCTGACACACAAGCCATCAACGACAACATCAAAACCGTGACGCAGGGCGACGGTGAAAAAGTATCATCGTTCGCGCAAGGGCGGGATATCCTCCGAAAGGGGGGCAAAGTCAACTACGAAGGCGCCTCGTCGTCGCTCACATTTGGCGCACGCGGGGAAACGGTGCCAGATTTCGGCGTATTTGAAATCCGGGCGGGCGAACTGGTGCGCAAGGAAACCATCCCGGGCACGGCCTGACCAATCGAGGCGCGCATATGGATGCAATATCAATCATCAACGCCGCAATCAACGGCGTCGTGATAGGCATGCTGCTGGCCCTGCCGGCGCTTGCCATCACGATGGTATTCGGTATCGCCCGATTCCCGAATGCCGCCGCAGGCGACTCCATGACGCTCGGCGCATACTGTGCCGTGGGAGCACAAATATTCATCAGCGACTCGCTAGCCGTCGGCGTGATTTTGGCCACCTTAGTGACAGCCATAGTGTCAGTGTTTTTTTATGGATGGGTATTCCGCCCTCTCGCGCTACGGTCGAATATTTCGAGATTGATCGCCTCCATAGGCGTAGCCTTCGTGATTCGAAACACCATCACCTTCTTCACCGGGCAGGATCAATACAATCTCAACGTTCCGCTGGTTCGGGCCTGGAACTTCAACGGCATCCGCATCCTGCCCACGGATATGTATATCGTAATGATTGCCATGGTCGCCCTGGCGATCATGTTCTATATTTTGCACGGCACGGATCTTGGCCGAAAGATGCGGGCGGTTGCCGATAATACTGACTTGGCGGCAAGCAGCGGTATCCATTCCCGGCATGTAATGCTATCGCTCTGGACGATTTCAGGGTTGTTCTGCGGACTGGGCGGCGTGTTGCTCGGCATCAAAGCCGTGGTCGTTCCCGATCTAGGTTTTGAGCTGCTGATGCCTATGTTCGCCGCCGTGATTCTAGGCGGGATCGGGCACCCCGTCGGCGCCGTAATCGGGATGTTGCTTTTCAGCATCGGCCAGGAAATCGCGAGCCTGTATGTCGGGCCTTCTTACAAAATCCCCATGGCGTTCGTGATTCTTCTGGTCGTTCTGCTAGTGCGTCCGCAGGGTATATTCGGCCGCCCGATGGCGGCGAGGTGACTACATGGAAGCCTATTTCATAGCGATCGCTATCGCCATCCTTATATACCTGCTTCTCGCCCTTGGTTTGTCACTGCACTATGGCTTTGCGGGCCTGGTCAACTTCGGGCACGTCGGTTTCTTCGCCATCGGCTCATACACCTCCGCGCTGCTGGCCCTGAACGGTGTGCCCATTCCGCTAGCCATGCTTGCCGCAGTATTTCTGACGGCGGTGTCCGCGTATCCGATGGGCATTATCGCCCTGAGGCTGGGGAGCGATTATCTGGCCATTGTCACTCTAGGCTTCTCGGAAACGATACGCTACATGCTTCAGACTGAAGAATGGTTGACACGCGGCATGCATGGCCTGCCAGGGATTCCACGCATGTTCGATGGCATGGTGCCTAGCGATCAAATCGATTTTTGGATTCTGATCGCGCTGCTTGCCGCCAACGCAGTCGCCCTATACTTGCTCTTGAAGGTTATCAAAAGCCCGTTTGGAAGAGTGATAGAAGCTATCCGGGATAACGAAGTCGCAGTGCGGGCTTTAGGGAAAGACCCCGCACGCTTCAAAACACGCACCCTCGTCCTGGGCGCCGCGCTGGCGGGATTGGCGGGCAGCTTCCAAGCTCACTACCTTACATTCTTGAGCCCCGATCAGTTTGTACCGCTCATCACTTTCTATATCTGGATCGCCATATTCATCGGTGGCATCAACCGGCTGAGCGGGATAGTCATTGGCACCATCATTCTCATCGGCTTCCTGGAAGGATCGCGTTTCGTTTCCGATATGGTTGGCGGAATCTCTGAAGTACAAATGGCCAGCGTCCGGATATGGATCATCGGTATGGCGCTGATCCTTATTGTTCTGTACCGGCCGCAGGGCATACTCACCCGCGAAAACAGCAGGAGCAAGGCGCTATGAGCATGTTGAGCGTACGCAACGTACGGGCCAGCTTTGGAGGCTTTCTAGCACTGGATGATGTCAGCCTCGAACTGAAAAAAGGCGAACTGCTCGGATTGATCGGCACAAACGGCGCCGGCAAAAGCACCTTGTTTTCCGTCATCACCGGCTATATACCCAAGCGCGCCGGAAGCGTTGATTTCCTTGGTGAGAACATCGACGGCCTGTCGGTACACAAGCGCGTACAGCGAGGTTTGGCTCGCACTTTTCAAGTGCCGCGCGAATTCTCGCAACTTACGGTCTTCGATAATATGATGACGGCGGTCCCCAATGCATGCGGTGAGCTGCTCTTCTCTATTTTCTTTCAGGCGCGTGAGGTGAGGCGTCAACAAGCCGAGAATGCGGATAAGGTAAGCGAGCTACTGGCCTTCTTGAATCTAAGCCGGGTGGCCGATGTGCCAGCCGGCAAGCTATCGGGCGGCCAGAAAAAGCTGCTTGAACTCGGACGGCTCTTGATGCTGGAGCCCCACTGCATATTGCTCGATGAGCCATTTGCCGGTGTAAACCCTGTACTCATCCAAGAGATCTCAGAACGAATCGTCGCTCTCAACAGCAAAGGCATGACTGTCCTGGTCATCGAACATAACCTCGATGAACTGTCGCGTTTGACTCCCAGGATGTACGTCATGGACAGGGGCCGCATTCTTGCAGAAGGCGCTCCGGACGACGTGCTGCGCCGCGAGGAAGTACGCGAGGCATATATGGGGGGCGTCATATGAGCTCGTCCGTTCGCATTTCTCAGGACCCACAGCGGGCTCGCCCCGATACTGGTCATTTGCTCACTCTGCAAAATGTCGCGGCCGGCTATGGCGATATCGACATCATCTATGACATCAACATGCATGTGAGCGCCCGCGAGATCGTCACGATAGCCGGCACGAATGGCGCAGGCAAATCAACGTTGATCAAAGCGATAATGGGCTTGTTGCCGCGCTTCTCCGGCGAAGCCAGATTTGGAACAGTGGATCTGACCCGCATCGGCACGGAAGACCGCATAGGCCATGGGATTTCTTATGTTCCCCAGGTACATAACGTTTTTGGATCGCTAACCGTTCATGAAAACCTGCAGGTAGTACAGAAAGTCAAAAACAAACGAAAGCGTATACAGGACATGTACGATCTATTCCCCGCTTTGGCCGCCCGTGCGGGAACCTATTCATGCAACCTCTCGGGCGGCGAGCGCCAGCAATTGGCTTTCGCGCGCGCCCTCATGCCGTCGCCGGCTCTGGTGCTGCTCGATGAGCCGTCAGCGGCCCTTTCTCCGACCCTGACGAATCAGGTATTCGAAGAGGTGCAAAGACTGCCGCGCATGGACGTCGCCGTCTTGATGGTCGAACAGCGCGCACGGCAGGCATTGGCCTTCAGCGACCGAGGCTATATCTTGGATTCGGGCAGGATCGTTCTTACCGATACCGGCGCCAACCTTTTGGCTAATGAAGAAATGGCCGATCTCTACATAGGCCGTGGCGCGTCTTCCACACATAAAGGAAACTGACATGACTCAACATACCGCCACGACTTTACCTGCAGCCGCCTCAGCACCCACCGGCAAGCTCGCGACTCGTCCCGCGCCGTCGGCGATTGCCGCAATGACCATGGCCGAAGGCATACGAGCCCTGGATAACGGCACGCTAACAAGCGAAAAGTGGGTCGCCGGATGCCTGGAGCGGATCGAAACCCGCAATCCCGAAGTAAAAGCCTGGGTGCATGTAGCGGCCGACGCTGCGCTTATGCATGCGCGTCAGTGCGACAAGCAAGGCCGAAAAGGCCTCTTCGACGGCGTCCCTCTCGGGCTGAAAGATACAATCGATACGGCCGATATGCCGACCGAACTCGGTGATCCGGAAATCTTCCCTGGACGGCAGCCAGGCATCGATGCGCCGGTCGTAACACAAGCACGCAAACTGGGTTTCGCGCTGCTAGGCAAGAACACCGTTTCGCGACACGCGATCATGCTACCTGGCCCTTGCAGAAATCCACATGATACGCGCCGCACGCCTGCGGCGTCCTCCGCCGGGTCAGCCGCCGCGGTAGCCGATTTTATGACGCCCATATCCATCGGTACGCAAACGGCTGGATCCATCCTGCGTCCTGCGTCCTTTTGCGGAGCGGTAGGATTCAAGCCTACACTCGACCTGATTCCATATGTTGGCATACGGACCTACTCACGCCCGCTCGATGTCGTGGGTCCGCTAACCAGATCAGTGGAAGATGCTCAGCTTTTCATGTACGGCTTCGTCCGCGATCCGCGTTTTAAACCATCCGCCATCGATACCGCAAAGCGGCGACGGCTTGGGGTGTGGCGTCCGCACGGATGGGAAGACGCGGATGCCGATGCGATCCACGCTTTCGAGCACAGTCTCAATCGCCTCGCCCAAGCTGGGGCGGTATTGACTGATCTGCGGATGCCCGCCAGCTACGAGAAGATCGGGCAGATCCAAGATGTAATCATGGCCTATGACTTGGCACGGGAGTACGCCGATATAAGAAGGGAGCATGCCGCAATGTGCGATCCCGAGCTGCTGGCATATCTCGAGCTCGGCGCCGGATACTCGGACGATGACTACATCGAAGCACTGGATGCCGCAGATGCCTGCCGGCGCCAATTCTACGATGTCGCGCACGACATCGACGCCATCGTCATGCCCGCCACCCTCGGCGAAGCGCCAGACATATCCACGACAGGCAGCTCAATTTTCATCCGCCCCTGGTCCTTGTTGCACAACCCGTCGATTTCCTTACCCGTTGCGCGCAGCAGCAACGGCCTGCCGCTGGCAGTCCAAATGGTCGGGTTCATCAAGGAAGACGCCGCTTTGCTCAACCAGGCGGCCTGGGCTGAACGGATATTGGGCAATTGCGCGCACGATATTTGAGCGCCGCCAAAAACAAACCCCGCGGGCCGAGAACCGCGGGGCTATCTATGCTATTGGGATTTTTTGGGCGCGATCAAGCCGCCTGATATTGCAGCGCCCGCTTGCGCACGAGTTCCATGACGCCTTGACAGGCGTCTTCCAGATAGTCGAGCACCTTGGCGAAGCCTTCGGGGCCGCCGTAGTAGGGATCGGGGACCGTGGCTTCTTCGAACTCGTTCGCAAAG
>Ga0180220_1002460_pt1 | contig 11793 bp, 10 predicted proteins | sample eDN5th37CBELigBY_FD_151335 | JGI IMG/M metagenome (GOLD analysis project Ga0180220, IMG submission 151335) | Enriched backyard soil microbial communities from Emeryville, California, USA - eDNA 5th pass 37_C BE-Lig BY (version 2) (version 2) | ecosystem: Environmental > Terrestrial > Soil >... | reverse complement strand
ATCGACGTCGAACTGCTCGAACGCCTCGACCGGCGTGTGGTCCGCTCCGGCCACGAGCACGAGCAACGGTGCCTGCATCGACGGGATGTAGCTCTCGATACGCGATGGCACGCCGTAGAAGCCGATTGCTCCGCTCAGGCCCGGCTGCGTGGCCGATTGCCGCCACGACGCGGCACCGCCGAAGCAGAACCCGACGCTGAAGACGCGCTCGACCGCGCCACCGTTTGCTGAGCGCAGGTGGGCGATCGCTGCCGCTGCGTCGGCGTCGACCCCTTCGGCCGTCGTCTGCTCGACGTGCGGGCGGAAGGCGAAGCTTTCGTCGCGATTGTCGGTCTCGGCCGTGCGGCCGAAGTAGTCGATCGCGATGGCATCAAAGCCGGCGACCGCGAACTGGTCGGCGAGCTCCTTGTAAAACATATGCAAGCCGCGAATATCCGGCAGGATCACGACGCCCGCGCCTGTCGGATTGGCTGGATGCGCCGCGTAGGCCATGAAGCGATTGCCATCTGACGCTTCGAGCGTCAGGTCCCCGCCTGCGGCAACGCTGCCGCCGGAAATTGGAGGGAGCGGTGGGCGGGCGTCATCTCCGTAGCACATCGAAAACCTCCTCAGAACGTTGGATTGGTTATCGTTGGCACAGGATACGGCAGCGGGCTGAGTGGCGAAAGGGGCAGCCATGGGCGGACTGGCGAATATCATGCGTGTGGGGCTGCCCGTCTTCATCGCGTTCATCTCCAGGGGCGGCTGGATCATCCTGTTCGCGTTCGGCTCTCGGCCGCTGCGTCGACTCTGGCGCTGGTTCTGGGCCTGACGTGCTGAAGCCGCTGGCCCTTACAACCCTTCCTCTAACGCTGTTCGCCCGAGATGACCGCCGAGGATGTCCCACGGCGATTGATTCTCCGGGTGGTACTCGAAGCGGGCGCGCTCGAAGTACTGGACGGTATAGATCTCACCCGTCTCGTTGTTGCGCTCCCGGAACTCCTCGCTGATCGGGAACCCGAAGATTGATAGACCACCATTCGCCTCCCAGTACGCGCGGAAGCCCCAGCAGAGACGGTGGCCGGTTTCAGCGTAGAAGTTGCAGTTGGCGTCCGACTTCGCGACGACTGGCTTGAACGGCAACTCGTTGTGCCGTCCTTCGGTCAACTCGACGCCGAGCAGCCCCAGCAGCACATCGTAGTGCGCCGGCCAGACGCCGGGGTGCAGCTCCATCCGCACGCGCTCGAAGTACTGCATCTGGATGCCGTCGCGAGTGAAGACGTCGGTCAAGGGATAGCCGAAGCGGGCTAGTCCACCGAACTCATTCCAATAGCGCAGGAAGTTGCCATCGACGCTGTATCCCGTCTCCGGGAAGTAGCGCGACTGTGGCTCCAGGAAGGCACTGGCCGTCTGGAACTCGTACCCGCGAGCGCGGAGCTGATCGATCATGCTGGGGAGGGCCGCCGCATCCTGCGACGCTGCGCCGACGTGCATCAGGACGATGCCACCCGGTCGCGCGTCGTTCAGCACGCGGGTGTTGATCTCGCTGACCGTTGCGCCGTTCCAGCCGAGCGTGTCGGTCGTCCACATGACGTTGACGGTGTAACCACTGGCGGCGAGGTCACGCAGGGTTGCCGCATCGTACTCACCGTACGGGGGGCGGAAGTAGGGCTTCATCCAGACGCCGGTCAGGTCGTGCACCAGGTTCTCGGTGCGACTGAGCTGGCTTTGTCGCTCAGCCGTCGTCAGCGACGGGAACGATGGATGATTCCAGGAGTGATTGATGAGCTGGTGACCCTCATTCACCATGCGCTGGACAAGCCCCGGGTTCGCCTGCGCCCAGACGCCGGTCATCCCGAAGGTCGCCTTCACGCCCTTACGGTTCAGCGTATCGAGGATTTGCGCGGCGTAGCCGGTGTCGGAACCGGCATCGAACGTGAGCGCCATCAGCTTCTGGTTGGTGTCGAACGTGCGAACTGTCAGGACATCGGCGGCCGCCGCAGGTTGCGCCGTCAGCGCGAAGGTCGACGAAAGTGTAGCTACGGCCAGCAGAACAACCACAATCAGATTGAACCGACCGCGATGTGAGGACCCCTTGCCCGACATCTCGTCCTGCTTTCTGCATTGCCGCGTACGACGCGGTCGCTCGTTACGTGTCTGCTTCTTTCTATAAGACAGTCGAAGGCATTTCGTCAGCATGGTTGGAGCGATTGGCACGAGATTGTAACGCCGAGTCAGCGTGTGCCGATTGTGAGCACGGCTGCACCCTGGAGGCGACCGGCGCGCAGGTCGTTCAGTGCATCGTTTGCCCGTTCCAGCGGGTAGGTCGTGACTTCGGTGTGGATTGGCACCTGCGGCGCGAGCTGCAGGAACTCCTCGGCGTCCTGCCGCGTGAGGTTGGCGAGAGAGCGGATCTCGCGCTCGCCCCAGAGAATGCCGTAGGGGAAGCTCGGGATGTCGCTCATGTGGATGCCGGCGCAGACGACGACTCCGCCCTTCGCCATCGCGCGCAAGGCTGTCGGCACCAGGTCGCCAGCGGGCGCGAAGATGATCGCGGCGTCAAGTTCGGTCGGGTGCTCATCGGTGCCGCCGGCCCAGGTCGCGCTGAGCGTGCGGGCAAACTGCTGGCTAGTCAGATCGCCGGGACGCGTGAACGCGTACACCTGGCGCCCCTGCCAGATCGCCACCTGCGTAATGATGTGCGCCGCCGCGCCGAACCCGTAGAGGCCCAGACGGCGCGCGTCGCCGGTCATCCGCAATGCGCGATAGCCAATCAGTCCGGCGCACAGCAGCGGCGCAGCGGCCAGGTCGTCGAACCCGGGCGGGATCGCAAACGTGAAGCGCTCGTCGGCGGTTGCCAGTTCAGCGTAACCACCGTCAATGTCATAGCCGGTGAATCGTGCCTCATCGCACAGGTTCTCGCGACCGCTCAGACAGAACTGACACGTCCCATCGGTGCTACCGAGCCACGGCACACCGACCCGATCGCCGACCTGGAACGATGTCACTTGCGATCCCAGATCGACCACCGTGCCGACGATCTGGTGGCCGGGGACCAGCGGCAGCTTCGGCTCGGTCAGCTCGCCATCGACGATGTGCAGGTCGGTGCGGCAGATGCCGCAGGCGTGAATCCGGATCAGTACCTGCCGTTCGCTGGGCGATGGGTCGGGCAGGTCGGTGGGCTCCAGTGGACGCCCTGCTTCGCGGAGAACCATTGCGCGCATGTATCAGGCTCCTCTCGTGCCGGTGGGTTGCGATCGCGGAGTGGTGGTCTGGACGGCTGGCCAATTGTTTGCGACAGTTTCTCTCCGTCATCGATTCAGGCAAAGAGATTGGAAGAGGCACCCATGACCGCATCCACTCCGTCTGTCAGGTTCGGGCTGCGCAGCAGCCAGCACCATCTGACCTGGGATGAAATACGCCGCAATTTCCTTGCAGCTGATGCCTGGGGACTGGAATCCGCGTGGGTCTTCGACCACATCATCCCACTCTCCGATCCGCGAACCGGTCCCAATCTTGAAGGCTGGACGCTGTTGGCCGGTCTGGCCGAGGCGACCAGCAACGTCATGCTCGGCACGATGGTGACCGGCATTACCTACCGCAATCCGGGCATGCTGCTCAAGTCGGCGGTCACGGTCGATCACATTTCCAACGGACGCTGCCTGCTCGGCGTCGGCGCAGCCTGGTTCGAGGGCGAGCACCAGATGTACGGCATCGACTTCCCCGGTGCCGGCGACCGTGTCTCAATGTTCCGCGAGGCGCTGGAGATCTTCGAGAAGCTGCAGACGGAAGACAGCACGACCTACGACGGCAAGTACTACCAGCTCCGCGATGCGCTGTTCTTCCCCAAGCCGGTGCAGCAGAAGGACGGCAAGCCACACCTGCCGGTCGTGATCGGCGGCTCCGGCGACCGCATGCTGCGGATCATCGCGCGCTACGCCGACCAGTGGGACAACAACTTCCCGGACGTGGACACCTATCGCGAGCGCGTCGGGAAAATCGAGGCTGCCTGCGAGAAGATCGGCCGTGATCCAAAGGAGATCCGCCGCTCCACGACGCTCGGCGCCGACTTTGTCACCAAGAGCGAAACAGAGCAGCGTGAACACCTCGACTCGCTACGCGCGCTCGGTATCACCGACTTCCTTTTCCACGCGCCGAAGAACGTGAACGACTTCAAGCCGGTTGCCGAGGGGCTGATTCCGAAGCTGCGTGAGGAGTGGAAGTAGGAGCGACGGCTACTCGCTCTTGTCCGTGAATCTGTGAGGCCGCGCAAGGTTGATTTCTGACAATCAGTCACTTCATAACTACGTCGATAGTGATGAGACCTTGCTCGGCTTCGTCCCATTTCCAGACCTTGCAGATGACTGCATGATCATTATTGAACTCCCAATCGGAAGGAAGACCGCGAGTTGAGGAGAATTCAGTGGCGCTGAAGATCGCAAACTGCTCGATTACTTCATCTAAGCCGTCGCCGTCTACATCAAGGAACTGGATGCTTCGGTACGTATGATGGGTGTAGAAACCCTGACTTGACTCAGACGCGGCGTCTTCGGCGGACCTTTCAAACTGGTTGACTAATCGATATTGATCATTAACCCAACGATGGATGTAGACTTGCCCGCCGGTATCTCCCGCACCCCAGTAGCTCACCAGGTCCATTCGCTCCGAACTAGTTATCTTGCGCAGTTCGCACCGCCCGGCTGGATCCATGGTGAACGCGATAATTTTCTCAGCAGGAACTCTGCGCAGATGTCCATTGTCTTCATCTATGACAATCAACACCAGTTGATTGTCAGTTATGTCATCTCCCCGCTGTTGCGTCTTGGAAACGTCAACTAAGACAAGGGATTCTAAGTCGCCGTCATTATCAAGATCGAGTTTGAAATCGCGCCTGTGCCGTACTCTTCCTTCATGAAATCCGAGAAATCGAGATAGATCCACAGAGCGAGCCGCCGACTCGTCAACAATATGCAAGAGATGGTTAATGAGATGTAAGATGTGCCAAACCGTTTGTGCGTCTGGATATGCCGGTGCGCGACTAATGGGGGTGTGGTATAATTGAAATATACCCAGGAAGAGTTCATAGATACCCGTTTTTTCCCCGCCAACCTGTGATAGAGTTTGTAGTTTGCCGTTGGATGGGTGAAACGCCTGCTCAATTAGAGCTATGCTGTTGACATGACGCGGGATGCCACTGGCTCTACGGATGCGATTCTCCAATATGAAAAACGCTTCGCGAATACTTTCATCGGCAGGCTTATCGTAGTGTCGCCGGACTTCAAATTGGAGCGCACTGTCGACAGTTACGTCGGGGTGCCAGTACTCAGTAGAATCACGCGACATCAAATGATGGATTGATGATTGTTGCATCATAGATCACCGATCAAATACAATCGTTTCATATTCTGCGATCAGTAGCTCAATGTCTGGATGCCATTTGAAGGTTTTGCACCAATCCAGCGTTGGTCGATCTGTTGCGCTTGATTCACATGCCCAAGGCAAGTCGTCTTGATTAGATTGGGTTATATACTCAACCTCTTGGATCCCGTCGCCGTCATAGTCGACGAATCTCAGCTCTTCTCTGGAAAGAAGCCCAAACCGAGGGCCGCGGATGGTAGGCGGTCCAGTCTCGTTGCGATCACCGATATTTATGAGACGATAACTCCCACCACTCCAGCGTAAAAGGTATGTGAGAGTCCCTGACTCACCGGAATACCATGTAGCGACAATGTCAGGTCTACTGCTACCTGTAACTGAAGCTAGGGTCACATTGAGCGGGCCGTACATAGTGGTTCCAACAAGCGCCTCTACTGGAAGGCGTCTGAGGTGACCATCAACCTTATCCAAGATTACTAGCCGCAGATGAGAGGCCATTTCACTGGTTTGAGTTCGAACTGGACCAGTATCTACCATGATGATGATCTCGTTGTCACCGTCCTCATCAATGTCAAGTCGAAACGTCTTGCGATGGAGAATCAATCCTTCATGCCCGCCTAAGAAGGCATCAAGATGATTTGAGGCCTCAATAGCATCCTGCGCAAGTGCGTATAGATGACTAATGAAGGGACGCATATCGGACAGGGACGGAATGGAATCTGAATACAGGCGATGGGACAAAGGATTGCGAAACACCCTAAAGGCACCACGGAAGAGATTGAGCATACCTTGTCGTTCTTCTTCGGAATCCGAAACTGGTTGTAGCAATCCAGTGTCAGGATGAAAGAGCTTGTCTATTAACCTCGTGCCATAGAATTCGGGACCTAGGCCGCCTGCTTCGCGTAGTTGGGACTCTAAGAACAGGAAAGCGTGGCGCGTAGCAATCTGTGGATCGCTATCAAAGCGGTTGAGAACGTCGCTTTTAAAGAACTCGTATTCTAAGTCGATGCGTTCGATTGACATACTTGCAGTATTCCCTATGGCGTTGATAATCAGGCGAGTATGTCTTTACATGATAGCCTACTCCACCGGAATCGCCGCGCCGCGGATGATGCCGGCCTGCTGGCTGCAGAGAAAGGCGATAACTTCGCCGACGTCGGCCGGCTTGACCCAGTTATCCGGGTTGGCCTTTGGCATCGACTCGCGATTCTGCGGTGTGTCGATCGTCTCCGGCAGGATGCAGTTGATCGTCACGCCAGTCCGGCGGAATTCGCGTCCGAGCGAGCGCGTGAAGGCGATGACCGATGCCTTTGCGGCGGCATAGGCGGCTGTATTCGGCATCGGGTTGACGGCGGAGCGCGCACCAACCGTAACGATCCGACCGTAGTCGCGCTCGACCATGCCGGGCAGCGCAGCGCGAATTGTCGACACCGCCGTCTGGACGTTCAGCTCGATCAGCTCACGCCACGTCTGGTTGTCGGTCTGGATGAATGCTCCGCCGCGAAACCCGCCGACGAGGCAGACGAGGGCATCCAGTCGGCCGTGCTGGGCGATGATGCGTTCGATGAGCGGCTCAGCGGCACCTGGCTCTAGCAGATCGGCGACCTCCACGGTAATCCCCTCGCCCGGCGACTCTGTGGGCCGGTGGGCCGTCGTGATGACAGTGGCGCCCTCGCGAACGAGCACCGGCAGCACACCCGCGCCGAGCGCTCCGGTCCCGCCGGTCACCAGCACGACGCGATCGTTCAATATCCCTGACATGACGTGGATCCTCCTGACATCGTCTCGCTTTGATTGTACGCCCACCTGTGCGCGCTCAGGGTCTTGACAGGCACGATGTTACTAATTAGGATGATATGGAATTGGAGGATCGCAGGTGACCGTGAGTCGACAGTCATGAACCGAGAGCCGTTGGGCTTCCTGCTTGGCGCAGCCGGACGCAAAGTCGCGAAGATGTACACCGCCGCGTTGGCGGATGACGTCGTCTCGCCGTCGCAGCTCTACGTGCTGCGCCAGCTCTGGCGTGAGGACGGGCTTGCGCTGGTCGACCTGCGGGAGCGCGCTCAGCTCGATGCGACGTCGACGACCTGGATCGCGGATCAGCTGGAGAAGGCCGGACTTGTCGAGCGCAAGCGCAATGATCCTGACCGGCGCATCGTCCGGCTCTGGTTGACGAACTCTGGTCGCGCGCTTGAGCCTGATCTCGAGATGCGGCTGGCGAGCTGGGATGCAGGCATCGACGCCATGTTGCAGCAGCACCACACCCCGGCTGATCTGGAAGCGTTTCGCTCGGTTCTGTCGACCATTGTGGCCACATTGCCGGAAGGCGACGACCTCTGGTCGAGCCTGTCGACCTCCTGGGATGAGGCGCTGGAGCGCCTTCGTCGTTCGATTCTGGATGAACCAGAACATGCAGTAGAAGGAGAGCCGGAACCATGACATCGTCATCTATTGGACGCGCCATTGAGAAGGAGATCGTCGTTGCTGCGACGCCGGAGCGTGTCTATCAGGCGCTCACCACCCAGGCGGATCTGGAGCACTGGTTTGTCAAGCAGGCCGACATCGGCTCCGCGCCGGGCGAGCGTTACAACCTGACCTGGCTGCCGCATCAGAAGAGCGTCGGGAGAATCGTCGAGATGTCGCCACCGCACCGCTTCGTCTTGGTCTGGGATCTCGAGTCTGGCGGCCAGGAAACGACCTGTGCCTTCGACATTCTCCCCCACAATGAGGGCACCCTCGTTCGTCTGACACAGACCGGATTCGGTGATAGCGACGACTGGGACCGGGTCTATGAGGACAATAGCGGCGGCTGGGATATTGAGCTGGGCAACCTGAAGCGCTGGCTCGATGAAGGTCAGCGCAAGACCGAGTGGTTCGAAGAGAACAGCTGATCGTCGGATGCCGTTCGGCCCGACCGACCGATGGGCCGAACGGCACATACCCGCGGGCGGAGGCACGCACCGGATGCAGATCGAGACTGAGCGGTTGATCCTGCGCGAGTTCGTGCCGGACGACTGGCGTGCAATGGCGCGCTACTGGCGTGATGAGCGCTACCAGCGGTTCTACCCGCCCAACGATGACCCCGACCCGCTCGTGCGTGAGCTGGTCGAGCGCTTCGTCGCGGCGCAAGCAACCAGCCCGCGTCTGAAACGCCAGCTCGTCATCGTCGAGCGCGCGTCTGGCGCGATGATCGGTAATTGCGGCATCCGGATCAATGATCCGGAGATCGGCGAGGCCAACATCGGCTACGAGCTCGACCCGGACTTCTGGGGGCACGGATACGCGACTGAGGCCGCGCGAGCCATCGTCCGGTTCGGGTTCGAGGATCTTGCGCTGCATCGCATCTGGGCCGAATGCATCGCCGATAACCGCGGTTCGTGGCGCGTCATGGAAAGGCTCGGCATGCGCCGCGAAGCGCACGTCCGCGAGCACCAGCACTTCCGCGATCGCTGGTGGGACACCTTCACCTACGCCATTCTGGACCACGAGTGGCAAGCAAGAGGCGGCTCCAACTGACTTGAGCATCAGTAGCCGCCGGGAGCATAAGTCCAACAACCCTATTGACATTCCGTGCGGGCCCCGCATAACCTGCTGCGCATCGTCGCCGGTTGAACGATTCCCTTTCGACAACTGCGCGCTGGCGGGTTGCCTGCGCGCGCGTGAATGGCGTTACGTTCGGCAGCGGCTGCCGGATCAATACTCCACTTCACACAACGAGGGGAGTCTTATCTGCCGCGGCCAGCGCATCGATGGCTGATAGCGCGCTGGTCGGTTTCGCGTACCGGCATGGGAAAGGGCGGGAGCGAAATGAGGCGGCCTGCTGGCTTGTGCCGGCACCTGTCCGCGACGGACGAATCCGTTGGACTGGAGCGTGCCGGCTGGATGGTGAGGGGAAGGAGTCTCCCGGTGGTTCGTATAACGCCCGTATCATATTCAGTTGAGGATCTCTGGAACGAGGCCCGTTCCGGGCGTCTCACTCGTCGCAATCTGTTGCGACGGGGTGCAGCGCTCGGCCTGAGCGCACCGGTCATCGCGACGCTGCTTGCCGCATGCGGCGGAGACGATGACAACGACACCGAATCTTCGGGTGGCGAGGCGACGACCGCGCCGTCAGCGACCGAGCCACCTGCCACCGAGGCTGAGTCGACTGCCACCGCTGAGGAGGGCTCGCCAGAGGCAACGACCAATGACGCGTCGCCGACGGCTGCGGAGGAGGAGCCGACCGAGCCATCTGCGCCGGCCGCTGAGGCAGGCGGCGGAGGCCAGCTGCGCATTCTGCAGTGGCAAGCTCCGACGATGCTCAACCCGCATCTGGCGACCGGCTATAAGGATTACGATGCGTCACGCATCGCCTATCAGCCGCTGGCCGACTTCACTCGCGAAGGCGAGCCCGTGCCGGTGCTCGCAGCTGAGTTTCCGACTCTGGCGAACGGCGGTGTAGCCGAAGACGGCCTGTCGGTCACCTGGAAGCTCCGCGAGGGCGTCACCTGGCACGACGGCACGCCGTTCACGTCGAAGGACGTGAAATTCACCTGGGAGTATGCGACCGATCCCGATACCGCCTCAGTGACATCGGCTGTGTTCGCGCCGATTGAATCGATCGACACCCCGGACGACTATACGGTGACGATCACCTTCGCCGAGCCGAACCCGGCCGGCTTCGAGATCTTCACCGGTCGCAACGGCATGATCATCCCTGAACACATCTTTCGCGACTTTATGGGCACCGAGTCGCGCAATGCCGAAGCAAACCTCAAGCCGGTTGGCACTGGCCCATTCGTTGTCACCGAGTTCCGACCGGGCGATGTCGTCCTCTACGATCGCTACGAGGGTTACTGGGAGGCAGGCAAGCCGTTCTTTGACAGCGTCGAGCTGAAGGGTGGCGGCGACGCGCTTTCTGCTACGCGTGCCGTTTTGCAGACCGGCGAAGCGGACTGGGCATGGGGTGCCGGCGGCGACCCGAAGGTCATCGCGGAGCTGGAGAAGGAGACCGCTGGCAAGCTGACCAAGGTTGCCGCAATCACTGGCGACAAGGTCGTCATTCAATTCGCCGATCCGAATACCGAGGTGGATGGCGCGCGCGCCGAACCTGGCACACATCATCCGCTGTTCCAGCACCTTGAGGCGCGTCAGGCGATCGCCCTCTGTGTCCCGCGCGACGTCATCGCCGCCGAGGTTTACGGCAATGGCGCTGTGCCAACGTCCAATAACCTGGTTGCTCCGCCGCGCTTCAACTCGCCGAACACGACCTGGGAGTTCAATATCGACAAGGCCAGGGAGCTCCTGGCCGGAATCCCGGAAGCAGCTGACTACAAGCTGCTTTTCCAGACATCGGTCAGCTCGACGCGCCAGAAGGCGCAGGAGGTCGTCAAGCAGTATCTCGAGCAGGTCGGCTTCGAAGTTGAGCTGAAGTCGGTTGACGCGGCTGTGTTCTTTTCCGCGGATGCCGGCAACCCGGATACCTACACCAAGTTCTACGCCGACCTCGAAATCTTCACGTATGCGCCGGATAGCCTCTATCCAATCGGCTATATGCGGCGTTACGCAACCTCGGGTATCGCCCAGAAGTCCAACAGTTGGGGCGGCCTGAACGTCACCCGCTACTCCAACCCGGAGTACGACGCGTTGCACGAGCAGGCGAAGACGGAGATGGATCCTGATACGCAGAACGACCTGTTTATCAAGATGAACGACATTTCGGTGAACGACGTCGTTGAGATCCCGATGGTCATCCCGCAAGGCCTGACCGCCGCTGCCGCTGACCTGACGGACTACAACCCGACCTCGTGGACCGGCCCGTACTGGGATATCCAGAACTGGCGGCGCGAGGGATAGGTCAGGGGACAACGCGAGTAGCAAACGCCGCTGACCACCAATGTGGTCGGCGGCGTTTGTTATGCGTCTCAGCCAGGTGCGCCCAGAAACTCGAGCAGCAGCTGATTGAACCGCTCCGGCTCATCGATGTGTAGCCAGTGGCCGGCATCGGCAAATAGCTCGTAGCGCCATTCACCGGTGACCTTCGTGGCTGACTGCGCCATTGCCTGCTCGGTCAGATATGGGTCGCGTCCGCCAAACAGCCCGAACGTTGCCGCCTGAACTCCCGGCATAGTCGGGCCATCGGCCATCAGTCGCTCCGGTGGCATGTTCGCCCGATACCAGTTGATTCCTGCGGTCAGCGCGCCGGGTGCTGCGAGGACGTTGCGGTGCTGCTCAAACTCGGTCTGACCCTCAAGCATGACCCGCAACATGGCCCAGTCGTTGCGCCGCAGGATGTCTTCAGCCGAATCGAACTGGAAGAGCAGGCGGTACCATCCCTTCTGCAACGCCTCGAGCGATGGTCCGCCCGACGCTCCCGGGTGACCGACCGACAACACGACGAGCTTCTCCACGCGTTGGGGAGCATAGGCGGCCAGCGCCCAGGCGATGACCGCGCCCCAG
>Ga0180220_1002459_pt1 | contig 11794 bp, 7 predicted proteins | sample eDN5th37CBELigBY_FD_151335 | JGI IMG/M metagenome (GOLD analysis project Ga0180220, IMG submission 151335) | Enriched backyard soil microbial communities from Emeryville, California, USA - eDNA 5th pass 37_C BE-Lig BY (version 2) (version 2) | ecosystem: Environmental > Terrestrial > Soil >... | reverse complement strand
AACCGAGCCCGGCTATGACTGCGATCGCCATTGGACCCCACCACGCCGCCTGTACGCCGCCCCAGTAGATGTCGGGCGCGAGCGACGTGTAGAGCCCGAGGAAGTCGAAATTCAGCCCGATCGCGAGCGGCACCAGGCCGAGGAGCGTAGTCGCCGCGGTCAACACCACCGGTCGAAAACGCGTCTTGCCGGCCTGCACGAGCGCCTCCCGCCGGGAAAGGCCATCCCGTTCACGGAGCAGGTCGATGTAGTCGATGAGAACGATGGCGTTGTTCACCACGACACCGGCGAGCGAAATGACGCCCACACCGGTCATGATGATCCCGAACGGCATGCGGAACACCATGAGACCGAGCAACACGCCGATCGTCGACATGATCACCGAGGTCAGGACGATCATCGGCTTCACGATCGAGTTGAACTGCGACACCAGGATCAGCGCAATGACCATGATCGCGATGAGGAACGCCCTGCCCAGGAACTCCTGGGCCTCCATCTGCTCCTCCTGCTGTCCGGTGTACCGGATCGAGTAGCCGGCGGGCAGCGTGGACGCGAAGTCCTGGAGCGTCGCCTGCACCTCGGCGAGTACCGCATTGCTGTTCTCGCCGGCCCGAACGTCCGAAGAGATGGTCACGACACGGTCCATGTCCTTCCGGTGGATGCTGCCGAACGCTTCGGCGATCCGCCAGCTCGCCACCGAAACCAGCGGCACCTGCTGTCCCATATCGGACACGACCGTGAGGTCCTGGAGGGCATTCAGGTCCTCGCGATACGGCGCGGCGAGGCGGACCCGGATGTCGTACTCGTCATTCCCGGTGCGGAACTTCGCGGCCTCCGTCCCCAGGATGGCGCTGCGAACGGTGCCACCGATCTTTGCGGTCGAGAGCCCGTACAGCGCGGCGCGCTCCCTGTCCACATCGATGACCAGCTCGGGGCGCGTGTCGGCGACGTCGCTCTCCAGACCGACCAGCTTCGAGAAGACCGGCGAGCTGCGGAGCACCTGCATCGCCTGGTCGGAGAGGCGCTTCAGAACGTCGGGATCGTCACCGACGATCTCGATGTTGACCGGTGCGCCGGTCGGCGGACCCATCGCCTGCTCCTCGACCGTTACCTCGACGCCCGCGATGCCGATCCCCAGCTCCTCCTGCATCCGGCGGATCGTGGCGAAGACATCGCCGGTGAGGTCTTCGTACTTGCGGAAGGTGAGCACCAGCGTGGCATCGCCGCTCAACCCCATGAAATCGGCGGCGCCGCCGCTGGACCTCCCCACCGTCGCCACGAGCGATTCGAGGTCCTCGATACCGGGAATCGCGGCGATCTGCTCCTCGATCCGTTGCGTGACTTGGTTCAGGAACTCCGTCCGCGTGCCGCTCGGCACATCCAGCGTCACGTAAACGGTCGTCGGTGGTATGTTCTCCGGGAAGAACTCGACGCCGGCGTTCAGCGGAACGAACGCAATCACCGTGACGATGAAAGCGACGACAGTGCCGCCCACGACGATCAGGCGGTGATCGAGCGCCCAGCGTAGCCTGCGCTCGTACCAGGCGATGATCGCGGGGACGAAGCGGTCCTGGAATGCCCGGGCGAGCCGGACGAGGACGGCACGGTGCAGCGCCACGAGCCCGACCGCCGTGACCGCGAGGAGGACGGCGGTGAGCACATTCGCCGCTGCCGTCATGAGCAGCACGAGACCGGCGACCCCGAATCCGGCCAGGCGCGCTGCTCGCGTGGGCGGCGCCGGCGGCGGCATGTGATCGAGGCGCATGTACAGGGCGCACAGCACCGGCACGATCACCAGCGCGACGAAGAGTGAGCTGGTCAGCGTAATGATCAGCGTCATGGGAAGGTACCCCATGAACTCGCCGACGATGCCGGGCCAGAAGAGGAGCGGCGCGAACGCGCCGACCGTCGTGGCCGTCGACGCGATGACCGGCATGGCGACCTCACCGGTTGCGCGGCTCGCCGCTTCGATCGTCATGCGCAACCGCGCGAGGCCCGCGTCCGGCACCGGCTCGCCAGCCGCCTGCCGGGCCGTGACAATGAGGTCCAGATGCCGGTAGATGTTCTCGACGACCACGATCGCGTTGTCGACGAGCATGCCGAGCGCCAGGATCAGCGAGAAGAGCACGACCATGTTCATCGTGAATCCCATCATGCTCATCACGATGAACGAGAGCAGCATCGAGAGCGGGATCGAGATCGCCACGAAGGTGGCGTTCCTCAGCCCGAGGAAGAAGAGCAGCACGGCCGCCACGAGGATCAACCCGGAGATGATGCTGTTCTCCAGTGTGCTCACCATGTCGTGGATCTCGACCGACTGGTCGCCGGTGATCTTCACGACGGTGCTGGGCGGGAACGACGGCGCCATCTCGGCGATCACCGCCTTCACGGCCTCGGCGGTCTCGATGATGTTCTCGCCCGAGCGCTTGATAATGTCCAGCGTGACGACGGGCTGGCCGTCGAGTCGCGCGTAGCTCGTCCGCTCCGGGAAGCCGAAGTCGACAGTCGCCACGTCGCGCACGTAGACCGGCCTGTTGTTGACCGTGGCGACGACGATGTCTTCGACGATGGACGGATCGACGAACTCGCCAGCGACCCGCACCGGATACCGGACCGTGCCGACGTCGATAGAGCCGCCGGGGATGTTGAGGTTCTCCTCGCGGATCGCGTCGATCACGTCGTCGAACGAGAGGCCGTAGTACTGAAGCCGGGACAGGTCGACGTCGACCATGACCTCGCGCTCGAGCCCGCCAGCCAGACGCACCTCGAGCAGAGCCGGGATCTGCTCGAGCCGCTCCTGGAGATCTTCGGCTACCTCCTTCAGCCGGACCAGCCCGTACTCGCCGGAGATGTTCACCTGCATGATCGGCCAGTCCGAGAGGTTGAACTCGAGGACCGTGGGCTCCTCGGCGTCGGCCGGGAGCTCCGGTTTCGCGAGGTCGACCTTCTCCCTGACCTTCCGCAGCGCCGCCTCCATGTCCATCGAGACATCGAACTCGGCGACGACACTCGAGACGCCCTCGACAGACGTGGAGGTCAGGACGGTGATCTCGGGGATGGTGTTCAGCTCTTCCTCGATCTTGCGCGTAACGAGGGTTTCCACGTCACGCGGCGATGCGCCAGCGTAAATGGTGCTGACAGCGATCACAGGTACGGTGACCTCGGGGCTCGCCTCCTTCGGTACCGCGAGATACGAGGTCAGACCGAGGATCGTGATGATCGCCACCACGACGAGCACGCTCGTCCTGTGCGCCAGCGCGAGGTCGGTCAGCCGAAACCGGCGATCGATGGCAGGCTCCGAACCGGTTCCGTTTCCGTGTGCACGACCATTGGCGTCGAGCGGCGGACCGGCGCCGTCCTCCCCGCCCATCGTGCCGTTTTCTCTATCCGTCATTGGCGGTCTCCGCCCGCAATGTTCAGGTAGTCACCCGCGGTGACCTGCTGCTGGCCGACGACGACGACACGGTCGCCCGGCTGGAGGCCCGAATTGACCTGGACACGGCCGGCCCTCGAAGCCCCGGCCACCACCGGCCTCGCCTCGGCCCGCCATGCCCCGTCACGCTGAACCGCGACGTAAACGATGTAGCCTTCCTCGGCGCGGAGGATCGCCTCCTGCGGGACGACGATGGCGGAGTCGAGCACCTGCCGCGCCACGCCGATGTTCGCCACGAGGCCGGGGACGAGCGCACCATCGTCGTTCTCCACTTCGATTTCGATGGGGAAGGTGCGGCTGCCGTCGTCCACAGCCGTCCCGACGAACGAGAGCTTGCCCTGGAAGGTCCGTCCGCCCATGACCGCCAGTTCCACCACCGCGTCGGCGCCTCGCCGGATCTCGCCAGCGTACCGCTCAGGCACGCCCGCCGCGATCTTGACAGTCGACACGTCCACAATGCGGGCGACCGGGCTGCCGGCCCCCACCATCGCGCCGACCTCCACGAGGCGAGCATCCAGGATCCCGGAGATCGGCGCGCGCACCGTGGTGCGCTCCAGCCGGGTGGCGAGGAGCGCTGCCTGCGCCTCTGCGGCCTCGGCGGCGTATCTGGCCTGGAGGTACGTCAGCTCGGAGCCGACCTCCTCTTCCTCCCAGAGCCGGCGCTGCCGCTCGTACGTCTCGCGCGCGAGGCGCGCGTTGGCCTCCGCCTGGGCGACCTGCGCCTGGAGCAGCTCATCGTCGATCTTGAAAATCGGCTGGCCGGCGGTCACCTCCGTGCCCTTGTCCACGAAGATCTGTCGCAACACCCCGCCCTCTTCGGCCGCCACAGTCACGTCCCGGTTGGCCAGCACCACGCCGACCAGACGGACGTAGTCGATGAACGGCTCGGGTACGACCTCCTGCACTTCCACGGTGACGGTCCGGACCGTCTCGGTCGCGGCCGCGCTGCTGGCCGACTGCGCAGGAGCGCCGCACCCCGTGACCAATGCGACGGTTGCGCTCGCGAGCGCCGTTGCGCCCGCCACCAACAGTGCCCGGTTCGAGCTTCGGATCATGGTCTGGCCCCCATGGTTTCGATCGTGATCGTCCTGCCCACACCCGACACGGGGACCAGCCCCGTAGCCTCATCCAGCATCGCGCGGGCGACGAGATAGTCGTATACAGCCTGTGCGTAGTTGAATTCACTCTGTCGAAGCGCCAGCTCCGCGTCGGTCAACTCGAGCTGGCTCCCCAGCCCCTCGCGGTACTGGGCACCCGCGATCTCGTATCCTCGCCGGGCCTGCGCCGTCGCCAGGCGCTGGGCCGCGGCACGTTCCGCAGCCTCATCCACCTGGTCGAGGAGCGTGCGGACCTGGCTCTCGACCTGCGCTGCAGCGAGCTGCCGCTGCACTTCGACCTGCCGTACCGCGAGCTTCCGCTGCTGCACCCTCGCCGGGCGCGAGAATCCGGCGAAGAGAGGCATCGTGACCTGTACGCCCACCAGCCTGCCGTACGTACGCTGGGACGCGGAGTTGCCGAAGAACGCCGGCGACCCGTCCTGCTGCGCGGTGATCTGGTAAGAACCGAAGAGCGTGATGGTGGGCAGATACTCACTGCGCTCGACCTTCAGCTCGGTCTCCCTCAGCACTTCCATGAGATCGAGCTGGCGCAGCTCGCTCCGGCTGGCGAGCGCCTGATCGAGGATCTCCTCCCGCGCGCCTTCCGACTCCGCGGGCTGTGCGAAACCGGCGAAGCGCAGCAGCTCGCGGTTCTCCGGCTCGTTCTGATCGACGTTGTCGAGGTCCAGCCCGGCGAGCGAGCCGACCACCTCGATATCCTGATCGACGTCCAGCCCCAGCTCGACCGCCAGCGCCCGCTTGGCAGCGGATACGGCGTTGCGCGCGCGGCGGACCATCGGTTCCAGATTCGCCAGCTCGACCTCGAGCCGGAGGACGTCATAGCTGGAGCTGACGCCGGCGCGGTGCATGGCGCGGGTCTCCTCGAGCGCACGGCGGACCCGCTCGACGGCGTTTTCGTTCAGCCGCGCGCTCTCCTCGGCGAGGAGCACGTCGTAGTAGGCCAGGCGCACGCGCGTGGCGACCGCCTGAACCTGACCGCGCACGATCTCCTCCTGCAGCGCGCGGTAGCGCTCCGCTGCGCCGACTCCAATGAAGGCCGCCGCCCGGAAGAGGGGCTGCTCCGCCCTCAGGCTGAAGACCCAGCTATTGTCTGCGCCGAATCGGACCGGTACCAGCTCGCCGGGCCGACCCACCATTTCGCCGGGAAGGAATGTGCCCGGGACCTCGAGGTTTCGCGTGAATGAACTGGCCAGATCGAGTGTCGGGAAGACCGCGCTCCACGCCTCGCGTACCTGCTGGCCGGAGATCTCGAGCTGGAGCTGCGCTTCCGCCAGCTCGCGATTGTTGTCGAGCGCAGTTTCCAGTGCCGCCTCGAGCGTGAGCCGCAGCGGTGCCGAGGCGCCCGCACCCACCTGGGCCTTGACCGGGCCGGCACCAGTACCGAGCGCCAGCACGGCCAGCACCACCGGCATGGCGCGGAATCCGCCGCGCCGCCGGCTGCCACCCTCTGTCATCGTGTTATCTCCTCCGCGACACCGGTTCTGCGCCGGCGCCACGGCCTGTCGTCTACGTTGGACTCCCAGCCCATGCCGGCGCGGGGAGTTCCCCGCGACCGCCTCCCATCGGCGAGGTCAAGGATGCCTCGCCGGAGCACTCGGTCGGCGCGGGCACCGGCTACCGTACGGTATTCCGCGCGCGAGCGTTTCATGAACGCGCCAGCCCCGCCTACCGCAACACTCCATCCGGTGACGTCATCCCGAAGCTGAGCGATTCGATCGCCTCCTCGATCAGCTCCAGGAACGCCTCCGGCGTATCCACCCGCCCCGCCAGACGCCCGCTCAGATACAGGGAGGTGATCCCGTGAACCAGACCCCACCCGATCAGCGGCGCGAACGCCGGGTTCGAGATCCTCACGAGCCGCTGCTCCGCCGCCTTCTCCGCGAGCTGCGCCACCACGTCGAAGCACTCCGCCCCGACGTCTTCAGACTCGCCGGCGCGCGCGGCCCGCTCGGCGCAGTCTTCCGCGTGAACCTTCGCCACGCCCGGAAGGTCGAACATCACCCGGAAGTACGCTGTGTTGTCGAGCGCGAACCGCGCGTACGCGCGCCCCGTAGAGGCGTACTGCTCCATCACGTCGGCGTCCGGGCCAGCCGCCCGGATCGACGCCTCCATCGCGGCTCCCAATCGCCTGAACCCCTCCGCCACCACCTCCTGGATGATCTCTTCCTTGTCACGGAAATACAGGTATATGGTCGCGGGCGAGTACTCGATTCGCTCCGCTATTGCCCGCATGGACAGACCCGCGAGCCCTTCCTCGGACATGATGTCCCGCGCCGCCTCGATGATCCGGGTCCGAAGCTCCTCGCGCTCCCGCTCCCTGCGTTCCGAAATGCCCATTTCCTGCTCCCGCCGCGACTGCCCTCTCCTGCCGTGCGGTGCGCCCGGTGCGTGCCGGTACCGCCCGCCACGGCGCCACCGATGGCGCCGCGTGAACTGCGGTCACGCTCTTAACACTGTTCAGCGAAGGGCGCAAATGGTGTGGTGGGCGGGGACGACGGGCCGGGTGTCGACGCCCCGGCCCGCCCGCCCCCCCGGGTCAGCTGCCCAGGAAGTCGAAGTACTCCGCGACGTCGAAGCCTACCGGGTCGACCTCGTACGTGGCTCCCCGGAAGAAGTGGCCGGTGGTCGGGAAATAGGGCGGCGGTTGTGTGGCGCCGCAGCGGTCGTACGCGTACCGCTTGAGGTAGCCGGTGCCGCGCATGGGGTTCTGGGAGACGATCTGACCGACGGCGCCGCGGGTCCGCTGGATCACGCCTCCGGTAAGATACAGGCAACCCCTCCCCCACGGCGTGCCTTCGCAACCGGCAGTGTTGTTGGTTCCCCCGCTGTAGTTCTCGACCGTGAACTCGTCGAGGGCGAGAATGATGGCGTGGATGTATTCGTCCTTGGTGTCGTCGTACATGACCCAGTTGCTGCCGGTGCCGGGCTGGAGCGGCGCGTTGATGGTGTTGTCTGCCACGACCACGTCGTTGCCGGAGAAGAGCCCAACGATGTCGACGCACGTCTGGAGGGACGGGTCGTTGGCGTAGACCAGGTCGTCGCCGATGTAGATGTTGCCGGTAGCGGCGATGGTCACCCGTCCGCGAACGATGCCGCTGATCACGACGCTGCCGTCGACGAATATCACACCCTTGAAGTCCGGATTGAGGAGCCGCGTGATGGGGAACAGGTAGTCGGCGTCGCTGCGGCCGGAGACTTCGTCGGGCACCTCGCCCGGCCACTCTACCCACTGGCCGAGGGCGTCCTGGGGAACGAAGGCGCCCCACAGCGAGTCGGCGCCACCGAGATAGCAGCGGCGTGTGCTGTTGGTCAGCGACGCCATCCAGTCGTCCATGGCCGGGTGGTCGGCGGCCGCCACGAAGGTGCCGTCGGGATGGTAGTGGCCACAATTTCTGGAATCGCTCATGGGACTGCTCCGGCGCGCCAAGAGCCATGTGGTGTTGTTCGACGTGTATGCGCGGAAGAATCCCTCGTTGGCGCCGGTGACGGTACCGTCGCCGTCCAGGTCGAGGGCCATGAACTCGAGCCGGAGGGTAGGCAGCCCGCCGGACTCGGGAGCGTCGAAGTAGGTCCCGCCGGCCTGGGCCTGCTCGCGCAGCTTGTCCAGGTCCTGGGTCTGCGGCATGGGGATCGCCATTACCCCTTCCGAGTAGCCTCGCCGGAAATCGCCGTATTCATCGCCGGAGACGTACTGCGCGGTGCGGACTTCGTCGTGAAACGTCGCGCCCGTCTGATGAATTTTCAGAATGTCGTTCGAATGGAGCGGGCCGAAGATCTGATCGCCGCCGCCGAAGTAGATGTTCGACGGCTCGATGTCCGTGAAGTAGGCGAAGCGGGCGAAACTCTCCTGGAATAGCTGCGCCCGCCGGATCGCGACGCCGCTTCCGCCATCGCGGACGACCGCGACCACGCTGCCATAGATTCCGTATTCGCCGCTGGTGATCCCGGACGGTCCGGCGTATACCCATCTACTGACACCCGGAACCGTGTCACCCGAGGCGTCAATGACTGCCGCACCGGCCTCGAGGACCACATATCCCTCGTCCGGATACAGCCCGGGGTCCGCATTGAGCATCGCGCGTGCATCCTCGAGCGCTTCGGCGGCAGCCTGCTCGAGGAACGACTGGCGGACGTGGTACGCCGAGATCAGCCCACTGGTCGAGGTCAGAGCCACGGCGGCCGTTACGATCGCCATCATCACGACCACGAAAATGAGAGCGAAAGCGAGCGCCATGCCTTCGCGGTTCCGGCATCGAAAAGCTGCGGGGTTACGCATGGTTCCTCCGCTGCATCGGTCGGTCAGGGAATTCACGGGATGTTGATCACGGCTGATTGGGCCAGGGACGACAGGCTGGGTGTGCAGTCCTGCGCGGCGAGCGCATACTGGTACGAGAACCCGGACGCGACGTCCTCATCCACCGTGCTGTAATTCGCCTGGCCGGCCGGAATGCTCCTGTACGGATCGCCCCACGGCCCGAGTCCGCCCGGCCGGCGCCAGATCACGTATCGGACGACGTCGCGTTCACCGCCGGTCTCGTCCACGGCGGCGTTCCAGGTAAGCGCCACGCGAAACTTCTCTTCGACTTCCTCCACGGTGGCGCTCAGCGTGGTACCCAGCAGCGGCTCGCTTCCGCACACCCTGAGCGGCGCCAGCCCCGCGTTCGGAAAACCGATCACGCGGCTCGCGGCGACGTCGCGCACGACGCCGTCGGGGCCGGTGGCCACGGAGCGGAAGCTGACCCGAACACCGCGGATCGAATCGGCAACAGCCGAGTTGGCCGTATCTGCGGCAGTCCCGTGGATCGTGGCGAAATGGAAGATCGGGAGCGCGTCGTCGGGGATGGAATCCAGGCGCAGGCCGACGCCGGTGCTGTCCCGGAGGACGAGGTACCGGAAGAACGGCTGATCGTCGATGCGGCGAATGCCGCGGGCCACCACCTCGGGCTCGCCGCCGTTGACCTGCCGGTAGAGGATGTGGTCGTCCGCGGTGTCCGACGCCGGATCTGGCGCGAAGTAGAAGATGATCAGCTCCGCCGGGCTGATCACGCCCGGCGCGGACTCGTAGACGGTGTCCGGGTACGTCACGAGCGTGTTCGGGATGACCATGGTGTCGGCGGGTGCCGAGACCTGGCCGGCCGGAGCGCCGGGTGTATAGTAGACGGCGAAGACGTCGCCGTGGACGTTGGTCGCGTAGTCCGCGTGGAAGGCGATGACGTCCTCCCCCGCATAGACGAGCTCGGGCTGACCGCCGGGCACGTTGGTGCCGAGCGTGCGCAGGTCAGCCTCCAGCCGACGCATCGCGAACCGGAGATTCTGCAAGGCGGTCGACACGTTCGTCCCGGTTTCGAGATCGCGGCTCTGGACGCGGAGGAACTGCAGACCCGTACCCACCATCAGCCCGAGCACGATGAGCGCGATGAGGAGTTCCAGCAGCGTGGCACCCGACCGGCGCCCGTCTGGCAGATTCCTGATTCCGCTCACGGTGCCGCCCTCGCCACCGTGCGGCTTACGACGAGCGGATGGATCTCCGAGTCGACCGTCACCGTGATGCGGGTGACGTCGAGGATCCTGCCGTTCTCCGTCGCCGTCACCGTGCGTTCGATGCTGGTGGTCCGCTCGAATCCGGGGAGGTAAGGGACATCTTCCACGACATCGTCGTAGAGCGAGTCGAGTTGGGCGTATCGCGGGTCGAGGAGGATGAGCTGGAGCCGATCCTCGACCGCGTTCAGCGTCAGGAAGCTGATTTCGGAGTCGCCGGCGGTGCGGATCAGTGTAGGCACTGCAGCGCCCATCCCGAGGAGCGCGATGCCCACGAGGAGGACCGCGACAACGACCTCGATCAGCGTGAAGCCGTCCCTGACCGCGACGGGCCCCGGCATCAGCGACACGGCGTCACCCACGCCGAGTTCAGGTACTGCAGGCATGTCACCCTCCCGGTCGACCTCTCGACCTGCATGGCGACCGTCTCCCAGCTCCACCCCCCGGTTCTGGAACGGCGAACGCTGCTCAGGTAGACACCGCCGCGGGCGCTGGCGCTCCCGTCGCGGTGGAACGTGATCCGCCCGTCCGCGAAACTCACGGCCGAGCCGCCCCAGTCCAGCGGCGGGCGTCCGGCGCGGTCGAAGACGATCCCTGGCGCAAGCTCGTGCACCGTGACCTCCTCGTCCGCCTGGATCGCCCCATCGTTGTTCGCGTCCGCATGGACCGTGAGGCGCATAGCGTCGCGCTCGAACACGACGATCACGTCGTGCTGACGCAGGACGGCGTACCGCTGCGCCCGTACGAGCACCGACTGCACGTCCACGACTGCTGAACGGAACTGGCGCCCCTCCCAGTCGATCCGCGGGAGGACTATGGCGGAAGAGACCGCGATCAGCAGGGCGACGGTGAGGAGCTCCATGAGCGAAAACCCCGCACGACGCGCGCAGATGCGCCCGTGCAGGCACGCACGCGCGCGAAACGCCGGGCCACGCCCGACGAGCAATGGCGGATCGGGTTCACGCCCGCTTGGACTTCGCATCCTGTTCCCGGGTTTCGATCCTCAGCGACGGTGACGCGACGCGCGGGACGGGGAGGCACCGCGCATCCCGCAATCCGCGTACCCTCCGGCCGCGTTGCTCGCCATTGCCGCTATGTGATTACGAGTTGGCGATTTGCCCTTCGGACCCGGCGATTCGGCGCGGAATTCGTGGCGCGGGAAAGTGATGATTGTTCTCGGTTCAGATACAAATTGCAGGGAATGTGGCGGGCTTCCGCCCGGGGATGTCCCGCCCGGCGCCAGAGCATGACCGGGATGGTGACCAGCCAGCGCCGATACGTGGGGACGGCGCCGACACACGGTAACGTGCGCGGCGGGGTCGGCCACACAGGGCCGCCTCGCCGCGCCCGCACCCGGCCGTGCTATTTCCGTGTCATGGCGATAACGGCGATGACGATGGCGACGACGGCCACGCCGACCCTCATCGTGAGCGGTTCCGAGGCGATGGTCCAGCCGAGTATCACGGCCACGACCGGATTCACGTATGCGGTAGTCGCCACCCGGGCCGGCGTGGACACCCGCAGGAGCCACGTGTACGCGGTGAATCCCGCAAGCGAGCCGAATACGATCAGGTAGGCCCACGCCGCGACTGCCTTCCAGGTGAAGCTGCCGACGTTCACGGCGCCGAGCTCACCGAGAAGCGCGCTCGCGACCACCAGGAGCAGACCGCCGGCGATCATCTGCATGGCCGTCGACTGGAGCGGT
>Ga0180220_1002458_pt1 | contig 11797 bp, 12 predicted proteins | sample eDN5th37CBELigBY_FD_151335 | JGI IMG/M metagenome (GOLD analysis project Ga0180220, IMG submission 151335) | Enriched backyard soil microbial communities from Emeryville, California, USA - eDNA 5th pass 37_C BE-Lig BY (version 2) (version 2) | ecosystem: Environmental > Terrestrial > Soil >... | reverse complement strand
GCGGAGGGGGGAACCACGGCGGCTTTACTCGAAACGATGCGGCAGCCCGGAGAGGGGGATAGGCTGCCGCAGTGTCCGGTATAGGCGGGGGACGAGCCTTGCTCCGGACTTCGGCGAAAACTGCCGATGCGTGTTATCTGTGGCTGGGAACGTGGCGATTCAAGGGCACGAAGATTACAAGTTCGTAACATAGGCGTGATCGCCGCCGAAGCCTTTGCCGGGAGGCTGGTTCCCGGTTTCGGATGCGGCATGCGCCGGCGCTGCTGTCAGGGTGTTTCGGCAGCCTGTTCCTTTGCCATGGACAGGCTCCCGCCCCCACGTTACGGCTAGAATCATGAAAAAAGGCGATCATCTCTTCCTCGTCGACGGCTCCGGCTACATCTTCCGCGCCTACCACGCGCTGCCCCCGCTGACGCGCAAGTCCGACGGCCTGCCGACAGGCGCCGTTTCCGGCTTCTGCAACATGCTGTGGAAGCTGCTGCGGGATGCGCGCAACACCGATGTCGGCATCGTGCCGACGCACTTCGCCGTCATATTCGACTATTCGTCAAAGACCTTCCGCAACGACCTCTATCCCGAATACAAGGCCAACCGCTCCGCCCCGCCGGAAGACCTGATCCCGCAATTCGGGCTGATCCGTCACGCCACCCGCGCCTTCAGCCTGCCCTGCGTGGAGATGGAAGGCTATGAGGCCGACGACCTGATCGCCACCTATTGCCGGATGGCCGAGGAGGCCGGCGCCGACGCCACCATCATTTCCTCCGACAAGGACCTGATGCAGCTCGTCAGCCCGGCCGTGTCCATGTACGACCCGATGAAGGACCGCCAGATCGGCATTCCCGAAGTGGTCGAGAAATGGGGCGTGCCGCCGGAAAAGATGATCGACCTCCAGGCCCTGACCGGCGACTCGATCGACAATATCCCCGGCGTTCCCGGCATCGGCCCCAAGACTGCCGCCCAGCTTCTGGAGCAGTTCGGCAATCTGGACACGCTGCTTGCCCGCGCCGAGGAGATCAAGCAGCAGAAGCGGCGCGAATCGATCGTCGAGAACGCCGACAAGGCGCGCATCTCGCGCGAATTGGTCACGCTCAGGCGCGACGTGCCGGTGAAGGAGGTGCCGGACGATTTCCTGCTCGAGCCCTCCGACGGCCCGAGATTGGTCGCCTTCCTCAAGGCGATGGAATTCACCACGCTGACGCGGCGCGTCGCCGAGGCGACCGGCACCGATGCCGGAGCGATCGAGGCCGCCGAAGTGCCGGTGGAGCGCGCCGACACCGCGCACGGCCCGGACATGGAAGCCACGCCTGCCGAGGCGGCGGACGAGGCAGGAACCGAAGCCGCGACGACGAAGGACGAAGGCGACACCCCTTCCCTGCTCTCGGCGCTGCGGGCCGAGGCGGCGACGGCTGAAAAGATCGACGTCGACGCCTATCAAACCATAACCGACCTCCAGGCGCTGAAGGACTGGATCGACGAGGCCTTCGAGACCGGCGTCGTCGCCTTCGACACCGAAACCACCTCGCTCGACCCGATGCAGGCCGAACTGGTCGGCTTTTCGCTGGCCACCCGCCCGGGCCGCGCGGCCTATGTGCCGCTCGGCCACAAGGAGGGGGCGGGTGACCTGCTCGGCGGCGGACCGGTCGAAGGGCAACTGCCGGTGCGCGAGGCGCTGGCCGAGCTGAAGCGGCTGATGGAAGCCCCTTCCGTGCTGAAGGTGGCGCAGAACCTCAAATACGACCTTGTCGTGATGAGCCGCTACGGCATCGATGTCGCCCCCTATGACGACACCATGCTGATTTCCTATGTGCTCGACGGCGGCGCCGCGCGCGGCCACGGCATGGACGCCCTGTCGGAGAAGTGGCTCGGCCACAAGACCATCCAGTTCGGAGAGGTCGCCGGCACCGGCAAGAGCTTCATCGGCTTCGAGAACGTCGCCATAGACAAGGCGACCCGCTATGCCGGCGAGGATGCCGACGTGACGCTGCGGCTGTGGCAGGTGCTGAAGCCGCGCCTTGCCGCCAAGGGGCTGGTCTCGGTCTATGAACGGCTGGAACGCCCGCTCGTTCCGGTGCTGGCGCGCATGGAGCAGCGCGGCGTCTCGGTCGATCGCCAGATCCTGTCGCGGCTGTCGGGCGAGCTGGCGCAGGGCGCCGCCGCGATCGAGGAGGAAATCTACGGCCTGATCGGCGAGCGCCTCAATATCGGCTCGCCCAAGCAACTCGGCGAAATCCTGTTCGGACGCATGGGCCTGCCCGGCGGCTCGAAGACCAAGACCGGCCAGTGGTCGACCTCGGCCCAGCTTCTGGAGGATCTGGCGGCCGAAGGCCACGAGCTGCCGCGCAAGATCGTCGACTGGCGCCAGCTCACCAAGCTGAAATCGACCTATACCGATGCCCTGCCCGGCTTCATCCATCCCGACACGGGACGCGTCCACACCAGCTACGCGCTGGCCGCGACGACGACCGGGCGGCTCTCCTCCTCCGATCCGAACCTGCAGAACATTCCGGTGCGCACCGCCGAGGGGCGCAAGATCAGGACCGCCTTCATCGCGGACAAGGGCCACAGACTGGTCTCGGCCGACTACAGCCAGATCGAGCTGCGCGTGCTTGCCCATGTCGCCGACATTCCCCAGTTGAAGCAGGCCTTTGCCGAGGGCGCTGACATCCACGCCATCACCGCCTCGGAAATGTTCGGCGTGCCGGTGGAAGGCATGCCTTCCGAGGTGCGGCGGCGCGCCAAGGCGATCAATTTCGGCATCATCTACGGCATTTCGGCCTTCGGCCTCGCCAACCAGCTTTCCATCCCGCGCGAGGAGGCCGGTGCCTACATCAAGAAATATTTCGAGCGCTTCCCCGGCATCCGCGACTATATCGAGGCGACCAAGACCTATGCGCGCGAGTTCGGCTATGTCGAAACCGTGTTCGGCCGGCGCATCCACTATCCCGAAATCCGCTCGCCCAACCCTTCGGTGCGCGCCTTCAACGAGCGCGCCTCGATCAACGCCCGCCTGCAAGGCACGGCGGCCGATATCATCCGCCGCGCAATGATCCGCATGGAGCCGGCCCTCGCCCAGGCCAGGCTTTCCGCCCGCATGCTGCTGCAAGTGCATGACGAGCTGATCTTCGAGGTGGCCGACGGCGAGGTCGAGGCGACGATCCCGGTGATCTGCGAGGTGATGGAAAACGCGCCGATGCCGGCAAGGTCGCTGTCGGTGCCGCTCAAGGTCGATGCGCGCGCCGCCCACAATTGGGACGAGGCACATTGAGGGCACTGGCGATAGCGCAATCCGGTCCCGAAAGGGGACGGAGGCCTTGATGCTCAGGCGGCTGGCGGCCGGTGCGATCGATATCGCCCTGCTCGTCACGACGGCGCTGGCGCCCGTGCTTGTCGCGGCCAGCTATCTGCCTCACCTTATGGATTCCCCGGCCGGGCAGCCGCCGACACCGCTGATGGGAGCGACCCTTTTGTGGATGATCGTGACCCTGCTCTGGTATTTTCCGGGCTTCGAGAGCAGCGCGCTCATGGCCACGCCCGGAAAGCTCGCAATGGGGCTGAAGGTCGTGCAGGCCGACGGCCGAAGGCTGGAGTTCACGCAGGCGCTCTACCACATGGTCTTCGGTCCACTGGCTCTGTGGTTCCTGCCGCTCTATCGCGACCGCATGTCGGGCGGCGCCAGGGTCATCGACCGCAGGAAACGGGCAGGCTGAGCGTCGGTGCCCGGCCCGGGTCCTGGAGCAACAGGTCGACCTTGACGGGTGGAGGCATTTTTCCGTCTCTTTCACCTGTTCTTAGTCAGTTTCCATTTCGTATACGCCTACTCCCCGGACAGGAAAGGCAGGGCATGGCCGACACCAGCAGCAGATTGCGCATCGCGGTTCTCTTCGGCGGGCGCTCCGCCGAGCACGACGTGTCGGTTCTGTCCGCCACCAATGTCATGCGGGCGCTGGACCCCGCCAGATATGACGCCGTCCCGATCTTCGTCACCCGCGAAGGCCAATGGCTGCTGGGCGGCTACCAGGACGGCACGCTGGCCAAGCCGGACAGCGGCACCGAGGTCTGCCTGGTGCCGGGCGGCAAGGGCCGCATGCTGGCGATCCCGGAAAGCGGCGCGCCGTATGAACTGGACAGGATCGACATCCTTTTCCCGGTGCTGCATGGCCTGCATGGCGAGGACGGCGCGGTGCAGGGCCTCGCGCAGGTGGCGCGCGTGCCGCTGGCCGGCTGCGGCATCATCGGTTCTGCCAATGCGCTCGACAAGGACATCGCCAAGCGCCTGTTCAACGAAGCCGGCGTGCCGGCGGCGCGCTCCGTCACCATCCTGCCCGGTGCCGCGCCCTCCTTCGCGGATTTGCAGGCGAGGCTCGGGCTGCCGCTGTTCATCAAGCCGGCAAGGCAGGGCTCGTCGGTCGGCGTGAGCAAGGTGGCGAGCGAAAAGGATTACGAAACGGCGCTGGCCGAAGGATTCAGGCACGACACCAAGCTGCTGGCCGAAGAGTTCATCGACGGCCGCGAGATCGAATGCAGCGTGATCGAGGACCCGCAGGGCGGCCTGTTCGTCTCGCGCACCGGCGAGATCGTGCCGGCTGAAAGCCACGGCTTCTACACCTATGACGCCAAATATATCGACGCCGACGGCGCCGCCATCAAGGTACCGGCACAATTGCCCGAAGGCGTGGAGGACGAAATCCGCACGCTTGCGGCGCAAGCCTTCCGCGCGCTCGGCTGCGATGGCATGGCGCGCGCCGACTTCTTCGTCACCACGGACAGGCGCATCCTCGTCAACGAGCTCAACACCATTCCCGGCTTCACCGACATTTCCATGTATTCCAAGGCGATGGCGGCGAGCGGCATCAGCTATCCGGAAATCATCGACCGGCTCGTCGCCCACGGCCTTGCCCGTGCGGGGCGCGAAATTTGAGCGTTGCCCAGTAGCACATGAAGGCGACGGGCAGGCAGGAGAACAGGAACCCGCCGAGCGTCGAGTGCCCGGCCCGGTAGAGCATGATCTGGACCACCAGCAGAGCCAGCGCCGAGACGGACATGAAGACCGTCAGCCTCAGCCGCATCTGCGGGTCCTTCACCTCGGCCTCGGCGGAAGCGCTGGCCTCATAGCGCTCGCCGAAGAACACGCTCCGGCCTTTCGAGGCTTCCGCCGGCAAGGGCTCCGCCGGTTCGTCGCTCTGCCGCAACAGGCCGGCGCGGGCGATCACCAATATCTCCACGATGACGGCGAGAAACACCCATACGAAGCCGATGAAAACGGCGACGACATCGTGCGGCCCCTTCGTGGCCAGGGCCACATAGGCGGCTATGCTGCCGAAGATGGCCGCGATGAAGGCGAAGAGAGCACAGACGAGATAGGCGACCCGCGCGCCGCCCTCCCGCGCTTGCCTGTCCTTCAAACCCGCCACGATCTTTCCCGCGCCAAGGGTCGGAATTGCCGCAAGGTGCCCTTCACCGGGCTCAGGCCGCCTTCGTGCGGCAGCTTTCGCAAATGCCGCGAAACTCGATGACCGCATGCTTGGGCGCGAAGCCGGTGGAACGCACCCAATCCTCGAGCTGGTGGCCGACATCGTGGTCGCTAAGTTCCGCTACCTGCCCGCAGGTGTCGCAGATGGCGAAGGCGGTCATGGAATGGCTGTGGTCGTGCGGCTCGGCGCAGGCGACGAAGGCGTTGAGGCTTTCCAGCCGGTGGACGAGGCCGTCCTTCATCAGCGTGTCCAGCGCGCGGTAGACCTGCAACGGCGCGCGAAAGCCCTTCTCGCGCAACTGGTCGAGCAGCGTGTAGGCACTGAGCGGTGCACCCGCCGCCTCCAGCTTTTCCAGCACCCAGAGCTGGTTCCGGGTCAGACTGCTTCTTGCCGACATGGTCCTGCCTTATCCTGCCGCGCATGGGAACGGTGCCGCAGCGCGCCTGTGCTACCTATGTAGTGATTATGCGGGCCACTGGCTACCGTCCGCCCCCGGCCGGCAGGAACCGGACTATTTGCGCGGCGGCCCCTCACGTTCGGCCGACGCCGCCCACAGATTGATGTTGGCATCGAGCGCATAGGCGTCGATCTCGGCAAGTTCGGCCTCGGAGAACTCCAGCCTGTCCAGCGCGCCGACGCAATCCTCGATCTGCTCGACGCGGCTGGCGCCGATCAGCGCCGAGGTGACGCGCCCGCCGCGCAGCACCCAGGCCAGCGCCATCTGCGCCAGCGTCTGGCCGCGCCGTTCGGCGATGGCGTTGAGCGCGCGGATATTGGCGAGCGTCTCCTCGTTGATGAAGGACTCGCGCAGCGGGCCGCCCTTCTGCAAGCGGCTGTCCTGCGGAATACCCGAAAGATATTTGGTGGTCAGCATGCCCTGTGCCAGCGGCGAGAACACGATCGAGCCGATGCCGAGCCCGTCCAGCGTGTCGAGCAGCCCGTCATCCTCCACCCAGCGGTTGAGCATGGAATAGCTCGGCTGGTGGATCAGGCACGGCGTGCCGAGGCGCCTGAGGATATCGGCCGCTTCGCGGGTGCGCTGCGAATTGTAGGAGGAGATGCCGGCATAGAGCGCCTTGCCCGAGCGCACCGCATGGTCGAGCGCGCCGCAGGTTTCCTCAAGCGGCGTTTCGGGATCGAAACGGTGCGAATAGAAGATATCGACATAGTCGAGGCCCATCCGCTTCAGGCTCTGGTCGAGGCTGGCGAGCAGATATTTGCGGCTGCCCCATTCGCCATAGGGGCCGGGCCACATGTCGTAGCCGGCCTTGGTGGAGATGACGAGTTCATCGCGATAACCGGCAAGGTCGGCACGCAGGATCTCGCCGAAGGCGACTTCCGCCGCGCCCTTCGGCGGGCCATAATTGTTGGCGAGGTCGAAATGGGTGATGCCGAGATCGAAGGCCTTGCGCACCAGCGCCTGGCGGGTCTCATGCGGTGTGGTGTCGCCGAAGTTCTGCCACAGGCCGAGCGAGATCGCCGGCAGCTTGAGGCCGGAGCGCCCGCAGCGGTTGTAGATCATCTTCTCGTAGCGGTCGGGAGCGGGAAGGTAAGCCATGCCCTTTCTTAGCCCATCGACCGGCTATAGGGAATGACCGGCTTTCGCGGCACGAACCGATTGAAAAATCCGCGCCGGTCTGGAACACAGGACGTTGCGGAATTGAAGGAGAAGCCGATGCCGACCACGATGAAGGGTCCCGCGATCTTCCTGGCGCAGTTTGCCGGCGATGAAGCCCCGTTCAATTCGCTCCCCGCCATCGCCGAATGGGCGGCCGGGCTCGGCTATGAGGGCATTCAGGTGCCGAGCGGCGATGCGCGCCTGTTCGACCTCGAACGCGCCGCCACCTCGAAGGATTATTGCGACGAGGTAAGCGGCGTGTGCGCCGAGGCCGGCGTCGAGATCACCGAACTGTCGACCCACATCCAGGGCCAGCTCGTCGCCGTCCATCCCGCCTATGACGCGCAGTTCGATTCCTTCGCGCCGGAACAGGTGCGTGGCAACCCGAAGGCGCGGCAGGAATGGGCGATCGAGCAGATGCGCCTTGCGGCACGGGCCTCGCGCAATCTCGGCCTCGACGTTTCGGTGAGCTTCACCGGCGCGCTGGCCTTCCCCTATCTCTACCCGTGGCCGCAGCGACCGGCCGGTCTCATCGAGGAAGCTTTTTCGGAACTCGGCCGGCGCTGGAAGCCGATCCTCGACGCCTATGAGGAACACGGCGTCGATATCGCCTATGAGATCCATCCGGGCGAGGATGTGTTCGACGGCGCCACCTTCGAGATGTTCCTCGACGCCGTCGGCGGCCACAAGCGCTGCGCCATCAATTACGACCCGTCGCACTTCCTGTTGCAGCAGCTCGACTATCTGGCCTTCATCGATATCTATCACGAGCGCATCCGGGCCTTCCACGTCAAGGATGCCGAGTTCAACCCGACCGGCAGGCAGGGCGTCTATTCGGGCTATCAGGGCTGGCTGGACCGCGCCGGCCGCTTCCGCTCGCCGGGCGACGGGCAGGTCGATTTCTCGGGCATCTTCTCCAAGCTCGCGCAATATGGCTACGACCGCTGGGCGGTGCTGGAATGGGAATGCTGCCTGAAACACCCGGAAGACGGTGCGGCCGAGGGCGCGCCCTTCATCCGCCACCACATCATCCGCGTGACCGACAAGGCCTTCGACGATTTCGCCGCCAGCACCATCGACCGCAAGCTGCTGCGCGCCATGATGGGCATCTGACAGAGGAGGACGGCATGGCGAGCGACAAGAAGCAGGGTCCGATCCGCTATGGAATGGTGGGCGGCGGTCAGGGTGCCTTCATCGGCGGCGTGCACCGCATCGCCGCGCGCATGGACGGAGAGTTCGTGCTGGTGGCCGGCGCGCTGTCCTCCAATCCGGAGCGGGCCAAAGCCTCGGCCGAGGAACTGGGGCTCGATCCGGAGCGCAGCTATGCCTCCTATGCCGAAATGGCAAAGGCCGAGGCAGGACGCCCCGACGGCATCGAGGCCGTGTCCATCGTCACGCCCAACAACCACCACTTCCCGGCGGCAAAGGCTTTCCTCGAAGCCGGCATCCACGTGATCTGCGACAAGCCGCTGGCCACCACGCTGGCCGAGGCGAAGAAGCTGGCGGCACTCGTCGAAAAGACCGGCAAGCTGTTCGTGCTCACCCACAACTACACCGCCTATCCGATGGTGCGGCAGGCCCATGAAATGGTCGCCAGGGGCATGCTCGGCGATATCCGTCTGGTCCAGGTCGAATATCCGCAGGACTGGCTGACCGAGGACGTATCGGCCAGCGGCAACAAGCAGGCGTCATGGCGATCGGACCCGAAGCAGGCGGGGGCGGGCGGCGCCACCGGCGACATCGGCACCCACGCCTACAATCTCGCCCGCTTCGTCACCGGCTTGGAACTGGACAGCCTTGCCGCCGACCTCGACGCCTTCGTGCCCGGCCGCCTGCTGGACGACAATCTCAACGTGCTGCTGCGCTTCAAGGCCAAGGGAAAGGCCCCGGCCGCCAAGGGCATGCTGTGGGCAAGCCAGGTCGCGCCGGGCCACGAGAACGGGCTGAAGCTCAGGGTCTATGGCTCGAAGGGCGGACTGGAATGGGTGCAGGCCGACCCGAACTATCTGTGGCACACGCCCTTCGGCGAACCGAAGCGGCTTTTGACGCGCGGCGGCGCGGGCGCGCTCGCCAGCGCCAACCGGCTGACCCGCATTCCGGCCGGCCACCCCGAGGGTTATCTGGAAGGCTTCGCCAATATCTACCGCGAGGCCGCGGCGGCGATCTGCGCGAGCCGTAACGGGCGCAAGCCGCCGAAGGGCGTGCTCTTCCCGACCGTAGAGGACGGGGTGGAAGGCATGGCCTTCATCGAGGCCTGCGTGAAGTCCTCGAAGAGCAACGGCGCCTGGACGAAACTCTAGGCCCCACCCTCCCCGGCGACAAAGTGGCCGATTGCCGGCTTCTGCCGTTATGCTAGGTCTGTCACGATCAGCCGGAGACGGGCAGGGAATGCAACGCAGGCGCAGAGGATGGACCATGGCGGCGGCCCTTGCCGCGGCGTGGTTTCTCGTTCTGCAATCGGCACTCGGGACCTTCGCGCTGGCGGCCGGGCCGCAACCGGCGCAACTCGACATCTTCGGCAATGTCATCTGCTCCCATGCCGGGACTGCGGAACGGCCGAATGGGTCCGAACGCCAGCATCTTCCCGCCTGCTGCGTGCTCGGCTGCAATCTTGCCGCCTCGCTGCTGGCCGGCCCGCCGCCCGCCGCGACCCTTGCCGCGGCGCTGAAATTCGAGGTCCTGGTTTTCCCGGCCAACGCCCCGGACCACCTTTCCTTCGCGCGCCCGCGTTCGCCGGCCATCCCGCGCGCGCCTCCGGTTCCGGCCTGAAAAGTCTCCAAGGCCTGCCTTCCCGGCAGCCGAACCCGAAAGCTTCAATTTTCGCGCCCGTCGTCGGCGCACCTTCTGTGGAGAAATTCCATGTCCAACACGCACGTCCCCGCACGCGCCTCCCTTTCCCGCCGCAGCTTCGCGGCTCTCGCCTGCGGCCTCATGCTGCCGCTCGGCCTGCTCGCCGGCGGCACCGGCATGGCCTCCGCCCATGAGTTCAAGCTGGGCGATCTCGAAATCGGCCATCCGTGGTCGCGCGAGACGCCCGCCGGCGCCAAGGTGGCCGGCGGCTATCTCAGCATCACCAACCATGGCAGCGAGGCGGATCGCCTGATCGCCGTTTCGTCCACCATTTCCGACAAGGGCGAAATCCATGAAATGGCCGTCAATGACGGCGTCATGACCATGCGGCAATTGCCGGACGGGCTGGAGATCCCGGCCGGCGAGAAGGTGGAGCTGAAGCCCGGCTCCTACCACCTGATGTTCATGGGCCTGAAATCGCAGCCCAAGAAGGGCGAGAAATTCGCCGGCACGCTGACCTTCGAGAAGGCCGGCACGATCGAGGTCGAATTCGCGGTCGACGCCATGGGCGGCAAGACCGAGGACCATGGCAGCAATGGCAGCCACTGACCGGCCACCGGAGGCGGGCGCATTGCGCCCGTCTCCTTCTCCTGCCGGAATTGGCTACGCGTCGCGCCTGGCGATCCAGTCGAAATCGGGATGGTTGCGGAAGCGCCATTTGCGCAGCGGTCCCGCCATCACGTTGAGATAATACATCTCGTAGCCATAGGGCGCGCCGCAAGGGTGGTGCCCTTTCGGCACCAGCACCACATCGCCGTCCGCCACCGCCATGGTCTCGTCCAGCGCCCCGTCCTCGGTGAACACGCGCTGGATGCCGAAACCGCTTTTCGGATTGAGGCGGTGGTAATAGGTCTCTTCCAGATAGGTCATGTTGGGGAAGTCGTCCTCGTCGTGCCGGTGCGGCGGATAGGACGACCAGTGCCCGGCGGGCGTATAGACCTCGGTGACCAGCAGGCTGTCGGCGACGTCGCTGTTTTCCATGGCGATGGGATGGATGAAGCGCGTGTTGGTGCCCTTGCCACGCTCCTCGAAGCCGATGTCGGTGAGCACGCGGGCCGGATGGCCGCCCTTGCCCGGCGCAGTGCACACCGCCAGCGTGCAGGCGGTTTCCGCCACCGCCTGCCAGCGCGCGCCGTTCGGCACATAGACGCAATGCGGCTTCCTGCGCTCGAACACGTCCATGCGCTCGCCGAGCAGACCGAAATCCTGCCCGTCCACGGCAATGCGCGCCTTGCCCTCGACCAGAACGAGGATCGCTTCCCGGTCGCCCGCCGCCTCTTCGGCCCTGTCGCCGGGCTGCAAGACATGGAGCCCGAAACCGACATAGGACCAGCCGGCCGATTGCGGGGTGATGTCATGTACCTTGCCGCGCGTGCCCGAGGGCTTGACCAGCAGTTCAGCCATCCTTGTCGGCCTCCTCGATGACGGGCCTGTAGGCCACCAGCAGCGCCCAGCCGCAGTAAAGGCCGATGGCGCCGAACACCGTTGCCCATATCGTCTCGCCGTTCGACAACTCGAACGCCGCCCACAGGAAGGCGACCGCCACGATGGCGATGCGCCGCCACAGCGGCCGATAGAACGGATGACCGGCGTCCAGTATCTTCATGCAGCCTCGCCCCTGTCCAGCCCGGTGCGCCGGGCCATGTCCTTCAGCGCGCGCAGGCCCATCGACTGGTAGACGAGCGGGTCGCGCACGGCCGAATCCTGCTCCGCCTCCACCACCACCCAGCCTGAATAGCCGGCCCGCGCCGCCACTTCCAGCACCGGCTCGAAGGAGACCGCACCTTCCGGGTCGCCGGGTACGGTGAAAACGCCGCGCCGCACGCCTTCAAGGAAGCTCAGGCCCTCCTCGCGCACC
>Ga0180220_1002455_pt1 | contig 11810 bp, 9 predicted proteins | sample eDN5th37CBELigBY_FD_151335 | JGI IMG/M metagenome (GOLD analysis project Ga0180220, IMG submission 151335) | Enriched backyard soil microbial communities from Emeryville, California, USA - eDNA 5th pass 37_C BE-Lig BY (version 2) (version 2) | ecosystem: Environmental > Terrestrial > Soil >... | reverse complement strand
AACAAGGCCTCGCTGGACGCCGTGGTGCTTACTCCGGCGCAGATGTCCGTGGTTCGCAAGGAACTGCCGGAGGAGCTTTCCGGTTCGGTATTTGTTGAGACCGACATAGGAGAAGGCATTGCGGTAATCCGCGCATTTGTGCCCGATGAAAGCTGGCGCCCAGGCGTCGAGCGCTTTCTTGGCCAGGCGAACTGCGTAAGGCTGGTCTCGTGAGGGCCAGTGCCGAATTGCCCCTTTCCTGCCTCTCACCTACGTCCGACCAGCCTGATTTGTAAGGCCCCGGCACAGGTTTCAACGCAAGCAGTTCGCGGAATTGATTGACTTTACAGCCCCAAATGCAGCATTTTGCGTTCGGAGAGCTGGTTTTTTTTGCCGCCTTTCGCCGCATGGGGGAATGTTGTCCCGGGTTATGCGAACCCGAAACCGGGGTAAGGCAAAGGTTGGTTAACCATCTTCGCTCATCTTTTGAATCAATCGGCAACACGAACGTAGCGCCTTCATGTGCCTAAGGCTCAGTGCTGACGCAGGGTGCTTTGGAGGACGTTGTAATTCACGCCGGTTGAGAGAGTGTTTCATGGTGTTTGAGCGTAATTGGTTGGGGGGGAAGGAACAGACCGGCAGGGCGGCCCGGATTTCATCCTTATGTGCCGCGGGACTGCGCTGGGCTGCCGTTTCAGGAACCGGCATTGCGCTTTCGCTGGGGCTGGTGGCCAGCATGGCCAGCGCATATTTGGCCGGGAGCACGCTTGCCTCATCTCGAAACTTCATGCCGCAGAAGCCCCTCAACCTGACGACAGGCAGAACCGTTCAGAGCGGCAAGGCGGATCGGCCAGTCAACGTGACACGCTCGGTTCCTCCTGTCGAAGCAGCTTCGAAAGACATACGGGCACGCTTCGAGGCGGTTGCGACCCGCGCGGCCAGGACACAGCCGAAGCTGGCGCGAGCTTTCCAAGGCGCGGCAAAGGTTCAGCCCGCGACACCGATGGCCGAGGCCGCGCCCCTGAATGCGCGATTTGAAGTGGCCTCAGTTGAAAGGCAGCACGCTCCGCTCTCCGCTCGTTTCGGCCAACGGTCGGAAATCGAACGGTCGTCGCGGTTGGCGCTCGCACTTGCCGGCTCCGAAAGCGTGGAACTCGCCTATGCCGTGCCCTACCCTTCGGTAGAATCGCCGTTCAACCGCCTGTTCGTCTCTCCCGAAGGTCTCAGCCTGGATAGTGACGAGGGCGACCTCTCCGTTTTCGAAGATCTGCCGGAAGGGGTGCCTCTGCCGTCGCGGCGTCCGCTGGTCGACAGCGACCCTGCCTATGACGAACCTGCACGCACCCATATGCGAGCCCGGAGCCGGGAAGAAGCACCCTCCCGGAAACCGGCCAAGCCCAGCGACCGCAGCAACATGGTCGCCTTTGCCAAACCGGACAATCCACGCAACCGCGGCGGTTTGTTCAGCCTTTTCTCCAGGTCGACGCCACGTGCTCGGGAGGGCGTAGCGGTTTATGACATCTCGGCCGCAACGGTCACCCTGCCGGACGGCACCAGGCTGGAGGCGCATTCGGGTCTCGGACACATGGCCGACAACGTCAAATATGTAGACCAGAAGATGCGCGGCCCGACTCCGCCGGGGACGTACAAGCTGACCATGCGTGAAGCGCTGTTCCACGGGGTCGAGGCCATCCGGTTGACACCGGTCGACGGCAAGAACCCCTACGGCCGCAACGGCTTGCTCGCGCATACCGAACTCTTGCGGGGACGGCCGGGGCAGTCAAACGGCTGCATCGCGTTCAAGGACTACAATCGATTCCTTCAGGCGTTCAAGAAGGGCAAGATCAAGCGTCTGATCGTCGTGCCTGGAAGGAACAAGGACTTGTTGCCTCCGACCGCCGTCGCGGACAACGGGCGCAAGGCCAGACCGAGCGCGTCATCAGCAACGATATTAATGTAACAATCTGTAATGTCTGGTGAGTTGACGTGCCCGCCAAAGCGGGCGAAATGGTCACGGTCAAGTAGCGAAAACGACTCTCGGGCCGCGGTATCGATGATTTCTTGCTGCGGCTTGCAGAATTGTAACAGGACTCGTTTCTGCTGGCGGAAACACGACTACCGTAGCCGGTATTCAAAACTGCAAGAAACATCAGCGCCAGGCAGCGAGGGGGAAGACCGTTTGAGATCGATCAAGGCACGCCCGGCACGCAGGCAATACCGCACCACGGCGGCCATATTGCTTTCCGTCTTCGCTGCCTCCTGCACCTCGATCGCGGACCCTGACATCTCGGCGGGCATGCCTGGGTATAATTCAGTCGGAATGGAAACCGCGGCGGTTGTGCACAGCGACGAGGCCGCGACGGCTGGTTCGACTGCCCTTTCACTGGCCTATTCAGGGCCTCAAGAACTGATGAGTTCGGAAGGCGATACGGTTCTGCCCGATCACGTTGCTTATGTGCCCACGGCGAACCCCGCCTTTGCACCTGCAAACAACGCTCCGACGGCACCGGCGGAGGCGGCAATTGTCGCTGGAGCGACGCCGGAGGCGTTGCCGGGGACAGGCGAGACCGGAGAGGTTGCCGAAGCGGCGTCCGGTGACGAACCGGCGGTAAAGCCGGCGGACGTTACGGCGTTGCCCACACAGAAACCCACAGAGGAACCGGTCGTTACCACCGCCGAAGAGGTTAAGCCGCAGGAACTGGCCCCGAAGAAAAAAGGGTTCCTCGCTGCGCTTTTCGGGTCTTCCTCCACCACCAAGGCCAAGCCGGCCGTGAAGGAAACCCCCAAACCGCTGATCTCACAGGAAAAGGCTAAGCCCATTATCGCTTCCGCAACCGCCGAGGGCAGCGCCAAGCCGCTCGCCCTGGCCTCGGTGGGTGACGGCGACGGCTGGTCCGGAGAAGCCTTGCCGGGCGTGCGCAAGACGGCGCTGTTCGAGATTCGGCGAAGGTCCGGCCTGGACGATGACAGCGATATCGACATCAATGAAGATGAGGGATTCGGCACCTTCCAGGTCGCGTCCGCCGCCGGCCTGGCGCGCATGGCGCCGAACGGTCTCCTGACCCAGACCGAGAGCGTCGACGTCGCCTGCCTGAAGCCGGCGCTGGTGAGAATGTTGAAGATCATTGAAAGCCGCTATGGCAAGAAGGTCGTCGTGACCTCGGGCTATCGAGATCCCAGCCGCAACCGCCGCGCGCGAGGCGCGAGAAATTCCCTCCATATGTACTGCGCGGCTGCCGACATACAGGTTCCCGGCGTCAGCAAGTGGGACCTCGCAAACTTCGTACGCTCGATGCCTGGGCGCGGCGGGGTGGGCACATATTGCCACACCGAGTCGGTTCATGTGGACGTCGGGCCGGAGCGCGACTGGAATTGGCGTTGCCGCCGCCGCAAGTAAGCAAAAAAGTTGCTGTTTATGGTCGGCGGTGGGGTTGCCGGTTCACAACAACCCCATTATAAGGCCGGCCGTGGCTGCGCCCATCGTCTAGAGGTTAGGACGGCGCCCTTTCACGGCGCAAACAGGGGTTCGATTCCCCTTGGGCGTACCAATCCCCGCAAAGTGCTGATTTCCTTTAATTTTCCTTATCCCCGGCACTGCCCCATCTACCTTGATGGCGCAAGACGCCTGGCAATGCGCCCGAATCAGCCACCGGGGCCACGAAAGCCCTGGCGTCCTTGACGACAGCCATTTTTGTTTGCGCCAGCGCAAAGAACACTTGGGCGATTGCGGTATTCTTTGTTCTCCACCAGAGGGAGAACAAGGCATGTCTGGCGCCAATCAGGAAAGAACCCTGCTACCGATGCTCATCGCCGGACTGCTCCTCGTCTCAGTCGGCGGCATCATCATCATGCTATTCGTCTGACGATATCTGCGCACACCAGTCCGTCCAGTTCGATACCCTGCGCCGAATAACGTCCTTCGAAGCCCCGCTGCCTCTGTTGAAGCGGAAGCTCACACCAGTTCGACCTCGACAACGCCAGGCACGGCTCGCATGGCCGAGGCCAGCTGAGGCGATATGCGGTAGCGATCAGGCAATGCGATCTCCACCTCCCCTGCCCCGTTCTCCTTGATGAGAACGAAGCTCACCTGCCCTTCGCCCTTGACCGAGAGATGATTCGCAAGCGCGTTTACAGGAGCCGCATCGCGCACAAAAATGCGCAACTGTTTCTGAATTCGGCTTGCCTCGTCCTCCAGCGATTGCACTGTCTGGATCCGCAGATTGACGCCCTCCGGACGATCCTCCGCAGAGACGGTGATGACCACCGACTTGCCCGGCTCGAGCAGGTCCCGATATTGCGCCAAGGTTTCAGAAAACAGCACGGCTTCGTATTGGCCGCTGGTATCGGAGAGGTTCACGACGCCCATCTTGTTGCCGGTTCGTGTCTTCCGTTCCTGCTTGGACGTGACGGTACCGGCCAGACGCCCGGCAGTAGCGCCACGTTTCACCGCCGCCGAGAATTCGGCCCAGCTCTGCACCCGCATCTTCTCCAGGGCCTTGCGGTATTCGTCGAGAGGATGCGCCGAGAGATAGAAGCCGACCACCTGGAACTCGCGATGCAATCGTTCCGCCGGCAGCCAGGGTTCCACACTGGGCAGCGCCAATGCCTGCGACTGAGCACCTAGCGAAGCGCCGAAAATGTCGTGCTGGCCGGAGACGGCGTTCTGTTGTGCGAGAGCCGCCAGCCCCATCATTCGCTCCACGCCCGCCATCATGGCAGCACGGTCATGACCGAAACAATCCAGCGCTCCGGCCATGATGAGGCTTTCGAAAACGCGCTTGCCGACAATCTTCGGGTCGATCCGCTCGCAGAAATCGGCCAGGCTCTTGAAAGGTCCGTCCTTTCGCTTCTCCACTATATGGTCCACTGCGGCATCGCCCACCCCCTTCAATGCCGCCAGCGAATAATAGATCGTGTTCTCACCAACCTCGAATGCCCGGAACGAGGTCTGGACGGAAGGGGGCACCACATTGATGCCGAGACGCAGCGCATCCTGGCGGAAATCCGCCAGCTTGTCCGTGTTGGCCATGTCTAGCGTCATTGAAGCCGCCAGGAACTCGACGGGATAATGCGCCTTCAGATAGGCCGTCTGATAGGAGACGACCGCATAGGCTGCCGCATGGGACTTGTTGAACCCGTAGTCGGCAAACTTCGCCAGCAGGTCGAAGATGAAGTCGGCCTGTTGCCTTGAAACTCCCCTCTCCACGGCGCCGGAGACGAAGCGTTCGCGCTGCTTGTCCATCTCGGCGCGGATCTTCTTGCCCATGGCGCGGCGCAGCAGGTCTGCTTCGCCGAGCGAATAGCCCGCCAGCTCCTGGGCGATCTGCATGACCTGCTCCTGGTAGACGATGACGCCCTGCGTCTCCTTCACCAGATGGTCGATCTTCGGGTGGATGGAGGCGGTTTCCTCCTCGCCATGCTTGCGCGCATTGTAGGTCGGGATGTTTTCCATCGGCCCTGGGCGGTAGAGCGCCACCAGTGCGATCAGGTCCTCGATGCGGTCCGGCTTCATGCCTATCAGCGCCTTGCGCATGCCCGCGCTTTCCACCTGGAACACGCCGACCACCTCGCCACGCGCCAGCATCTGGTAGGTCTTCTCGTCGTCCAGCGGTATCTTGGACAGGTCGATGTCGATGCCGCGCCGCCGGATCAGCTTCACGGCCGTATCCAGCACTGTAAGCGTCTTGAGCCCCAGGAAGTCGAACTTCACCAGCCCGGCCTGTTCGACATATTTCATATTGAACTGGGTGACCGGCATGTCCGAGCGCGGGTCGCGGTACATCGGCACCAGCTCCGACAGGGGCCGGTCGCCGATGACGATGCCTGCAGCGTGAGTGGAGGCGTGCCGATAAAGGCCCTCCAGCTTCTGCGCCATGTCCAACAGGGTCTGGACGATGGGCTCTTTCTCCGCCTCCTCCGCGAAACGAGGCTCGTTGGCAATCGCGTCGGCCAGCTTCACCGGATTGGCAGGATTTTGCGGCACCATCTTGCACAGCCGATCAACCTGCCCGTAGGGCATCTGAAGCACACGGCCGACATCGCGCAGCACCGCCCTGGCCTGCAATGTTCCGAAGGTGATGATCTGGCCGACCTGGTCGCGTCCGTACTTTGCCTGAACGTAGCGGATCACCTCCTCACGCCGGTCCTGGCAGAAGTCGATATCGAAGTCCGGCATCGACACGCGGTCCGGATTGAGGAACCGCTCGAACAGCAGCGAGAAGCGTAGCGGGTCGATGTCGGTAATGGTCAGTGCGTAGGCGACAAGCGAACCGGCGCCGGAACCACGGCCCGGCCCGACCGGAATGTCATGCGCTTTCGCCCATTTGATGAAGTCCGAAACGATCAGAAAGTAGCCGGGGAACTTCATCTTTTCGATGATGCCGAGCTCGTATTCCAACCGTTGCTCGTAATCTTCGACAGTGTGACCGGCAGTCGGACCGTGAGCGGAAAGCCGCAGGCGCAGGCCCTCACGCGCCTGGCGCTTCAGTTCTTCCGCTTCGGCTTTTTCTGCCGCCTCCGGATCGGCAACATCTGCGCCGGCAAAGCGGGGCAGGATCGGCTTGCGGTTTCTGGGATAGTAGGAGCAGCGGCGCGCGATCTCGACCGTATTGTCCAGTGCTTCGGGCAGGTCAGCAAAAAGCGCCGCCATTTCTGCCTGATTCTTCAGATAATTGTCGGGCGAAAGACGCCGCCTGTCATCGGAAGCGATGACGGAGCCTTCCGCGATGGCGATGAGCGCATCATGCGCCTCATAGTCCTCCCGCGCCGGAAAGAACGCCTCATTGGTAGCAACCAGCGGGAGTTCGTGGCGATAGGCGAGGTCAATGGTATCCCGCTCAATGCCGCGGTCGTATCCGCCCAGACGCTCAAGTTCGACATAGAGCCGGTCACCGAACAGATCCTTCAGGGCCAGCAGCCGCGCCTCCGCCAGACCGGCATGTCCTTCCCTGAGCGCGGTGCCGATCGGCCCGCGAGGACCGCCGCTAAGACAGATAAGCCCCTGGGACCTCCCCTGCAGCATCGCTGTCGTCAGGTGAACCGGGTCGCCGGGCGGCGTGTCGAGGTAGACGTGGCTGACCAGCCGGACGAGATTGGCATAGCCTTCCTCCGTGGCGGCAAGCAGCACGACGGGCCGCAACGGCTGTCCGTGGCGCCGGCGGTCGTGCTGCGCATCGGCAGATTCGCCGGTGAAGGATATGTCCAGCTGGCAGCCCACGATTGGCTGGATGCCCTCTTTCACGGCTTTCTGGGCAAACTCCAGGGCACCGAACAGGTTGTTGGTGTCGGTGACGGCTATGGCAGGCGACTCGTCCTTGAGCGCGTGACCGATGATCTTGCCAAGCTGGAGCGCGCCTTCCAGCAGCGAATAGGCCGAATGGACGCGCAGATGGATAAAGGGCCGCGTCACCGGCGCTGATGCAAGCAGCGCCGCTCGTTTCAGAGGATCACGTGAAAGATTGTCGCTTGCCATCGGCCTTGTCGCTCAGACTCGGGCAATTGTCCCGAATGCGGCCGCCGGCGTCGAGTCCTTGAAGGCTGAACTCCCCTGGTTTCGACGATGACCGGCACTCCTGGGGCCCGACGTCGCTATACTCCGACTGGGGCCAAACCGCCGAAATCGAACAGCTTGCGATCGAGCAGATGAGACGGCCGCACATTGGTGAGCGCGCGGATCATCGTGTCCTTGCGGCCAGGCATACGCCGTTCGATCTCATCCAGCATCGCCTTCATGGCATTGCGCTGCAGGCCGTCCTGCGAGCCGCAGAGATCGCAGGGAATGATTGGGAATTTCATCGCCGCAGCGAACTTTTCCAGATCGGCTTCCGCGCAGTAGGAGAGCGGCCGTAACACCATCACATCCCCCTCGTCATTGAGCAGCTTGGGCGGCATGGCGGCGAGCCTGCCGCCATGAAACAGATTGAGGAAGAAGGTTTCCAGTATGTCCTCGCGGTGATGGCCGAGCACCAGCGCCGCACAACCCTCCTCGCGGGCTATGCGATAAAGATGGCCACGACGCAGCCGCGAGCAGAGCGAACAGTAGGTGCTGGTTTCCGGTAGCTTTTCAGTCACAACCGAATAGGTGTCCTGGTATTCGATCCTGTGCGGGACGCCATGGGCGCTCAGATAGTCCGGCAGGACATTCTTCGGAAAGTTTGGCTGGCCCTGATCGAGATTGCATGCCAGCAGGTCCACCGACAGCAGGCCACGCCATTTCAGGTCAAGCAGAAGCGCCAGCAGGCCGTAGGAATCCTTGCCCCCCGAGAGCGCCACGAGCCAGCGCTCACCGGGCCTGACCATGGAGAAGTCTTCCATGGCCTGGCGTAGCTGCCGCAGCAGCCTCTTGCGCAGTTTGTTGAACTCGACTGATGACGGCACATCACGAAAAAGCGGGTGAGAGCCGGATCGATCTGCTTCGGCTAAGGCGTCGGCGTGGATGTTCATGGCTGCTGGCCTGGGACGATCATCGGCCCGGCTTAACGAAGCTTGCAGCCAAAGAAAAGACATTCACGATGAGAACAGCCGAAGGAGGCTCCGGATAAACGGAAGCCTCCCTGGCCTTGCGGCAATGCACGGTGGAAATCAGAGACGGCAATAACGCCGTATTCCATCGTAGCCCATATAGGTATCGGTGGCGGGGTCATAGCTGCGGTAGCGGGCGAGGCAGCGCTGTACATGGCCGCTACCATATTCGTCGACCACAATCACGCGGGGCTGAGCCAGGGCGGCCCCCAGCAGGAAACCACCGACGCCCCAGCCGAAATGGCCATAATGCTTGTGATGCTTGTGATGCTTGTGGTGGTGATGATGATGCTTGTGCGGCCCCGCCATAGTGGGCTGTACGGCTGCGGTAAGAGCTCCGACAGCAACGACGGCAGCGGTGAGCCCGGTTACAAAAGTGCGCTTGAACATGAAAACCTCCTCGGTCCTGATCCTGATGCGATCGAGGCGACCATCGCCCCGTATTCGTCAGTCGCAGGAGGAAGGAGAAAGGTTCAGTGGCTTTTCACATTTTTTGTGCAGGACGCGTCAGCCAATACCGGTGATGTGGCGCAACCAGAAAGCCATCACGATAAAGGCGACGAAAGTGGCAACGCCCGTCCAGTCTATCCGGCCTCGCCGAGAGGCGTCGATGAGCTTCAGCAGGCCCAGCCAGACGAGCACCACCAAAATTGCCAGCACCAGCAAGCGGATCATTGCAGGACCTCCCACACGATGTCCGTCATTCCTATATGGGGAGAATAGCGGCCGATTTCAGTCCGTTCGCATAGTTCGAGGCCTTCGGCAGGCCGATGAGCATTTTGAAGCGTGACATCCTCTTTACTGTAGCGGCAAATATGGTAACCGAAGGCCGTGCCCTTGTAGCTCAGCGGTAGAGCAGCGGTTTTGTAAACCGAAGGTCGCGGGTTCAATCCCTGCCGGGGGCACCACTCCCCTCTGCTCGGCAGTTCATGATTCATCGGGCGGTCGATCCGCCATCGTTCTCGCTTTCAGCATGACCCCGGTCGCTTAACGGATGGAGGCGGCTGGAAGGTGCTGCTATGCGTATGCGGCGGCTCATGTTACGCCTCTCCTCGCCAGGCGCTCAGACACCAGAGAACCATGCACATAACGAACCGCTTTGCCTTCACCTCTTCCGACAGCGCAGACGCGATTTCCGCCCGGGAAGCGCTCGAAGCGCGCTACGGCTCCGCGCCCGTGGAAGAAGCTGATGTGATCGTTGCCCTAGGCGGCGACGGCTTCCTGCTGCAGACTCTGCGCGAGACCATGGGAAGCGGCAAGAAGATCTACGGCATGAACCGCGGAACCATAGGCTTCCTGATGAACGAATATCAGCTTGAGCGGCTCGAGGAGCGTATTGCGGCCGCGGTACCCGATACGATTCGGCCGCTTGAGATGAATGCGGTCACCACTTCGGGCGAAGTTCATAACGCGCTGGCAATCAACGAGGTGGCCTTGTGGCGGCAATCCTATCAGACTGCGAAGATCCGCATCGCCGTGGATGACCAGACGCGGCTGGAAGAGCTCTCCTGCGACGGCGTGATGGTGGCTACGCCCGCCGGCTCCACCGCCTATAATCTTTCAGCCCACGGCCCCATCTTGCCGCTGGACGCGCCGTTGCTTGCGCTGACGCCCGTCAGCCCGTTCCGGCCGCGGCGGTGGCGCGGTGCGCTCTTGTCAAACCGGTCAACAGTGCGCTTCGACATATTGGAAGCCGACAAGCGGCCGGTGAACGCGGCAGCCGACCACACGGAAGTGAAAGCGGTGGCAACCGTGACTGTTCGCGAATCGCCTTCGCAGACGGCTACGCTACTGTTCGACCCGAGTCATTCTTGGAACGAACGTATCCTGGCCGAGCAGTTCCGCTACTGAGTCGCGCCGTTAACGCTGGTGGTTAAGATTAGGTAGGAATCGGCGCCGTCATTGCATCCGTCCAAGTTGACAAATGGCAGGGTTGCGCCTAACGCAATGCAGCAGATAGCAGACGCGGGGCGTCTGCCACGATGCCTGCGGCGTCGCGCTCGTCCGAAAAGCTAAAGACAGCCAGATTTTGTCCTCAGACACCAAGACCGCTCAGGAAGCGTTGAGTTTCTCAGACCTCGGCCTGTCGCCGAAGGTGCTATCTGCCGTGAATGATGCCGGCTACACGAAGCCGACACCGATCCAGGCGGGGGCCATCCCGCATGCCCTCCAGGGCAAGGACGTACTCGGCATTGCCCAGACCGGCACGGGCAAGACGGCTGCCTTCGTGCTGCCCATGATTACCCGGCTGGAAAAGGGCCGCGCCCGGGCACGCATGCCGAGGACGCTCATCCTGGAACCCACGCGCGAACTTGCCGCCCAGGTGGAGGAAAACTTCACTCGCTACGGCAAGAACCACAAGCTCAACATCGCGCTGCTGATTGGCGGGGTGTCCTTCGACGATCAGGAACGCAAGCTGGAACGCGGAGCCGACGTGCTGATTGCAACGCCGGGCCGCCTGCTCGATCATTTCGAACGTGGCAAGCTGCTGCTGACTGGCGTAGAGATCCTCGTCATCGACGAGGCGGACCGCATGCTCGACATGGGATTCATTCCTGACATCGAGCGTATCTGCAAGCTCATTCCATTCACGCGCCAGACGCTTTTCTTCTCGGCCACCATGCCGCCCGAGATCACCAAGCTGACGGAGCAATTCCTGCACGCGCCGGTCCGTATCGAAGTGGCGAAGGCATCGTCCACAGCCTCCACGGTAACGCAGAGGCTGGTCAAGTCCGGCTCCAAACCGTGGGAAAAGCGCGCTGTCCTGCGCCAGTTGATCCGCGAAGAAGGCGAATCGCTAAAGAACGCGATCATCTTCTGTAACCGGAAGGTCGAAGTGTCGGAGCTGTTCCGTTCTCTGGTCAAGCACGACTTCAACGCAGGTGCGCTGCATGGCGACATGGACCAGCGCGCGCGCATGACCATGCTGAGCAATTTCCGCGACGGCAAGCTGAAGCTTCTAGTCGCTTCCGACGTCGCGGCCCGAGGCCTGGACATCCCGGATGTCAGTCACGTCTTCAACTATGACGTTCCCATCCACTCGGAAGACTATGTCCACCGTATCGGCCGCACTGGTCGCGCGGGGCGCTCCGGCAAATCCTTTACGATCGTGACTCGCAGTGACACCAAATATCTGGACGCGATCGAGAAACTGATCGGCCAGAAGATCGAGTGGCATGACGGCGATCTCTCCACGCTCGCGCCTTCCGAAGATGAGGAGGCCGATCGGCCGCACCGCGGCCGGGGCAGCTCACGCCGGGGCAGCCACAAAGACGAGACCGGCAAGGGGCGCAAGGCACGCGCCGAGCACA
>Ga0180220_1002451_pt1 | contig 11827 bp, 8 predicted proteins | sample eDN5th37CBELigBY_FD_151335 | JGI IMG/M metagenome (GOLD analysis project Ga0180220, IMG submission 151335) | Enriched backyard soil microbial communities from Emeryville, California, USA - eDNA 5th pass 37_C BE-Lig BY (version 2) (version 2) | ecosystem: Environmental > Terrestrial > Soil >... | reverse complement strand
GGGAACTGGGGCAAAAAAGGCCTCTATTGCGGGGGAGCCCATATGCACAAGTTCCCCTGCCGTCCTCCCTCCCTGGACCAAGGGGATAGTGCCCACAAGCATTCAAAACCCACCATTATAGCTCCATCGTTTCCACTGTGATATGCTAAAGTTACAGGCAAAATAACTCCCAACGGAGGTGTGAGCAAACGATGTGCGGAAGATTTACATTTGTCACCAATCCAGAAGAATTCATGGACCGTTTTGGCCTTGATGAGCTAATTATAGACCTACCGCCAAGATACAATATCGCCCCCACACAACTTGTCCCCATCATCCTAGAGATCAATGGGCAGCGAATTGTGCGCGAATTCCGCTGGGGATTGATCCCTAGTTGGGCGAGGGACAGCAAGGTCGGTTCGAAGATGATCAATGCGCGGGCAGAGACATTACAGCAAAAACCGGCTTTCGGACGGTTACTTCTATCGAAAAGATGTATTATCCCAAGCGACGGCTTTTTCGAATGGAAACAGGTCGGGGAGCAGAAGTATCCCAAGCGCATTACCTTAATGGATGAAACTTTATTTGCCATGGCTGGATTATATGATTTATGGTGCTCACCTGAGGGGGACATCCATCAAACCTTCACGATCATTACCACCCAGCCAAACGAACTGATGGCAACGATTCACAACCGGATGCCGGCGATCCTCCAGCCTGAAAATGAAGCCGATTGGCTAAACCCGGAGGAGAGTGACCCGGAATTCCTTCAATCTCTGCTGGTTCCTTATCCTGCCGATACGATGAAAGCTTACAGCGTGCACCCTATGGTAGGTAATCCGCGCAACGACAGCCAGGAATGCATCCGGGAAATCGAGGATCCGGATTGCGGTGAAGAACAACTTTCTTTTTTTTGACCGCATAGGAAAGTATTAGCTTCCTCGAATGGGCATCCCTATCGGCATGACAGCATCTATTTCCTTCTGGACTACGTCGATTTTCTTGCTGCTCAGAAGGGATTGTTGTCCCCGGAGGGGGAAAGCTTCCTCTACGGAGGGGTACATCTGCTTCGAATGTGCTTCGATGGAAGCTTTTTTAGAAAAAACTGTAACGAATCTCCCTCCACTCTCGTCATAAATATTGGAAAATCTACCAGACATGTGGAGGGGACGAAAATGAAAACGAAAAGATGGAATAAATTTATAGTTTCTCTACTAGCTGCAAGTTTAATGGCAACTACGCCTGTTTTGGCCAATGGAAGTGCGGTTCAGCAGGAACAGACGCAGGAAATTTCTTCTGAAATGAAACAGGAGCTTTCTGCACAGGCGAAGCTAAGCCTCGACAAACTCAATCAATTAGTACCGGAATTGAAAAACCTTGAGGTGAAATTTCAAAACCTGATGCCCGCTAACGAATGGTCGCCTGCCGTGTGGTCTATTCAGATGGATAATCTGCCGGAAAATGGCCGACCTGATGCCGGCATTAACTTCAGCCACGCCTATATCGAACTCCTTGCCGATTCGGGAGAACTAAGAAGCTTTTCCATGAACGTACCAAGCTGGGCTTCGAAGAAAGCACCAACAGAAAGTTTGGCCCGCAAAAAGGCTCAAGAGTTTGTGGAGGGGGTTTGGAGTAAGGAAAGACTGGCAAAATACCAGCAATCTAGCCAATTTTATATGGGACAGCACGGTTCCGCAGATGAAAATGGAAATAAGTTAGAATGGACAACGGGCGGCGTTCAATACGAGCGTCTGATCAATGGCATTCCTTACCTAGGTGAAAATATCACCATTGATATCGATCAGGCTGGACATGTTCATAATTTCTATTCCAATATCCAAGGAAACCTAGATGAAAGCAAGTTTCCAGCCCCTTCAAAAGCAATCAGCAAAGCAGACGCCGAAAAGGCGTTCCGTGAAAAATTAAATATGGAGCTCGTATACAGTGGGCAACAACCGGTTGGAAAATGGGCAATGGAACCCAATCAAAAAATGGAGACCAGAACGGTCCTCAAATATGAACCGACATGGGTGGCTCAAATTGACGCAGTCACCGGTAAAGCAACAGATACCTACTACACTCCACCGAAAAAGCAGACGGTCAACATGCAAGCTGGAGGACAGAAGCTAAAGGTGCAGTCCCTGGAAGATGCGAAAAAATTCTTCAAAAATACCTTTGGTGTAGATCTGAGTAATTTACAGGTAGAGCAAAGCAACGAAGACGATCATCCTTATGGAGACTATTCTGTTGTGAACTACCATTTCCATCCGGACTATTCCGTTCCACAAGAGCAGCCAATGCGCTATGCTACGATCACAGTAAACAAGAAAACAGGCGAGATAGTGTATGCGTATATTCAGGATGAAGCGAGGATGGGTAAAAAAGCGGTCATTTCTGAGGAAGAAGCAATTAAAAAGGGAGTTGATTTCCTGCAAACCTATGTTCATCCCGATGTAAAAGAGGCAGACCTGCAGGTCTTTGCTCCACACAAAATGGAAGAGAACATTCCAGCATGGGTAGATAAAAGCAAGTTGGGCGAGCAACGGATGGATCCGGCACCGGAATACCACTTGACCATGCGCGAATATCATAATGGAATCCCTGTAGAGGATCGATTCTATTCGGTTACTGTCGATGCCGTGTCAGGAAAAATCAGTGGAGTAGGGCTGCCGCTCAACGCAAAACGCGTCGAACTGCCAGAGGCGAAAAACGTGATCACCCCGGAACAGGCGGCAGATGCTTATCTGAAAAAGTTTCCGTTGAAACTCGCCTATATTTGGGAAGATTACATGGGGCAAAAAGCGCCTAAACCCCAACTGATCTATATGCCAACCTATCCAGATGGGGCGTATTATATTGATGCATTCACTGGAAAAGTAGAAGACTAGAATGAAAAAGGGAGGGGCACCGATTATCCGGTGCTTCTTTTTTAGTGACCTAAAATGAAAACAGAAGAAAACGAGAGGAAATAGCATTAAATTTAAGATAAAAGGTTATGATTCTCGTTTTCATTTCGTCTTCATAGCCATGATTGACGCTTTCATGGCCGAATACCAGCTTTGTAAATATGAGGGTATGGAGGGATAATAAGGATACAATAAATCAAGGAGGTAATGAAAAATGGTTAAGTTTTTTAAGGCTTTCGTTGAATTTTTGGAAGATGCACAACATCTGCATGAAGAGCAAAGCAAACGTTACCGCATGTACATGTACGAATAAGAGGTGATGAGATGAATTGCCATGATATACCGGACCCTGATCTTTCCAGAATGGAACGATGAGGGTCATTTTTCTTTGTCTGAGAAAAAGGGAGAGTGCCCGCAAGACCACAAAAAAAGAGGAGCACCATTGCCCCCCTTTCTTACCCCATATTACGCAGAAACTTCCCTTTTCGTCGGCTTCACTTTTGCACGATTCCATTTCATATTCACGATACCAATTCCTGCTGCTACAAAGATAATTCCAACAATTGAGATTGGCTTTAGTATTTCATCAAGGAAAAGCCAGCCGCAAAGGGATCCGATGACAGGGACAAACAATAACGAAACCGATGCTTTCATGTGTGCCCCTTTGGAGAGGATGTAAGTCCAAATGAGGAATCCAATAGCTGAGGCCAAGACCCCTGAATACAGTAAGCAAGCCAAAGCTGTCAAATTCCACGTAATAGACTGTCCCTGTTCAAATACGAGCGAATAAAATAGCAGCCCCATCGTTCCAATGACCATTTGCCAGGCAGTCAATTGAAGCATATCATGTTGTGCTAGATACTTTTTGACGACCGCATTCGCCATCGCCCAAGCCATCGCACCTGAAAGGGCTACTAGATTCATAATCAGGGTAATTCCGGTCCAGTTCATTTCCAGAAGGTTAATATCCATAACCATAATTAAACCAACAAAACCAATCCCCAAACCAAGTAGCTTGGGCAGAGTGATCCTCTCATTCAACATAAAATGAACGAGGATTAACAACCAAAATGGCATGGTGAATGCCATAACTGAAGTTATACCCGCACCATTGTATTGCAAGGCAAGTTGATTCGTAACAAAAGGCAAAGTGGTTTGCAGCAGTCCACAGAGGGCATACCATTTCCAATCTTCCTTGCGAGGAAGGGGAATGCGTTTATACCAAACAATCGCCATAAGAACGAAAGATGCCATCACAAAACGCAGCGCGGAAAACATCACAGGAGGAAATAAATCTACGGAAACTTTCATCGCTACCCAGTTCGAACCCCAGATGAAGCAGAGCAATAAAATGATGATATTCATTGTGCACATCCATTCTTTTGTTATTCATGTTGAGAACTTAAAGCATAAATACCTACAAAAAAAGAGGAGCACCATCGCCCTCTTTTTAAGCAGAAACTTCCTTTTTCGTCGGTTTCGCTTTTGTTCCGCCCCATTTCATATTAACAATACCAATGCCTGCCGCTACAAAGATGATTCCAATCATTGAGATCGGTTTTAGTGTTTCACCAAGAAAAGCCCAACCACACAATGTACCTATAACCGGAACCAAAAGCAGGGAAACAGATGCTTTGACAGCCTCTCCTTTGGAAAGGATATAGGTCCATAATAGAAAACCCAAGGCCGAAGCCAAAACGCCAGCATATAGCAAGCAAGCAACAGCTTCCCAACCCCAGGTGATCGGCTGCCCCCACTCAAAGATCAGGGAATAGACCCATATGGCAGCTGTTCCAATGATCATTTGCCAGGTTGTAAACTGCATCATGTCATTTTGTTTGACGTGTTTTTTGATAATCACATTAGCCATTGCCCAGGCGATCGCACCTGATAGCGCTACCAGTTCCATGATCAAGGTAATTCCTGTCCAGTCCATATCTCCGACACGGATATCCATGACCATCAGCAAACCGGCAAAACCGATCAAAAGACCAATCAGCTTAGGAGCTGTGATCCGCTCACGAAGCATGAAATGCCCCATAATTAGCAGCCAAAAAGGCATGGTGAACGTTAAAACGGACGTGATTCCGGCATCCATGTGCTGCAGTGCAAGCTGATTAGCAATAAAAGGGGCAGTCGTCTGCAGCAGCCCGCAGAGGGCATACCATTTCCAATCTTCCTTACGTGGAAGAGGAATACGCTTATATAACACAATGGCGATTAACACGAGTGACGATAACATAAATCGAAAGCCCGAAAACATCACAGGAGGAAAGTATCCCACAGACAACTTCATGGCCACCCAGTTTGAACCCCAGAAGAAACAGAGTAGTAAAATTAGTAGATTCATCTCTCCCACCTTTTCTCTTTTTTTGTCTCTATGTTACCTTACAGCATAATGCAGGTCAGACAATTCGTAAAATAGGTAAAACTGATTCGGTGTATAGGTATTAACTATAGCTTTGAAAAAAGCTGATGCGAAAAGGGAATTATTCCTTTTCAGCATCAGCCGGTTTATCTTAAAAGTTCTGTGTTTGATCGGAAATCTGCGGGCTTCCACCATGCTTTCTACTCAACTTCCTCCGTACCCAAGACCCTGTATCTTCAATAATCGTGTACATCACGGGGACAAAGAAGAGAGTAAACAGGGTTGACACTGATAACCCAAAGATCGTCACGATTCCGATTGGCTGCTGGGTTTCGCTGCCCTCACCTAATCCTAAAGCCAAGGGGAGCATCCCAAGCACGGTAGTTACGGTTGTCATTAGGATCGGTCTTAATCTGCGGCTTCCTGCCCGAATAATCGCTTCGTTACGCTCCACACCGCGCTGCTTCAATTGATTAATATAATCCACCAAGATAATCGCGTTGTTGACGACGATCCCGGCGAGAATAATCATCCCTATAAAAGCTGGGAAACTTAACGTCAAGCCTGTTGTTTTAATTCCAAGGATGACTCCAACGACTGTCGTAGGCAAGGAGAACATCACGATAAAGGGATGGATAAACGATTCGAACTGTACCGCCATCACGGTATAGACGAGGAATATAGCCAACCCAACGGTTAGTAATAGACTACTTAGTGAATCATTGAATTCCTGGCGGACCCCACCCAGTGTCACTTCATATCCGGTTGGGATGGGGAGCTGGGCGATTAGCTGGTTGATTTGTCGGGTGACGTCGACGGCATTCGCCCCTTCGGCAAAGTCGGCTGTCATCGTGTACATTTGCCGCTGATTTTCCCGTTGAATGGAAACCGGCCCCTTCGTTTCCTCGATACTTGCCAAGGTGGTCAAAGTGATATGCTGGCCGGTTGGTGTTTCCAGCAAAAATCCCTGCAGATCGGCCAGACTGTCCGATTCTTCTTCAGGCAAACGAACAACCACATCATATTCCTTTCCATCTTGAACAAGGTTAATGGCAGACAATCCATTGAAAACAACATTTAATTGATCCATGATCTGTCCTTGCGCCAATCCGTAATGGGCTGCAATCGCATCGTTAATCTTAATCGTAAATTGCGGCTGTCCATTGATGCTAGGAACCTCGACATTTTCGATTTGCGGTATTCGTGCAAGCTGTAGGTCAAGCTGTTCAAGTAAGGTATTCAGTACCTCTTGATCCGGACCGGCTAAACTTAATTGCAAGGCCGAGCCGGAACCACCCGCTGAGCGGAAAGAGCGACCCGCTGTAAAGTTTGCTCCAATAATATTTTCCTTGAAATCCTTTTGAATCATCGCCGACAAGGAAGCAGGGGACATCCCACTTTCCTTTTCACTCACTAATTGCAAAGAAATGCTTATTTGCGTAGAACGAATATTTGTCTGTTGTAATTTAATATAATCATTGTATTTAGTAAGGATCTTTTCTGCTTGGTCAGCATAAGCGGTAATCTGCGAAAACTCTGTCCCTTCGTCGAATCGGGCGGAAATATTCACTCTTTGTTCTTGCGAGCGGGGGAAGGTTTCGACATCTAAAGTGGTAAAGAAGAAACAACTCCCCACGGTTGCCAGAATCACAAAAAGGACCACGAGTCCGCGGGATTTTAAACTTCTTTTTAATAGACGATCATAATTCCGAATTAAAAACCGAATCCAGGCTGGATCCTCATACAATTTCTCGTTCTTCGCGCTGCTTAGCATTTTCGAAGTAACCATCGGCACAAAGGTGACCGCAACAATCAGGGAAGTGGCCAACGAGAAGGAAACAACGATCGCAAGCGGAAGAAAAAGACTGGTAATATCGCCATTATTGATCAGCATCAATGGTAGAAATACAACGAGTGTTGTCGTTGTTGAAGCAATAACCGCGGAAACCAGCTCCGATCCGCCTTTGATGGCGGCTTCTTTAGGGTTTGCTCCATCCCGCTTATATTTGATGATATTTTCTAATATGACAATCGAGCTATCGACCATCATCCCAATCCCTAAGGCAAGCCCAGATAGGGTGATAACATTTAGGGTTTGCCCGGAAAAGCGAATCAGGATGAAGGTGGCAACGATCGAAACGGGGATCGAAATTCCGATGACCAAAGTCGCCCGTAAGCTCCGCAAGAAAAAGAGAAGCACGAAAACGGCAAAGGATCCGCCAATCAGGATACTTTGGGTCACACCATCCAGTGCGGTGCGAATAAAGGTGGATTGATCGTTCACCACAATCAATTGAAGTCCATCCCCCAGCTCCTGTTTTAAATCTTCCATCGTTTGATAGATTTGGTCGGCGACCTGCACGGTATTGCTGCCCGATTGCTTGGAAATCGAGAATAACACCCCAGGCTCTTGATTAATTCGGGTAATCGAGGTAACTTCACTTTCCGTATTCGTGATGTCCGCCACGTCATCGACTGTAATAGTTTGTCCGCCTTCTAACTGAATGGTCGTGCCAGCGATCTGATTAAGGGAGGTAAATTCACCATCCACGCGGATTTGAATCTCTTCATCCCCCTTTGGAACGGAGCCAACCGTATTCGCTGTGTGTTTGTTGCGGATGGCACTCGCTACATCATTTGCAGTTAAATGGTATTGTTTTAAAAGTAAGGGATTAAGAGTGACCCGGAGCTCTGCCGATCTGCCCCCATCCACCGTGACTCCTGCCACTCCAGAGATTCGTTCAAAATCAGGTGTGATGTCCGTGGCTAGCTTCTCCAGGCTGGCAACGTCTTTACCGACCAATCCCAGTGTCATGATTGGCATACTATTGATGTCAAACTGCGCCACGGTGGGCGTGTCCATGCCATCTGGCAAAGATCTGCTCATTCGAGACATCCGCTGCTGTAATTCGGATATCGCTTTGTCAAAATCAACTGAACCGTCAAAAGTAACGCGAATTCGTGCAGACCCCGTGCTAGTGGTGGAAACGATTTCCTTGACACCACTTAAGGAAGCAATTTGACTTTCCAGTGGCTTGGTCACCATCCGTTCCATATCCTGAGGGGCAGTATTATCATATGTAGCAAATACGCTTGCGACTGGATTTTCGATTTCAGGATACAAATCAACCGGGATATCACGCAAAGTCACAGCACCTACCAGCAGGAGGCAGATGACGAGCATGATTACCCCTACGGGCCGTTGTACCGATGTCTTGATGATGTTCATTACTTGCCACCCCCGGGCGTGGGACCCGACTCATTGGTTTTGGTAGAGGGGGCCTGATCCCCTGGGCCTTGCTGTCCGCGCTTGGATCGTTCTCCCTGGTCTGAGGTGGGGGCAGCAGTTGGTTTTTGTCCCGGAAGCAGCACATTCATGCCATCTGAAAGCAACTTGTGTCCATTGACAACGAGTGCTGCACCTTCTTCAAGTTCCCCTTTGACAGCGGTTTTATCTGTCTGAGAGTTAATGATTTCTACCTTTTTTTGAACAGCTTTACCGTCGACAACGGTATAGACATAAGAGGTATCGCCCTTCTGTAAAATCGCTCGCGTTGGGACAATCAGCTCATTCTTAACAAGGGTTTCGGTAAAGTTCAATTCCACGACTTCCCCGCTGGCTAGTCCCATTTGATTTGCTGTCAACTGAAGGTCCACATCAAAAAGCCCATTTTCATTGGCCGCGCCACTTACAAAAATCACCTTTGCAGTGAATGGCTGATCTTGTCTTGTGGATTTGACCTGGAGCTCTTTTCCCATGGGCAATAGCCCTTTTTGGTCGGCTGTCACAGCGGTTGTAATCTTTAGATTTTCATGATCAGAAATGGTTAACAAAGCTTGCTGGCCAGACACCTCTTCACCAACGGTATAATTAATCGCAATCACTTCACCCGAAATTGGAGCAGAAATAACACCGTCATCCGCAATGTCCTGAGACTCTTTTAAAGTTTCTTGGAGACCAATTTCGGCCTTTTTAATATTGAGTTCGGCTTCATCAATGGAAAGCTGTGCTTTCTCTTTTCCCGTTTTTAACGAGGAAGCCTCTTCTTCATACGAGATTCGAGACTCCGCTTCCGCCTTTCTCGATTGATCGAGCTCGTCTAAGGAGATGGCACCATGTTCATATAGCGTTTGATTATTTTGGAGCGTTTTTTTGGCGTTGTCCCAATTTAGTTTGAGTTTCTCCAGGGAACTTTGTCTTTGCTCTGTTTCCTTTTTCGCAATGAGCGCGCTTTGAAGCTGCTGTTTTGCACTTTCCACCCCGATTTTTGCTGTCAAGATCGCCTCTTGTGTATCGGAGATATCCACAGTGGCTAACTTTTGCCCTTGTTGAACAGTATCCCCTTTTTGCACATGAAGCGATAGCAGTTTTCCGGATACGCTAGAAAACACATCACTCTGGTACTCCGCGTTCACATTTCCAAAGATTTTTTTCGTGATCGTTAAATCACCCTTTGCCACGGTTTCCACCTCAACCGCAACCGCTTGCTGAGCACTGGCCATTTGCCCTTGCCTCATTGCACCATTCGATCCGCCCTGTGAGGGGGAAGTCGAGCACCCAGCAACCATTAAAAAGGCCATAGATAAGAGCAATCTTTGTTTACTATTCATTTATGTATGAATCCCCCTAAAAATTTAGATTAGAATGTTTGGACAATCTAATGCCTCTTTCATTATAAGGAAGAAAAATGAAAAAATGGTGAAATTTTTGGTTAGAAATGAAATTTATTTACTGATTCATTCAGACGCTGTTAGAATTCAACACAAAGGGAGCTTATGTCACAAATTTTTCACATTTTAAACGTTGAATCGTTTAGATGTATGAAGTATGGTTAAGACTGATGGAAGGGTGTTTGATTTTGTGAAAGTGTAACAAAAGGTGGTGAAGCATGGAATGCAACGAAATGAACGTCAGGAAAAGATTATCGAATTAGTCCGGAAGAAACAAACTCTGAAGATCATTGAACTTAGTCAGTTATTTGGTGTTTCTGAGATGACGATTCATCGTGATGTAAAACCCCTTATTGAGCAGGGGGTGGTAATGAAAATCTTCGGCGGGATTGCCCTTGCAACAAAAGAAAAGGGAGAGTCTGATGATTGTGTGGTGTGTTATCGCAAAATTCAGGATCGGCTTTCCTATCGTCTTATCTTATCGAACAACCAGGTGGAATCCGCTTGTTGTGCCCACTGCGGGTTGATTCGCCACGCCCAGTGTGGAGATCAGGTCGTCCAAGCGCTCTGCTATGATTTTCTCACACATACTACGATTAGCTGCCTTCATGCTTGGTATGTCGTGGACACTTCCTTTGACCTTCGTTGCTGCCAACCGCAGGCGCTCCCTTTTGGTTCGAGGAAAGAGGCCGAGCAATTTGTGAAAGGATTTGGGGGAAGTGTCCTATCCTTTGAAGAGGCAACTGAGGCGATTCAGGCGAAAAGAGGGAGCAGGGGAGTAAGTTGTCATGAATAAGCGATGGTGGAATGGTTTCTGCACGTTGTTTCTGACCGTGATTCTTCTTCTATCCTTTGCACCCGGTGTGTTTGCCCACGCTGTTCTTATTGAGGCCACGCCTCCTTTAAACAGTCAGCTTTCCACCGCACCGAAGGAAATTCGTTATGTCTTTAACGAACGTATTGAAAAAAAGCTCTATTATATTCGAATCTATGATGACCAAGGGAAATTGGTCCCGACCGAAGAAGTAACGTTGAGTAAGGATCAAAAAGAGTTGACGATGCAGTTGCCTGAACTAGGCAATGGGATTTATACGATTACCTATCATGTCCTTTCTGGGGACGGGCATTCGATTAAGCAATCCTCGGTGTTATCGATTGGGACTTACCTGCAGCCAAACACCTGGTATATGGGGCAGATCTCAAATAGCAGCCATCATGAAGGGATTTCTGTTGACCGGATTTTCTACTATATTAGCTTTCTCGTTTTAAGCGGTTTGGTATTTTGGAGAATGTTCTTCCCATTATCATCGGATCAGGCTGGGCAGATTTATCAAGTTTGGCTAAAAAGGTTACTTCACTTCTATCTGCTGATGTTAATCGTTACCGGATTCCTACAAATGAATAGCTCTTTAAGCGGATGGGGTCCGGGAGAAATATATGATCTCCTGTTTCATTCGTTATTTGGCTGGACCTGGCTAGCTTCTTTGGTGTTAGGTTTATTGGGCTATCTCATCTTGCCGCGTTGGAAGTGGCTGGGGGCATTGTGGATTGTGTTATGGATGATCGCCGAAGGATTGAGTGGACACGCGATCACCTTTACCCCGGAGCTGCTGAATGTTGTGTTTGATGTGATTCATCTGATGGCAGCGACCGTTTGGGTCGGAGGATTGTTTGTGGTGATCATCTTTTGGAAGAAGGAGAGGGAAGAGGTTGTTAGTCGGTTCCTTCCAGTGTTTAGTAGGGCGTCTTTAGTCAGTATGGTGTTGATGGTCCTTACGGGGGTCTTTCTGACGTCGATGTTTTTACCGAAATGGAAGTATCTGTGGGAAACAACGTGGGGGATTTTCTTATTGTTGAAAGTCCTGCTGGTAGTGGCTGTTTTGTTTACGGCCAGCCTGATTCG
>Ga0180220_1002450_pt1 | contig 11828 bp, 9 predicted proteins | sample eDN5th37CBELigBY_FD_151335 | JGI IMG/M metagenome (GOLD analysis project Ga0180220, IMG submission 151335) | Enriched backyard soil microbial communities from Emeryville, California, USA - eDNA 5th pass 37_C BE-Lig BY (version 2) (version 2) | ecosystem: Environmental > Terrestrial > Soil >... | reverse complement strand
CAGATCCGCGTCCTGAACGGCAACTACAACGGGCCGGAGATCGACGCGTCCCTGGTCGACTGGTCGCGGTTCGATCCGACGACGACGAAGCTGCGCCAGGACCCGGGCGAGCAGAACGCCTTGGGCCTGGTCCGCCTGGACATGCCAAACGAGCACGGCGTCTATATGCACGACACGCCGATGAAGCCGTTGTTCGGGCGGGCGCAGAGGGCATTCAGCGCGGGCTGCGTGCGCGTGCAGGACGTCTTCGATCTTGCCGCATGGATTGCGCGGGACGAGCCCGGCATGAGCCGCGAGCGGGTCGACGAGATCCTCAAGGGCGGGGTGCCGGTCGATATCAACCTGGCGCGTCCGGTGCCGGTGTATTTCGTCTACATCACCGCGTGGGCGGATGACGAAGGACATGCCGAGTTCCGGCCGGACATTTACGGCCGCGACGGCCTGTCAGAGCTGAGCAGCGATCGCGAGCGCGACCCCGACGCCCCACCGCCGCCGCCCCCATCGCTCGCGCCATAAGGCGTATGCGATGTGCCGCGCGACCGGCACCACAGACAAACAAAGGGCTCCGCGAGGTTGCGGGGCCCTGTTCAATTTACATCCGGTACGGTCAGTGCGTCCAGGAGCCGATGCGTCCGAAGCGGAAGTTGTCGGCGTAGGACTTGCGCTGGACCTTGTGCGGCGGGGGCTCGCTCAGGCGGTAGGCGATACCGTTGCGCTCGGCGTAGGCGATGGCTTCCTCGCGGGTCGCAAACTCGAGCCTGACCTGGGCGCGCGTGTCGCGCGAGGAGGTCCAGCCCATCAGCGGATCGATCTCCCGCGGCTGGTCGTTCTCATGCTCGAGAACCCACTCCTTGGTCCGGGCGGGGCCGGACTGCATCGCGGTTCGGGCAGGCTTGTAAATGCGGGCAACCATGATCTGTCGCATCTTGCTGGATGAGCGCCGGACATCCGTGATCGGTGGTCGGCGATGGCTTCGGCAGGAACGGGAGACTCGCTCGCAGTCCGGTTCCCGCAACGCGAATTAGGCCCGGGATGCCGGCGTTGTCAACAAATGCGAACGATTCTAAGTGACCCGCAAAGCGGAGGCGATTGACGCAAAGCTCTTTGGCGTTCTGCGGCCCGCAGGTGATGTCGAGGAATGGTCGGGGCAGAGAGATTCGAACTCCCGACTTCCTGCTCCCAAAGCAGGCGCTCTACCAGGCTGAGCTATGCCCCGTTCTGCGCCCGATGTGCCCCTTTCGTCAGGCCGCGTCAAGTTCGTTGGTGACTTGGGAGGCTGTTTCCCGCCGGCCGGGTACGCGTCGGTTGTGAAGGCCCTCAGGGGGCCGCGCGGAACAGGTTGTGCAGCACCTTGTCGCCAGGCTTGAGCTGGATGTTTCTCGCCGTGCCGGCCTTCAGCTCCAAGACCGCTGCCACGTCGCCGTTGGAGGCGATAACGGTCTCGGAGAATGGCTCCGTATTGGCTTCGATGCGATGCACGGTCCCGTCCTGCCGGATGAAGACCATATCCAGCGAGATGTAGGTATTACGCATCCACATCGTCGCTTCCTGGGGTGGGGAATAGGGGAACAGCATGCCGGCGTCGTCGGCGAGCGACCGGCGAAACATCAGGCCCCGCGACTTCTCGGCCGCCGTCTCCGCCACCTCGATCTGGAAAGCATGCGTGCCGCTCGCGGTGACCAGCTTGAGGACCTCCTTGCGCATCTCAGCCTGAACCGGTTCCCCGCCTGCGAGCGCTAGCGCAAGCTGGCCAAATGCAAACAGGGCCGCGACGATCGCAGCCCTGCGGGAAAATGTCGAACTTGCTCGGCGCATGCAACTCGCTTCGATCTGAGTGAAACCCCGCGGGTCGAAGCGCCGAGTGGTTTCGGTTCAATGCGACTGCAGCGTCGGGGTCAGGCCATCGGGCCGCAACTCGGCAGCCATGCAGCCCTTCTCGCCCATTCCCCAGCGCACCTGGACGATCTGGCCCGGGCGCAGCTCTGTGAAGCCGAACCGGCGCAACGTCTCCATGTGGACGAAGATATCGGGCGTTCCATCGCCGCGAGTCAAGAAGCCGAAGCCGCGCACGCGGTTGAACCACTTGACCATGGCGCGCTCCCAGCCGCTCTCTGGCGTCACGACGACATGCGTGCGCTGCGGGAGCTGCGAGGGGTGGATGGCCGTGCTCTCGTCCATGCTGAGGATGCGGAACGCCTGCATGCCCTTCGGCCGGCGCAGAACCTGCGCATGGACGCGCGCACCCTCGTATGCGGTCTGATGGCCGCCTGCCCGGAGGCAGGTCACATGCAGCAGAACGTCGGGAAGTCCGTTGTCGGGGACAATGAACCCATACCCCTTGGAGGCATCAAACCACTTGATCGAGCCAGCGATCTCGAACACCTCGAGACCGGCGACATCGCCCCTGAGCTCCTCGTTAAGTGACTCCGGTAGATCCGGAGGCAACTTCGTTGCATCCCCCATTCGAAACCCCGCTTACTTTCTACGGTTTTGACTCGAGAAGACGTCCGGCCCTGTACGGATCGTTTCCCCGTCGCGATTTGCTTTCCGGCTCGATTGCCCCCTCACCGGGAACCGCGTCGCGACGTCGCGAAATAGGCATGCGGCGCAATCGGGTGTCCAGACGGTTTTTGTCCGACTGTCGTGCCAAAGGCCTCGTTTCCAGCTCTTGTTGCGTCGCATCAAATGGCGATCAAGATATGGTTAACGCTCCGAAATTTCCGATCGCCGAGAGGCTTTCCGACAGGGGATATGAAGGTTGTGCATAGCCGCCTGTGGACGGCCGCGAAATGGGGCGAGATGGTGGCGAAAGCGCGTTGACGGGCGTTCAAGCGGGCTGTTTCGCGAATCACCTCGGGCAATCGGGAGCGGGCCTGTCCGTCCGCCACGGAACGCCGATCTCCCGACCGGAGCGCATTGCGAACGCCGCCGTTGCCTCCGAGCCGGCGCGGCCACACAATGCGGCAGCCATTCGCCAATCCAGGAGATGACGTCATGCGCTACCTCCACACCATGGTGCGGGTCACCAGCATCGAGGACAGCCTCGATTTCTACTGCAACAAGATGGGCATGAAGGAGGTGCGCCGTGTCGAGAACGAGGCGGGCCGCTTCACGCTGGTGTTCCTGGCGGCAGGCGAGGACGAGCAGTCCGGCCGCGACACCCGGGCGCCGCTTCTGGAGCTCACCTACAACTGGGATCCGGAGGCCTATGCGGGCGGGCGCAATTTCGGCCATCTCGCTTTCGAGGTCGACGACATCTATGCCACGTGCGATCGCCTCATGAAGGCCGGCGTCACGATCAACCGGCCGCCGCGGGACGGCCGCATGGCCTTTGTGCGCTCGCCCGACAACATCTCGATCGAGCTCCTGCAAAAGGGCGATTCGAAGCCGAAGGCCGAGCCGTGGGCGTCGATGCCGAACACGGGCGTCTGGTGAGGGCGGCGGAGGAGGCCATCGCTTCGGCGAGCCACGTCATGGAATCGCCATGACCCAGGTCATCGTCGCCGGCGGTGGACCCGCCGGCCTCATGGCGGCGGATGTGATCTCGGCGGCCGGCGTGGCGGTCACGCTCTACGAGCGCATGCCGAGCGTCGGTCGCAAGCTGCTGATGGCTGGCCGCGGCGGGCTGAACCTGACCCATAGCGAGCCGCTTGAGAGCTTCGTCGAGAGATACGGCCCGGCGCGCGACGTCATGCGCGCCCTCGTCGATGCGTTTCCACCGGCCGCGCTTTGCGACATGGCGGCGGTGCTCGGGCAGGAGACGTTCGTCGGCTCGAGCGGACGCGTTTTCCCGCGCGCCATGAAGGCGTCGCCGCTGCTGCGCGCGTGGCTCGCCCGGCTGGCGGAGCAGGGCGTGGTGATCCGGACGCGGCATCGCCTCGCCGGCTTCGATGAGCGAGGCACGCCATTGATTGCGGCCGGAGATAGTGACCCCGAGCCGGTTTCGGCCGATGCGGTTGTGCTGGCCCTCGGTGGCGCGAGCTGGCCGCGGCTCGGCTCGGATGGGACGTGGGTTCACTGGCTGGCGGCGCTCGGTGTCGAGGTGCGCCCGCTAAAGGCTGCCAACGCCGGCGTCCGGTTGGCGTGGAGCGCTCACTTCCGCGACCAGTTCGCGGGCGAGCCGCTGAAGCGGATCGCGGTCGAGATCGGCGGGCACCGGGCGCGAGGCGAGGCCATCGTGACCCGGGAGGGGCTCGAAGGCGGCGCCATCTACGCTTTGACGCCGGTGATACGCGATGCGATCGCGCAGGGTGGTCCCGTGTCCGTGGCGATCGATCTCCGGCCCGATCTGGACGTTGCTGACCTGTCCGAACGCCTCTCGCGGCCGCGCGGCAAACAATCCGTGTCCCAATGGCTGCGCAAGACGACCCGGCTTTCGCCGGTCGCGATCGGCCTGTTGCGCGAGGCGACGGCGAACGCATTGCCGAGCGACGCGTCTGCCCTCGTGCGGGCGATCAAGTCGGTGACCCTGCCGGTAACCGGGATGGGCTCGCTCGCGCGTGCCATCTCCAGTGCGGGTGGCGTCGCATTGGACGAGATCGGGGCCGACATGATGCTCAGGTCCCGCCCCGGGCTCTTCGTCGCCGGCGAGATGCTCGACTGGGAGGCGCCGACCGGCGGCTATCTTTTGCAGGGGTGTTTTGCCACCGGACATGCTGCCGGATGTGGCGTGCTACGCTACCTTGGTCTTTCCGCGTCGGGCCCGGCGCGTGAACCGTGCGCGCCCGGAGCCGCTCCAGCCTGTCCTTGAACCAAGGAGATATTCATGCCGATCGTCAATCGCGCTGCTGGTCTGAAAGAGGAGATCACGGCGTGGCGGCGGGATTTTCACGCCAACCCGGAAATTCTTTACGAGGTGCATCGCACGGCGGGGATCGTCGAGGAGAAGCTGCGCGCGTTCGGTTGCGACGAGGTGGTGCCGGGCATCGGCCGCACGGGGGTGGTGGCGGTGATCAAGGGGCGGACGAACACATCGGGCAGGGTGATCGGGCTCAGGGCCGACATGGATGCTCTGCCGATGACCGAGACGACGGATCTGCCTTACGCCTCGATGGTCAAGGGCCGCGCCCACGCGTGCGGTCACGACGGCCACACGGCCGTGCTACTTGGCGCCGCGAAGTACCTGGTGGAGACCCGCAATTTCGACGGCACCGCGATCATCATCTTCCAGCCCGCCGAGGAGGGCGGCGCCGGCGGCCTCGCCATGGTGCAGGACGGGCTGATGGATCGCTTCGGCGTCCAGGAGGTCTACGGCATGCACAACATGCCGGGCCTGCCGGTTGGCCATTTCATGCTGCGGCCGGGTCCGCTGCTGGCGGCTGCCGATACGTTCGCGATCGATATCGAAGGCTACGGTGCGCACGCCTCGCGCCCGCACGTGAGCATCGATCCGGTCGCAGTCGGCTGCCAGCTCCACGCGGCGTTGCAGACGATCGTTGCGCGCAACATCGATCCCCTGAAGAACGCGGTCGTCTCGGTGACCATGTTCCAGGCCGGCGAGGCGACCAACGTCATCCCGCAGACAGCCAAGCTGCAGGGCACGGTGCGCACGCTCGACAAGAAGGTCCGCGACCTCATCGAGAAGCGCATGGGCGAGATCTGCGCCGGCGTCGCGGCGACGCACAACGCCAAGATCCAGCTCACCTACAAGCGCGGCTATCCCGTGACCGAGAACCACGAGCGGCAGGCGGCGTTCGCGGCCGCGGTCGCGCGCGAGGTCTCGGGCGAGGCGGCCGTCGACGACGACATGGTGCCGGTCATGGGGGCGGAAGACTTCTCCTACATGCTCGAAGCCCGGCCCGGCGCGTTCATCTTCATGGGCAATGGCGCGACGGCGGGGCTGCATCACCCCGCCTACGATTTCAACGACGAGGCTATCCCGGCCGGCGTGTCGTTCTGGGCCCGGCTCGTCGAGACGGCGATGCCGGCAGCTTAGAGTGTGATTGCTGGATTCGCCTCGCCCCAAGGGATTCCTCTGCGAAACCGCCAAGTCCACCAATGTCGGTTGTGAGCACGTTCCCCTCCCCTCGCGGGCAGGGTTAGGGGTTGGGGATTGGACTGTGTTCAGTCGTGAATGGCGACGCACGACATCCGATCGGATTGCTTTCCTTCGAAAGCGATGAAGCGAGACGTTCACCCCACTCCCGACCCCTCCCCGTCAAGGAGAGGAGAAGTTGAGGTGACTTTTTGCAGAGGAACCTCAACAGTAGAGGGGAAGTGACGCGCGCAGATTTGACGCAAATCGACCGCGCTTCTGAAGGGCGCGTCTCGGAGTGGCGTCAGTTGCCGGCGAGCCGTGTCAGCCGCTGCCAGGATGCCGCGATTAGCTTGAGGCCGGGCGCGCGACGCTTCTTGCGCGCGATCTGGCAGGCTACGGCATCGAGCGTGGCGACGCGCCTGTGGTAGGTCAGATCGGCATACCGCAGGTACGCGGTGTCGATGGAGGGCGCGCTACCGATAAAGCCCGGGACGGGATCGTAAGTCCGCCTGCGCGCATAGCGGGTCTCCGCCGGCGTCGGTGCGTAGACGACCATCACCTCGAGCGATGTCACGCCGCGGCGGGCGAAGCCGAGGCGTTCCGCCGTCGCCCGCGAGACGTCGAGCTTCCTGCCGCCGCGGAAGGGGCCGAAGTTGTTCACCCGGACGACGGCCGAAAGGCGCGTCTCGGGATTGCGCAGGACGAGGATCGTCCCGTCCGGATGGATGGCACTCGCCGCGTTGTCGGGCATATGCGGCCGAAAGACCTCGCCCGAGCTGGTGAGGCCGCAAGGATTGAACCGGTCCCGCCGGCAGTCGTCGTAGTGTGATGCCTTCAGGTGGCGCACCTTGCCGATCTCGCCTTCGGTCTGCTCCAGCGTCATCACGCGGTGGCAGACGCCGCCTGCGCAATGCCGGCCTCCCGGTCGCTTGGCTTCTGCAACGCTCGCAAGGCCACACAGCACCGACGCGGCCGCCAGCACTGCCGACGCGAAATGGGTGCCCCTTCCAATGCTCTGCATGTAATCCCCGTCGAGACTTGTCCTTAACGACTTCTGGGGACTGACGATCGGAGCTACAACTCTTCGCCGGCAGGATGGTTAACGATGCAGGCGGGGAAACCGGGCGCGGCCCGGGCAGGCATTGCGCGGTATGTCAGCCGCCGTGCCGGCTGCAACGGGCCAGGGAACGTGCGTGTTCCCCGCAAGCTCGCTGTAGCCAATCTCTCCGCAGTGCACTAAGAAGCGGCGCCATGCCAAAGCGCACAGACATCAAATCCATCCTCATCATCGGGGCAGGGCCGATCGTGATCGGCCAGGCCTGCGAGTTCGACTATTCGGGCACGCAGGCGTGCAAGGCGTTGAAGGCCGAGGGCTACCGCATCGTCCTCGTCAATTCGAATCCGGCGACGATCATGACGGACCCGGACCTCGCCGACGCCACCTACGTCGAGCCCATCACGCCCGAGATCGTCGCCCGCATCATCGAGAAGGAGCGCCCGGACGCGCTGCTCCCGACGATGGGGGGACAGACGGCGCTCAATACCGCACTGGCGCTCGCGCGCGACGGCACGCTCGAGCGATTCGGCGTCGAGATGATCGGCGCCAAGGCCGAGGCGATCGACAAGGCCGAGGACCGCAAGCTCTTCCGCGAGGCCATGGACCGCATCGGGCTCGAAAGCCCGCGCGCCGCCATCGCCTCTTCGCCCCCGATCCGGAATGCCGACGGCCAGATCGTCGATTACGACCGCGCGACAGGCTTCAGTGAAGCGCTGAGGGCGCTGGAGCGCATCGGTCTTCCCGCGATCATCCGGCCGGCGTTCACGCTGGGTGGGACGGGCGGCGGCGTCGCCTACAACCGCGAGGAGTTCGAGCAGATCGCCCGCTCGGGCCTCGATGCCTCGCCGGCGGCGCAGATCCTGATCGACGAGAGCCTGCTCGGCTGGAAAGAGTTCGAGATGGAAGTCGTCCGCGACAAGGCGGACAACTGCATCATCGTGTGCTCGATCGAGAACGTCGACCCGATGGGCGTGCACACGGGCGATTCGATCACTGTCGCGCCGGCGCTGACGCTCACCGACAAAGAATACCAGATCATGCGCAATGCCTCGATCGCGGTGCTGCGCGAGATCGGGGTCGAGACCGGCGGCTCGAACGTGCAGTTCGCGGTGAACCCGGATGACGGCCGCCTCGTCGTGATCGAGATGAACCCGCGCGTCTCGCGCTCGTCGGCGCTGGCGTCGAAGGCGACGGGCTTTCCCATTGCCAAGGTGGCGGCCAAGCTCGCTGTCGGCTACACGCTGGACGAGCTCGAGAACGACATCACGGGCGGCGCCACGCCGGCGGCCTTCGAGCCGACCATCGACTACGTCGTCACCAAGATCCCGCGGTTCGCCTTCGAGAAGTTCCCCGGCTCGGACCCGACGCTGACGACCGCCATGAAGTCGGTCGGCGAGGTGATGGCCATCGGCCGCACGTTTGCCGAGAGCCTGCAGAAAGCGCTGCGCGGGCTCGAAACGGGGCTCACCGGCCTCGACGACGTGGCCTTCGAAGGGCTCGGCCAGGGCGACGACAAGAACGTCATCCGCGCCGCGCTCGCGCTGCCGACGCCGGATCGCCTCCTGAAGGTGGCGCAAGCCATGCGCCTCGGCGTCGACCACGAGCAGATCCACGCCTCGTGCCGGATCGACCCGTGGTTCCTGACGCGGCTGCAGGAGATCGTCGACGTCGAGGAGAAGGTACGCACGCACGGGCTGCCCGAGACGACGGGCGCGCTGCGCCGCCTCAAGGCCATAGGCTTCTCGGATGCGCGGCTCGCGAAGCTCGCAGGTACGTCGGAAGCCGAGGTGCGCGCGCTCAGGGAGCGGCTCGGCCTGCATCCCGTGTTCAAGCGCATCGACACGTGCGCCGCCGAGTTCCGCTCGCCAACGGCCTACATGTACTCCACCTACGAGCGGGGACTCTTTGATGCCGTATCCGACTTGTCTATTAGCGCGGCATCCGCCTCCCCTGCGGTGACCCGGCCGGATGCCGGGGCGGGGTGGCCCGATGCGGGTGCGCCGGTGTGCGAGGCCGATCCAAGCGACAGGCAGAAGGTCATCATTCTGGGTGGCGGGCCCAACCGTATCGGCCAGGGTATCGAGTTCGACTACTGCTGCTGTCACGCGTGCTTCGCGCTCTCCGATGCCGGGTTCGAGACCATCATGGTCAACTGCAACCCGGAGACGGTCTCGACCGACTACGACACCTCGGACCGGCTCTATTTCGAGTCGCTCACGGCCGAGGACGTGCTCGAGATCATCCGCGTCGAGCAGACGAAGGGGACGCTGAAGGGCGTCATCGTGCAGTTTGGCGGCCAGACGCCGCTGAAGCTCGCCGAGGCGCTGGGCGAGGCGGGCGTGCCGATCCTGGGCACGTCGCCGGCGGCCATCGAGCTCGCCGAGGACCGCGACCGCTTCAAGGCGCTGGTCGACAAGCTCGGCCTGAAGCAGCCGGCGAGCGGCATCGCGCGCAGTCCCGGCGAGGCAGCCGAGGTTGCGGTCCGCATCGGTTTTCCCGTTCTGATCCGCCCGTCGTTCGTGCTCGGTGGCCGGGCGATGGAGATCGTCGCCGATTCGGCAGAGTTGGATCGCTACATCCAGCGCCTGACGACGACGCTGAAGGGCCATTCCGAGCTGTCGGTCTCGGAGCGCCGTCCGCTCCTGATCGACAGCTATCTGGCGGACGCGGTCGAGGTGGACGTCGACTGTCTTTGCGACGGCCGCGACACGTTCATCGCGGGCATCATGGAGCACATCGAGGAAGCCGGCATCCATTCGGGCGATTCGGCCTGCTCGCTGCCGCCGCATTCGCTCGATGGCTCGATCATCGTGCGGCTCGAGAAGCAGACGCGCGATCTCGCGATGGCGCTGGGTGTGATCGGCCTGATGAACGTGCAGTACGCGATCAAGGACCGCCAGATCTACATCCTCGAGGTCAACCCGCGTGCATCGCGGACCGTACCGTTCGTCGCGAAAGTGATCGGCCTGCCGGTCGCAGGCATCGCCTCGCGCGTGATGGCCGGCGCGCCGCTTGCGGGTTTCGACCTGAAGCCGTCGCGCCTGAAGCATGTGGCCGTCAAGGAAGCAGTCTTCCCGTTCGCCCGCTTCCCGGGCGTCGACCCGATCCTCGGGCCCGAGATGCGCTCGACGGGCGAGGTGATGGGCATCGACCGCGACTTTGCCATTGCCTTCGCCAAGAGCCAGCTCGGCTCGGGCACCGCGCTGCCGACCTCCGGCACCGTGTTCGTCTCGGTTCGCGACAGCGACAAGGACCACATCCTCGGCGCCATGCGCGAGCTCAACGAGATGGGCTTCCGCATCGTGGCGACCAGGGGCACGCGCCGCCACTTCGAGGCGCACGGCATCGCCTGCGAGCAGGTGAACAAGGTGCTGGAGGGCCGCCCGCACATCGTCGACATGATGAAGAACGGCGGGGTTCAGCTTGTCTTCAACACCACCGAGGGCTCGAAGGCCCTCGCCGACTCGAAGGATATTCGGCGTACGGCTCTCTTGAACCGGATCCCATATTATACCACCTTGGCAGGCGCTATCGCCGTGGTAGATGCCATACGGGCACTCAAGACCGACAATCTGAATGTCGCCCCTTTGCAGAGCTACCGAGGCTGAGAGGGTACGATCGTCGCGACGGATGCCGACCGCGGAGCCAGGCTTGGCTCCCGCGGCGTAGAGGCGTTGGCGCGGCATTTCAGCGGGAACCTTCGGGGCTCCGGCTAGCTTTCTGTCCCGGCTGGAGGCTGTGGGCAAAGGGCTGGCCAAACCCCCCTGTATGGGCGAGAGTGACACCAAGGCGCGGCCGGATGGACCGCGCCGACTTGGGAGTTTGAAAATGGCAATGGAAAAGGTGCCGATGACGGTCGAGGGCTTCAAGAAGCTGGAGGCCGAATTGCATCGGCTGAAAGCCGAAGAGCGGCCGCGCATCATCCAGGCCATCGCAGAGGCGCGGGCACACGGCGATCTGTCCGAGAACGCGGAATATCATTCGGCGAAGGAAGCGCAGGGGCTGAACGAGGCCAAGGTTGCCGATCTCGAGGACAAGCTCTCGCGCGCCGACGTCATCGACACGACGACGCTCTCCGGCAACACCGTGAAATTCGGCGCCACCGTCCATCTCGAGGACGAGGATACCGGCGACAAGGTGAAGTACAAGATCGTAGGTGACCTCGAGGCCAACGTGAAAGAGGGCCTGATCTCGATCTCGAGCCCGATCGCGCGCGCGCTGATCGGCAAGGCCAAGGGCGAGACGGCCGACGTCACCACGCCCAAGGGCACCCGCAGCTACGAGGTGCTGAAGATCGAGTGGAAGTAGCCGATCGCTTTCTCCTCAACCCCACAACGGTCCTCCTTGCGCTTTGTCGCGAGAACCTATTTCTCGGCTGGCTCCTTCGTTCGTGTGAGTGGCCAAGCGGCACCGCTCGCGCCGGTAACCAGCCGTCGAGCCGGTCGCACCATGGGTCCTCGCGACAAAGCGCAAGGATGACATCGTGGGGTGATGTGTGCCCGAGCCCGAGACAAGAGCACCCCGGATAGAGGGCCCGTGCTTAGATCGGAGAGTTGCGCTCGCGCGTGTGGCGGCTCTAGTCTTGCGGGCTAGCGATCCTTCAAGACGAACAATTCCCAACGGGCAGGAGACACACCATGGCAGACGCAGCAGCGGTCGGGCTCAATCCCGCGCGCGAAAGGCTCAAGCGTGGCGAGCTGGCCATCGGTGTCGGCCTGCGTCAGGCGCGCACCGTCGACATCGCGCCGGCCATGAAGACCTGCGGCTACGACTGGCTGTTCATCGACTGCGAGC
>Ga0180220_1002449_pt1 | contig 11830 bp, 11 predicted proteins | sample eDN5th37CBELigBY_FD_151335 | JGI IMG/M metagenome (GOLD analysis project Ga0180220, IMG submission 151335) | Enriched backyard soil microbial communities from Emeryville, California, USA - eDNA 5th pass 37_C BE-Lig BY (version 2) (version 2) | ecosystem: Environmental > Terrestrial > Soil >... | reverse complement strand
TTCCCTGGGCATGAAGCAGCGCCTCGGCATAGCCCAAGCGCTGCTTGGAAACCCGAAGCTCATCATCTTGGACGAACCGGCCAACGGGCTGGATCCGATGGGGATTCGCGAGCTGCGCAACCTGATTCTGAAGCTGAACCAGACGTACGGCATCACCTTTTTCGTATCGAGCCACCTGCTTGACGAACTGCAGCGGATCTGCAACCGCTTCGTCATCATCAAGGAAGGACGGCTCGTATGGCAGGGCACGCAGGAAGCGTGGCTGCAGATGGCGGGAACGAGCAGCCTGGAAGACCATTTCGTGGAGATGATGACCACATGAGGGCATTATTTCACAGCGAATGGGAACGTTTATGGAAACGTAAAATCGCCTGGCTGTTCCTGATCGCCATACCGCTGATCATTGCCCTGACGGCTAAATATTACATCGGCCATAACGCGTCCGTTCCGCTTGGAAGTCCCGAGCATACGACGGCGGAAAATTTTCCGGTCATGGCCATGATCGAGCAGCTGATCGTCGTGTTTAACGTCGTGGCGCTTGTGCTTTTGACTTTTTCCTTTACGGAGGAATACCGTTCGGGCCAACTGCGGCTCGTCATGCTGCGGGCATACGGCAGCTCGCAAATCTTTTGGGCCAAATGGCTGGCGTTTGCGTCCATGATGGCTTTGTTTTTCGTCGTCTATTTGTTTGCGGCGGTCGTCGCCGGATACGTTTTTTTCGAATCTTCGCCGCAGCAGACGTTGTTTTATTACGATCAGCCTGTATCGAACGGGCACATGATCGGTTATACGCTCGGCTATTACGGGATGGCTTATGCATCGATCGTCGGGACGGCAGCCGTATTTATCGCGATCGGCGTCATCTCCCGTTCGTCGACCGCGGCCATTGGCCTCGGCATGGGATTTTTGCTTTGTTCGCTCGGGTATCCGCTCATCTATGAAATGTTCAACCGCGTCACGGGTGGCGGCTGGCCCGCCATGCTGAAATACCTTTCGCTGACGGAAATCCAATTTAGCGGGATCGCCGTCATGCTGTCGGGCAGCGCGGCGGCAAGGGGATGGCATGCCGGACTATGGATCATGCTTATACTTGCGGGATACATCGCCGTGTTTACGGCCGCTGCCCGTCTCGTCTTCACCAAATCGGATCGCTTTATATAAGGAGGAAATGGATCATGATGCAGCTTTTGCAAAGCGACTGGCAGCGGATATGGAAACGGAAAAAAACTTTCGTCAGTCTGCTGATCTTTGTTGCGATTGTGCTGCTCGATTGCCTGTTCTTGGGCGTGCAGTCGTTCGGCGCGTTCGATAACGTATCGTCGGTACCCTTGACCGCGCAAAACTTTTCGCTATTTTTATTGAAGGAGGTCTCTTTTTTTCTGGTGCTGATTATCGGCCCGATTCTGATGATCGACAGCTTTAACGGGGAATACCACGGAGGGCAGCTGAGGCTGGTGCTGATCCGTCCGGTCTCGATCCTGCGGTTGTTTGCGGCCAAATGGATCAATCTGGCCGTCATCATGCTGCTGTTTGTGGCGGTAACCTTTGTCATTGGGGAAGGTGTGGGGCATCTGCTTAAGCCAAGCGTGGACTCCGTCGTGTACCTGAACCCGGACCGCGCATATAGCCCAGCCGGCGCATTCATGTACAACCTGGAATCCTACGGGCTGTTCATGCTGATCTTGCTCGCACAATTAAGCGTGACCGCGGCCCTTTGCACCTTGCTTCCGAGCCCGATCATTTGTTATCTCGGCTGGATCGGAGCGGCTGTCGGCGGCTTGTACGTTTCGGACGCGCTCGGATTTTTGCTGATGGGGATGAGCACCATTTTTCAATGGATGGCCGGCCGGTACGTTCATGCCTTTCTTTTGCCGGTCTTCGGTTGTATATTTCTAGGTTTTGCCGTTACAATGTTGTGGTGGAATCGAAGAAACTGGGTGAAATAGCCCGGAAGCAGGGAGTTTATTTTACATGCAGGACAAAATACTGATCGTCGACGACGAGGCTCAAATCGTGTCGCTGATGGAGCAGGCCATGACGGCGGAGGGGTACCGGGTATTGACCGCTTCCAACGGAATCGAAGCGATGAATCAACTCGTCCAGGCGCCCGATCTGATCGTTCTTGACGTCATGATGCCGGGCATGAACGGTTTTGAGCTGTGCCAGATGATCCGCGACGAGGTGGATTGCCCGATCTTGTTCGTCAGCGCGAAGCAAACGGAAGCGGACCGGATTCAAGGGCTGTCCATCGGCGGGGACGATTATATCACGAAGCCGTTCAGCCTCAGGGAACTCAAGGCGAGAGTGGCGGCGCATCTGCGCGGAAGCAGGAGAATGCGGGAAAGCTCCGCGGAGCGGTCCCTGCTCCGGTACGGCCGGCTGCGCATCGATTTGAAAGGCCGCGAAGTTCATGTGAACGATGCTGTCGTGCCGATGACGGCCAAAGAATTCGATATCGTCGAGCTGCTTGCGCTGCATCCGGGACAAGTCTTTTCCAAGGAGCAGATTTATGACCGGATCTGGGGTCTCGAGGCGAGCGGAGACGCGAGCACCGTGACGGAGCACATCAAAAAAATCCGCGCCAAGCTGGGGAGCAGGGATCCTATGAACAGCTATATTTCCACGCTTTGGGGGGTCGGCTACAAATGGGAAAGATCGGATTCATAGAACGTCTGCCCATTAAGCGGCAGCTGATTCTCACCTTCGTGTGGATCATGGTTTTCAGCGTGGCGTGCACGGCCATTACGCTTGTCTTCGGTGTAGGCTGGATCGTTTCGAACAAATGGATACGTCCGGCGAACAGTTATGAAAACAAAATCCCTTCCCTCGTGGCATACGTCAAATCGCAAGGAGACGCGATCCTCGATCCGACAAGCCGAGCGGAGCTGGAAAAACGGATTCCGAAGGACGGAATTCAATACCAGGCGGTCGACCTTTCCGGGAAACCGCTCTATGGAACGATGCGGGAGCGCAAGTTTCAAACGAGTCAGGCGTTGATCGAGAACCTGAATACGACCAAAGCGGCCGGAACGACGAAGTCTTTTGGCGGAATGTTCATCCGGAGCGTGCCCGTCATGTCGGCGGCAGGGGACCTAAAAGGGGCCATGGTGTTCCGCTATAAGCTGGAAGCGACCACCGCCGCGTCGGGTTCCAACTGGATCAACCTCGCCATCGTCCTATATTTCGTTGTCTCGCCGTTTTTATACGTCGCTTTGTTCACGTCTCTGTTTGCTGCGAGGTTCGGTAAACGGATTGCCAGGCCCGTACATAATCTCATCGAAGCCTCCAAACGCATCCGCGATCATGATCTCGATTTTACGATAAGTTATAAGGCGGACAATGAACTGGGCAAGCTGACCGAATCGTTTGAAAACATGCGCAGCGCCCTTAAGGACGCCTTGTTGAGGGAGTGGAAGCTGGAGCAGGAACGCAGGGACATGATGGACGCGATCGCCCACGATTTCCGCACGCCGATGACGGTCATCCAAGGCAACGTGGAGCTGCTGGCGGATACGCCCGATATGCCCCGGAGCCAAGCCGAAGGCCATCTGAGAGTCATCGAGGATAACATTCAGAGGGTCAACCGCCTGATTCAAGACGTACAGATCGCCTCCGAAAAGGATTTGGAATATTTTCCGCTTCGCGGGGCGCAGGTTTCTTTGCGGCAGTTCATTCAGGACAAGGAACGGGAGATCGGTTATATGTGCAGTTCCCGTCAGGCGCGGTTCAGCTTCGAATACGAGATTAACGAGCCCGGCGGCGGCGAGACGGTATTCATGGACGTGCAGCGCATCAGCCAGGTCATGGACAACCTGATCGCCAACAGCTTCCGGTATTTGCCCGCGGAGGGCGGCTGGCTCGGCGTTCGGATCGAAAGGAGCGCGTCCGGGCTGCAATTCGAGATATGCGACAATGGCCCGGGTTTTGCTGAGAAAGATCTTCCGCACTTGTTCAAAAAGTTCTATAGGGGGGACAAAGGGCAGTCGGGTCTTGGCCTCTATACCGCAAAAGTTATCGTCGAAAAGCACGGAGGCTGCATCCGCGCGTCGAACCGCAAAGAGGGCGGGGCCTGCATGGTCTTTACGATTCGAACGGACGATTCGGGGCCTGTTGATCGGCGCCCTTAAGTGGCCCTTTCAAAAGGGGAAAACAGAAGCCGAAAAAAAGGGAATCACCGCGGTTCAAGAACCGTGAGCGATTCCTTTTTTTAGCGTCTGACCGTTCTTTTACGGCCAGCCTTTCAGGTCGCTCGAAGCCTATTGTCAAGTTCGGTATTTTTGGCGGCGATGCGTTTTGCGGAACAATCTGAACGGCGCTGCATACCATTTTTCGTTGACGCTCATTTTTTGGCGGGCATTATAGACCATGTATTTTTCCTGTTCTCTCCGGATTTTCAATCGGTTGCATCGATCGGCCTGATCATATTCGAGCAGCTTTTGAAGCGTGTAATATTCGAGCATGTCGTTTCCTCCACTTCTTTTGATTTGCTTTCATTATGCGCTGTTCAAAAGGGGTAAAAAAGTGTATACTTTCCGAAATGGTTTTCCCCTTTTATACTCGGATACGGCATTTCGGGAGGGTAGGCTCATGGTGATCAAAGAGCAATATTTGATGCTTCACAGCCGGTTTTCGGACGGAAAGGAAAGCGGGCTGCCGATCGAGGTGACGCTTGATGATTTGGCGCAAGCCTTATATTGCACCGTGCGAAACGCAAAGCTGATTTTGCGGAAGCTCGTGGATGAAGGGTGGGTTCAATGGTTTCCCGGCCGGGGAAGGGGCAATTATTCGCGAATTGCGTTCCAAGCAGGCAAAGAGGAGTTTTTGCTGAACCTGGTCGTCGAGCTGGCCAAAAGCGGCGATTATCGGCAGGCTTTCAAAACGCTTGGCGCATATGGCAGCGGAACGCAGGCGAAGGAACGGTTCCTGGATTGGCTGAACGGCCATTTCGGCTACAAAAAAGAGGAAGGAGCCGAGGGCTCCCATGCAACCGACAATTTGATATTTCCCGTCTTGTATCCGCCTCGGACGCTGGACCCGGCAGCCGCAAGCTTCGCGTTTGATTCCCATCTTCAGCGGCAAATTTTCGATCGGCTGCTGACTTTTGACGAGCGGCTCTGCCGGATCGTGCCAGGCGTCGCCCACCATTGGAAGCAAAATGCCGATGCGACGGAATGGACCTTCTATTTGCGCAAGGGCATCCGGTTTCATCACGGCCAGGAGCTGACATCCGCCGATGTGCTGTTTTCCTTGGAACGGCTGCGCAACCATACGAAAAACGCGTGGCTTCTTCGCGAGGCGGATAGCATCGAAGCGCTGGGGCCGCGAATCGTTCGGATTCGGCTCCGCAAACCGAACCGCATTTTTGACAGGTTCATGTGTTCGGTTGGGGCATCCATTTTGCCTGTTCATTTTGCGGGACAAGAGGAGAGCGGTTTTTGGAGCTTGCCGATCGGCACAGGTCCGTTCCGCGTCGTCTCGTCATCCGGGCATCGGATCGAGCTTGCCGCAAATCCCCATTATTTTCAGGGCCGTCCGTATTTGGACGGCGTCGACATCGTCATCATGCCTGCGGACTGCGATCCGGAATCGATCGGTTTTACTTCGGTACTGCACACGTTGGACCGGTACAAACAGGAAGATAGGAATGGAGCGTTCCCCGACCTAAGACAAGGCTGCACGATGTTGTGCTGGAACGTGAAGCGGGGAGGCCCTCAGCAGTCGGAAGCCTTCCGCAGGGCCGTAAAGATGATATTGCATCCCGGCGAGATGATTGCGGAGCTGGGGGGCGCCCGCATTCTCCCCGCTTTCGGATACCGGCCGGACGAGAGCCGAGGCCGCGTGATCGATCCGATTCGGCCCGAGCGGGTTAAATCCGCGTTAAAGGAATCGGGTTATGATGGATCGGCGATCCGGATATCCGTGTACGACAAATACAAGGAAGACGCGGCATGGATTCAAAAACGCTTGTTGGAATGGGGCATCCCGATCGAAATTGCGAACCACAAAACATGGGAGGATGCAGACTGCACCATCACCAGCATCGTGCTCGCCGAAGACGAGGTATGCGAGATCGAGTCTTATGAGAACGGGTCCAGCGTTTTGCGGTTGTACTTGGACGAGGAACGGCTGCTTTGGATCAAAAACCGAATCGATGACGCCTTGAAGGCGGAAAGCGGAGAAGCGAGACGACTGACGTTCCGGGAAATCGAGGAATATTTGCGTGACGAAGCTTCGGTCATTTTTCTCCATCATCGGCGCCTGAATGCCTTTTTGCATCCGTTTGTGCGCGGTATGAGCCTGAATCCGCTGGGCTGGATCGATTTTAAGGATGTATGGCTGGAAAAGGATGATTGACGAGTAAAGGGAACTCCGTTTATGGAGATCCCTTTTTTTATCTATAAATGACATAGTGTAAAATACTTCACAAAATAGACGAACAGGTGTATAATTTGATCGTAATCGATTACACTATTACGATGCATCACATAGAGAGGAAGATGGATATGGGACGTTTGGCAGGCAAAGTAGCCATGATTACGGGTGCAGGCAACGGCATGGGAGCCGCGGAAGCGAAATTGTTCGCGCAGGAAGGCGCGAAGGTGGTCGCAACCGACATTAACGAAACGGCGCTGAATGAAGTTGTAAACGAAATCAAGAAAAGCGGCGGGGAAGTCCTCGGCTTTAAACATAACGTAGCATCGGAAGAAGAATGGAAAAACATCATCGAAGAAACCGTGAAACAATTCGGCAAAGTCGACGTTCTCGTCAACAACGCCGGCGTATCTTCGACGATGACCATCGCCAACCTGGAAATGGACAAGTGGAACAAGGTGATGGATATCAACCTGAACGGCTGCATGCTGGGCATGAAATACGCCATTCCGGAAATGAAAAAGACCGGCTCCGGCTCCGTCATCAACATTTCTTCCATCGGCGGCCTTGTCGGCATGGCTGGCTCCAGCGCATACACCGCTGCAAAAGGCGCGCTGCGTTCGATCTCGAAAGCGGCGGCCGTCGAGTATGCGAAAGACAGCATTCGCGTGAACTCCGTGCATCCCGGCATCATCGTGACGCCGATGACCGCAGATACTTTCGGGGATGCGGAGCCTTACTACAAAACGTTTACGCAGCTTCCTTACTTCGGCAATCCTGAAGACGTCGCTTACGGCGTGCTTTTCCTGGCTTCCGACGAATCCCGCTTCATGACCGGCGCGGAACTTGTCATCGACGGCGGTTGGACGGCACTGTAATCAAACGGACGGAACTTATAAAAATACCCCTGAAGGATTTATCCCTCGGGGGTATTTTTCATGTGGTTTATTTTATCGAACGGACGGACGCGGTAAGGGCCTAAAATGGACAAGTTCATCAGCATTTCGGCCATCTCTTCTTCCTTGTAAGGCATCTGATTTTCAACCCACCATATAATAAGTTCCAGGAAAGCCGATTCCACGTATTTGATGACGACTTCCCTGCGCGCGGATAAATTGGAATCGTCCGGTTCGGCCATATTGATGCCCTCGGAAATAAAGTTGTGGAGTACATCCAGCAGACCGGCGGTAAAGGCCGCAATCCGGTTGTTGACCAGCAAAGCCTGGTATTGGCGGAAACGCTGGCTGACATGCTTGAACATCCGGATGAAGATCGGATGGGCTTGGCCGCTGTGAAAATCGAATTGAATCGGGTCGTCGTTCGAATTCCGGATCGATTCGCTCAGCTCCGCCAACAAATCGGCAATGCATTGATTCACAAGATCTTGTTTATCGTTATAATGCAGATAAAACGTCGCTCGTTTGACGGTCGCCCGGTCGGCGATATCCTGCACGGTGACCTGTTCGTAGTTCTGTTCTTCCAATAGATCAAAGAGCGCGTTTTTGAGCAGCCTCTGCGTCCGTATGACCCTCGGGTCGATTCGTTGCTGTTGCTCTGAAGCCATGCTTTCATTCCTCCAAAATCCTGCTGAATAAAATGGATCCGAACCATCCCGATCCATTTTATATTGTAATTCTATCCATCATATAACAGAACGGAGAAGGATTCAATCGGGCAATGGGCTGAGGATTCCGAGAGTTGAAGCTAAAACTTGAAAATTTGGATCGTTTTTTGAAGCTGGAATACGGCTTGTCTCATCGCTTCGGTTTCCTCCACGACGGCTTCGATGGATTTCATCTGTTCATTCATCGAAGCGGATACCTGTTCGGTTCCGGCGGAAGATTGCTCGGTAATGGCCGAAATGTTCTGGATCGCGGCAGAGATCTTTTGCGCGCTTTCGAGCATTTGATCGCTTTCGCTGGAGAAGGCGTTAATTTGCTCGGTTATGTATTGTACGCTTTCAACGATATTCGTGAAAATTTGCTCCGCTTCGCGGATCATTTCGTTTTGCATCCGTACGACTTCTTCGTTCACTTGGATGTTTTCGATCGCCTCGCGGATGCCTTGCTCAATGCTTTTGACGAGTCCGAACACTTCTTGGGTCGATGCGGTGGACTCTTCGGCCAGCTTGCGGACTTCGTGGGCGACGACGGCGAATCCCCGGCCATGTTCGCCGGCTCTGGCGGCTTCGATGGAGGCGTTCAGGGAGAGCAGGTTCGTTTGTTCGGCCAGCTCGGAGATGGTTTTGGTGATTTTGTGGATGCCGTATGCATTTTTGGATAGGGCGTCGATCGTTTGGGCGACGTTTCCGGTCGCTTCGACGTTTTTGCGCATGCCTTCGGCCTGCTTTTCGACCGACTGGCGGCCTTTTTCCACAAAGCTGAGCGTCAGGTCGGATTGCTTTTGCATTTCCTTCGTGGATTTGGCGTAATTTCCTACTTTCAATTCAATGTCCTGGATCGATTCGGTCATGCCGGCGACGTCGGCCGAGATTTCGCTCGCGCCTACCGCCAGCTCGTTGGATGCCGAAGCGACCGATGTCATGACGGTTTTCAGCTCCTGGTTTTTGTCCGCGATCCCGCGGCTTGCATCGATCACCCGCCGGGTGATGCCGGATGCTTCGTTCAATATTTTCTTCAGCTTGTCGATCATGCTGTTAAACGAACGGCTGACGTCTCCCATGGAGCCGGTTTCATCCACGCGGTTCGTAAAATCGCCTTTGGCGATTGCCGCGGTCACGTTGGCGATGTTTTCGAACGAGGAGGTAAGCGTCTTCTCCACATAGCGGGCAAGAGGATATGTAAGCGCAGCCAAAACGGCGACGAATACGATCCCGATGATCAGTTTGCCGATCAGAATGAAAATGACGAGCGCAGGAAGGGCGAACAAGGCGGCGACCATGTAACACCCGGCGATGACCCGTTGGGAGAGCGGAAGATTCTTTAACCACGACATAGGAAAATAGACCTCCTTAATATGTACTAATTCTACCATATTATAGCACCGACTCGGTTCAAAGGTCTATAAACGTTTACAAAATCCGTCAAGAACGGTGGTGCTTTTGACATCATTCGTTTGGCGTCCGCGAAAAACGAAAACGAAGCCGGCGCATGTTGAGCCAGCTTCGTCTCCGTGCTTACGCAATCCAATAACGCCGCCGTCCGATTTGCGAGACGATCCCGTTTTCCTGCAAGAAAGCTTGGTAGGGCATTTCCGGATTCATTCCTTGGCCGCCTGCTTCGAATTGGGACAAATACAGGAAATCCGGGGAAATCACCTGGTCGGTCAGATACGCGGACACGGTGCTTCCCGGTTTTCGGTGCCGGTTAAGCTTGGCGATGATTGCGCGGGACGATTCGATCCCGATGCCGTGGCCGTAATACAGATCATCTTCCAGTTTTACGGTATTTTCTCCTTGCCATTCGATTTGCCTCGGGTTAACGTCCGGATTTTTGAAATAGAGGACATCGCCGGGGAACGAATCGGACGCGCCGTGTTTTTCGATCAAACGCAGGTCTGCATCGTAATGCCAGTCGTACAGCAGCAAGTTTGCGAACATCCGGTTAAAGTGCTTCTCTTCTATGCAATCCAGCAGGCCTCTATACAGAACGATCACGATGGCGGTCGCGCATTCGAATCCGTACAGCGGTCCATTGACGAAAATATCCCGAATGCCTTCGGCCGGCGTGACGCCGGATCGGAGCTCAAACCCGCCCCTGTTGTTCAAATGCCAGTATTGCTCATTGCAATGGGAATGTTCGAAGTCCTCGAATTGCACGCCGCTTCGCCTCAGCGCTTTGGCCGCTTCGACGATGGCCGTTCTCAGCTTCAGCTCAAACCGCAAATGGGTAAGCGATGCATAACGGTAGACGGTAGGGCTGTTTCTTTTGGCGTGAACGATTTTTTGCCACAGCGGAGGCCAATTGACGGTTTCCAGCACGGCTTCTTCATTGCCGATTCGAATCACTGCTTATCCCGCTCCTTTCTCTAACCTATGTAGAGCATATGTCACGTCCAAGCCAAGAAATGTCAAATTTGCGAACTTAAACCAAAACGGCAATTTTCTTTCGTTATGGTTGCGATCGGGAGGGTTCTCATATACACTTTTGTGAGAGCGACGCTATGATTCTACGAAAATTCATCGATTCTGATAGAAGAACGGACTGGAGTAACCTAATGAAGAAATTCAAAAAGTTTTACGTCGAGCTGACGAGCCGCTGCAACTTGGCTTGCACGTTTTGCCCGCCTACGCATCGGGCGACCCAATATATTACGCTGGATCAATTCCGGCATACGCTGGATGAGGTCAAGCCGTACACGGAGTACATTTATTTTCACGTTAAAGGCGAACCCCTGCTGCACCCGCATATCGACCAATTGCTGGATATCGCCCATGAGAAAGGCTTTAAAGTAAACATTACGTCCAACGGGACGCTGCTGCATAAAGCAGGACCCAAGCTGATGAACAAACCGGCGCTGCGCCAGATGAACTTTTCGCTGCATAGCTTCGACGGGCACGTCGGCTCCAAGGACAGAGACGGATATATCGCGAAGGTGCTGAACTTCGTGAAGGAAGCGACCGCAACTTCGCAGTTGATCGTGTCGCTTCGCCTGTGGAACCTGGATATGGATAACGCCACGAACGTGGAGAAGCAGCGCAACCGCGAAATGCTGGAATATATCGAAAAGGAATTTGGCCTTCATTATAAAATCGAAGAAAAGGTCGAGCCGGGCAAAGGCATCAAAATCGCCGACCGGGTCTACATCAACATGGACCATGAATTCGAATGGCCGGATTTGAACGCGGAAGAGGATTTCGGCCCGGGCTTTTGCCACGGATTGCGAAACCAGGCCGGCGTGTTGGCCGACGGCACCGTTATCCCGTGTTGTTTGGACGGGGAAGGCGTCATTAACCTCGGGAATATCTACAAGACGCCTTTTAAAGACATTATCGAAGGCGAACGCGCAACGAACATCGTCGACGGCTTTTCCCGCCGCGAAGTGGTGGAGGAATTGTGCCGCAAATGCGGGTACCGGAAACGGTTTAATTTTAAAGCGAATGGGTTTGCGGAGGAAGTTCAAGCGTGAGGTGCAGCTTATTTTGACTGCATTCTGAAACAACGGTTTGTCATCCATTTGAACATACTTTTTCAAAGCCTGAATCCTTGATGGATCAGGTTTTTTTGTTAGTGGCTTTAGCCAGCTGAGCTCGGGAAGCGTGCGAAACAAAAAACACCCGCTATGCGGGTGAAGGGATTGTCAGGCTAGCGTCTTTAGGCGCAGTTTGGCAACAGGGGGTTATACCCCAAGAGCAAACCACCCGTTGGACGGGTGGTTATGATTTAGGCTTTAGCCAGTTGAGCTCGCGAAGCGTGCGAAACAAAAAACCACCCGCTATGCGGGTGGAGGGATCGAGGGTTTGACCAACAAGACCATCCCGATAAAATTGAGATGTTCA
>Ga0180220_1002447_pt1 | contig 11834 bp, 10 predicted proteins | sample eDN5th37CBELigBY_FD_151335 | JGI IMG/M metagenome (GOLD analysis project Ga0180220, IMG submission 151335) | Enriched backyard soil microbial communities from Emeryville, California, USA - eDNA 5th pass 37_C BE-Lig BY (version 2) (version 2) | ecosystem: Environmental > Terrestrial > Soil >... | reverse complement strand
CGCGACCGCCTGTACCGAAACCCCTTTGTCCTTCGCGCTGTTTTCGTTCAGCTTCTTGATGCGGTCCGTGGCGATCCGCCCCGGGGCTACCGTATTCACCAGGATGTTGTATTGGGCCAGCTCCTGCGACAGCGTTTTGCTCATGCCGGCCACGCCCGTGCGGAACGTGTTGGACAGAATCAGGCCGGGAATCGGCTGCTTGATGGAGCTGGACGTAATATTGACGATGTGGCCCCCGTGTTCCTTCATATGCGGCAATGCGCAGCGGGTCGTCCGAACATAACTGAGAAGATTGAGCCGGAACGCGTTCTCCCAATCCTCGTCCGTAAAGGATTCGAACGTGCCTGCCGGCGGTCCGCCGCCGTTATTGACCAGGATGTCGATCCGCCCGAACGTTTCGGCCGTATAGCGGATCAGTCCCTCCACTTCATGCGGGATCGTAATGTCCGCCGCGTAATATTCGACTTTGCCGCTGCCGAGCTGTTGCAGCTCCTGCTGCACCGCCTGCAGCTTGTCGTCGCTGCGGCTGTTCAGCATCACGTCGGCTCCCTCTTTGACGAGCTCTGCGGCAATCGCTTTTCCGAGTCCCGAGCTTGAAGCAATGACCAGCGCCTTTTTGCCCTGAAGCTGAAAATCCATCATACAACCCCTTTTCCACTGAAATTTTAGAAATGAAAAATATCGAATATATCAACTTCCGCCTTTTCAATGCCAAAAAACACATATAACGTTCATTACCCGATTGTTCGCCAGGTGAAACAGCCGTTTGAAACAAAGGACCTTCACCGCGTGAAAGTCCAATTGATTCACTCTATTCTATTAAGAATAAGCCCGTCGCGGCAAAATATCAAATTCAGGCTACGCATCCAAAAAATATGCCATCCAAATTTCGTCGACGTCCCGGCCCCCGATTCGAAATTCGCGGAGCAGTCTTCCCTCCTCCACGAAGCCGCATTTGCGGTAAAAACGGATCGCCCCGACGTTGGTCGAAAGCACGCGCAGCCGCAGCTTGCGCTTGCCCTGCCCGGCCGCCCAGGCCTTGGCCTCAGCGATCAGCCGGGTGCCGATGCCTTCCCGCTGACGCGCCGGGTGCACGGCAATATTCATCTCGCAGACATGCGAGTGTGCCGCAAGGCCGGTCGGCTGACGAAAGCCGACGTACCCGCACACGGTCCCGTCGGCTTCGGCTACGAGCTGCGCCGCCGGGGGGCAATGCCTGAGAAAATCCTCCCTTGACGTCCAGCACAGCGGCTCAGGCGCGGTCAGTTCCGTCCAGACCAGCGCATCGATATCCATCAGCGCCTGGGCATCCTTCATCCGGGAAACCCGGAACGTAAGCGTCTGCTGATCAAGTTTCATCGGAATCGCACCTCTTTTAGTCTAACATTTGATGTTGAAACTTCTTCGAAAAATCATTTTCTTGCCTTAACCGCCGATGGATTCGCTTAGCGCCCGTTCCGCCGCCTTGTTGCGCAGCCCATGCGCGACAAAGCACAGGACGGCCACGACGGCGATGGCGATCGACAACCAGGCCACCGGCGCCAATCCCCCGCCGTCGTACAAGATGCCCATAAAATAAGGGCCGATCATGCGCCCGAGAGCGGTCATGCCGCCGGTCACGCCGATATAAAACGGAGCCGCTTTATGCGCATGATCGGAGATAAACGCGGGAACGGCCGGCGAGATGAGCATTTCCCCCAACGTCGCGAGGACCATCGCAAACACGAGCCCCGGATAATTCGGAAGCGTCAGAATGACGACATATGCCGCCAAATAAAACAATCCGCTGGCCGTCATCTGCGAGGACGACTCTTTGGCGAACCACCGTTTGATCCAGGTCGTGACCGGCTGGGCCACGAAGATCAGGATCCCGTTCAGCGTCCACAAAAAGCCGTAAGCCCGTTTGGGCATCCCTTCGGAAATGATATGCGGCGAAACCCCCGTGTTCCAGATCGAGTTCCCGAACCATAGAAACAGCGATCCCAAACCTAAGTATAGGTACAGCCTCGTATTGCCGAGAAGGGCCGGCACGCTTTCGCCGGCGCCGGTCTTGGCCTTTTTGGCAAGATGGACGGGACCTTCCTGCTTGTCCAGCCGGTTCAAATAATTCAGGAAAAACAAGGCGAATACGGCGGAGGTGGCGCCGTTCAGTATAAAGGTCAAATGATACGACACGTCGGCGAGAAACCCGCTCAGCGCCGTTCCCAGCGCCACGCCGATGTTGTTGGCCACGTAAATGACGTTAAACAGCTCGCCGCGCCGGTCCGCAAAACGGAATCCGACAAACGCTTGGACGGCCGGCATCGACACCGCGTTGCACAGCCCGATGAATCCCATCATGACCATGTACACCGCCCAAATCGAACTGATGAAAGGCAGCGTGAACAAGCCAAGCGCGCTTAACCCGAGCGATCCGACGATCAACCGTTTGACCCCGACGCGATGATACAGCGCCCCGCCCAGAAGCTGGCCGATGATGCCTCCGAAGGCCTGGATCATGACGACCAGGCCGGCATCGGCCATGCTGCGTCCAAGCTCGTCGAACACGTACATCGTCGTCAGCGGCCACATCAGCGATCCGCCGGCGGAATTGATCAGGCTCGCGGCGAGAAATATTTTGACTTCGTTCGGATAGGACTGCAAAAATTTCATGTATTTTATCTCCTGCTTATGCAAAATGCGTGTTAGACAAGCTGTGAAGGGATATCCGGCATCGGATCGAAGCCGATCTCCCGAAAACGGCTTTCCGAAGCAAAAAAGCCCCGAGGGGCTTTTACAAAAACATGCGAACTGCGATCATCTTGTCCCAAAACCAGTATCCACGATCCTTGCAGTCCTGGCAATAGCCTTCACTGACGCTTTACTTGGACGACGGTCGAAAAGAAAGCGGCTCCGCCTCCCATGTCGGCCAGCCGGTCCGGCGTCAGGGCGTTGGCCCGCTGTTTGCGGCCCTTGCCTTTCCACCATAGTCCCTGGCTGACGACCGTTCCAGGGAGCATCTTGTCCGTCACGAGCGCTTTCAGCTCGAGCCGTCCGCGGTCATTGTAAACGACGACGTCGTCTCCGTCCGCGATGCCGCGTTCCGCCGCGTCCTGCGGGTGGATTTGCAGCATGGGCTCCTTTTCCAGCCGCCGGTGTTTTTCGACGTTGCCAAAGGTGGAATTCAGGAAGTTATGGTTCGGCGGCGAAATGAACATCAGCGGATGCGCTTCGCTTGGGCCAGGCCGATTGGAGCCGTCGTAACCTTCCTGCAGCGGCACGTACTCCGGAAGCGGCGGCAGTCCGGCCTCCTTCAGCGCGGCCGAATACAGCTCGATTTTTCCGGAAGGCGTCGGCAGCCGGTCCAAAAAGGAGGCTTGCGGCGTCATGTCCAGCTTCACGAAACGTTTCTCCTTCAGCGCTTCGAGCGTCACCCCGTTCAAATACGGATTCTCCGGATAATTGAGCGCTCCCGCGATTAATTGTTCTTCCGTTTCCGCGAACGCTTCCTCGTCCAGTCCCATGGCGCGGCCGAGCATCGCAAACAGCTCGACGTTGCCTTTGGCTTCTCCGATTTTTTCGATCACCGGCTCCTGCAGCTGTACGTAATGATGCCAGTAAGACGCATACAAATCGGTCGTCTCGAACGACGATGCCGCCGGGAGCACGATATCCGCATATTGAGCGGTGTCGGTCATAAACAGGTCGTGCACGACCGTAAACAGGTCTTCGCGGGCAAACCCCGCCTGCACCTTCTCCGTATCCGGCGCGACGACCAGCGGGTTGCTGCAATACACGAAAAGGGCTTTGATCGGCTGCTCCTTCATTTGCAGCGCTTCGCCGATCCGGTTCATGTTGATGCTGCGCGCCTCGGGGTTCGGCCGCAAATCCGGCCGTTCCAAATAGTCGCTGTCCATGGCGTTGTAGCCGCCGTTCGATTTGACCGCGCCGCCGCCCTTTTTCAGCCATTGGCCCGTCAAAGCCGGGAGGCAGGCGATGCTGCGGACGTTCATGCCCCCGTTTTCGTGGTGCTGAAGCCCGTTGCCGATCGCGATGTAGGAAACGGCAGCCTCTCCGTACATGCGGGCCAGCTTCTCGACATCTTCCGCCGGGACGCCCGTGATGGCCGAAACACGGTCCGGCGTATAGCTTTTGACATGCTCGCGAAGTTCTTGATGTCCCACGGTATAACGCTTCAGAAAGTCTTCGTCCGTCCAGCCGTCGCGGAACAGGACATGCATCATGCCCAGGGCAAGCGCCGTGTCCGTCCCCGGATAAAGAGGGATGAACCAGTCGGCCCACTGGGCGGTACGGTTCTGGTGAACGTCGATGACGATCACTTTGGCTCCGCGTTTGCGGGCCTTCTCGGCGATGACGACCTGGTGCATATTCGTGCTGATCAGATTCCCGCCCCAGACGACGATCAAATCCGCATGCTCCGTGTCCTCCGGCGAGGTGCCTCCCTTGAAGCCCATCGTAACTTTCCAGCCGGCGTTTCCGGCGGCGTTGCAGATCGCTTGGTCCAGCCGGCTTGCGCCGAGCGCGTTGAAAAACCGCCGATCCATGCCGTCCACGCTGAGAATGCCCATATTGCCGTAGAAGCTGTAAGGCAGAATCGATTCCGGCCCGTATTCGTCGATCAGTTCCCGGTAACGGCCGGCAATTTCGCTGACCGCCTCGTCCCACGAGATGCGCTTAAACTCCCCGGAGCCCTTCGGTCCCGTCCGTTTCAACGGGTAAAGGATGCGTTCTTTATGATAAATCCGCTCGGTCATATGGCGGACTTTGTTGCATATCGCTCCCTGCGTGATCGGATGCTCCGGATTACCGGTCACCTTGACGATTTTGCCGTTTTCCTTATGCAGCAGCAGGCCGCATGTATCCGGGCAATCCAGCGGGCATACCGCCGGGAACACGCCGTTTTGTTGGTCTAACATTTCCGCTCACTCTCCCTTTGACGCTTCCAGACTTATTCGTTCTTCTTATAGTTATCTTAATGGGCGGGAGGAAAATGCGCAAAAGATAATTAGCCCCTCCGCCCGCAATGGGGTATCCGTTTCATGATCCCAAAAGAAAACCTGCCGCTTTCGCGGCAGGTCTCTCTGCTCAATGCATGTTTGGCGAACAACCATTTTTGGTTTAAAGCAGCTGCTCGATGGCACCCGCCATCGCCTCCGGCGTTTCGCGCGGTTCATAGCGGGCCACGACCTCGCCGCTGCGGTTCACGAGGAATTTCGTGAAATTCCACTGAATATCGCTGCTTTCCGCAGCTCCCGGCTGCTGCTCCTTCAAATACGCAAAAAGCGGATGCTCGTCTTCGCCGTTCACGTCGATTTTCGCGAAAACAGGGAACGATACCCCGTAATTCAATTGGCAAAACGAAGCGGCTTCCTCGCTGCTGCCCGGTTCCTGCGCCCCGAATTGGTTGCATGGAAATCCGAGAATGACGAGCCCCTGATCCCTATAACGTTCATACAGCTTTTGCAAGTCGCCGTATTGCGGCGTCAGGCCGCATTGGCTTGCCGTATTGGCAATGACCAGCACCTTGCCCTTATAATCCTCCAGAGAGACTTCCTTGCCCGCCGGAGTGGCGGCTGAATACGAATATACCGACATGTTCCTGCCCCGCTTTCATTGATTTTTCATCGTCTTATCTTCCCCGGTGTTTGGCTTTGGCTTTCTGGACGGCAAGCTCCCGCTTGCGCTTCGCCTGGGCCTCGCGACGTTCTTTGGTAAGACGCGTTCTTTCCTGCTTGCGCTGCTCGAACTCCAGCCTGATGGCCTCCTGGCTTGCCGTGCCGACTCCGCGCGCCCTGGATTCCTTTGCCGCAAGCCGGGCCAGCCTTTTCGGGTTCGCCGGTCTAAGCGGAGCTTTGGCGATCTCGACGCCGCAGGACAAACGGTCCACCATGGAAGGGAGCCCGTGAAGAACGAATTCCCATACTTCCGGAAGCGAAGGCTCGGCGCCGAAAATATGCCTTCCCGCCAGCAGCTTGCCGTCCTTCTCCACTTCCACGATGCCAACCCAGTAAGGCTCTTCGAAAAATACCGTTAATTTCATTGGTATTCCCCCTCTGATCAAAATCGGAACGCCGGACATCCCGAGGGGGGAAGGTTACTGGCACGAGCCGGCGCAGAACCGCCGCCTCCGTGCGCCCGGACTTCCAACCGGGCCGTGTTTTTGCGCTCTACTTCCATCATACACGAGTCGAAGCCAAGTGCAAGCTGCAGGAAACGCGGCCCGCGGGAGAAAAAAATAAACCGGCAAGCGGGCCGTCGCCTGCTTGCCGGTTTATTTGATTCGATCAGGTTAACGCCCCGATCTGCCGCCCCGTCGTCCGGAGGCGCCGCCGCGTCCTCTGCGGCCCTGCGCCTGGGATGCGCCGCGGCCCGGTTTGCTGCCGCCTGAGCCGCGTTTGGCACCGCCGCGTGCGTCCCCTCCCTTGCGGGAAGAGGCCCGAGCCGGCTTGTCCTCGCGCCGGGAACGGCTTTGCCCGGACTGGCCCGCGCCTGCGCCGCCGCGCCCGCCGTCCTGCTCTTTGCGGCGGCCAGGGTCCCGCCCTTCGGCAGGACGCGGTCCGCGCGCCTCTACGATGGCGCCGTCCTTCTCATACCGGCGGCGTTCAATGGCGTATTGGATGCCCTGCTCGATGCGCTGCAAATCGCCTTTGTCCTTCGGCGACGCCAGCGTGATCGCCATCCCTTTTCCGCCGGCACGGCCCGTTCGTCCGATGCGGTGAATGTAGCTGTCGGTCTCATGCGGCATGTCATAGTTGAAGACATGGGTCACGCCCTCGACGTCCAGCCCCCTTGCGGCCACGTCCGTCGCCACAAGCAGCTGCAGCTTGGCTTCGCGGAAGCGTTTCATGACCTGCTCCCGTTTCGCCTGCGACAAATCGCCATGCAGCTCGTCGGATTCATACCCTTGCTCCAAGAGCGCCGCATTCAGCGCCGATGCGCGGCGCTTGGTGCGGCAAAATATGATCGCGAGATAGGGGCGGTACATGTCGATCATCGACACCAGCGCCTGCTGCTTGGTCCGGTCCGTCACTTCGACGACCAGTTGGCGGATCGACTTCAGCGGCACCGGAGAATGTTCCACCTTGATCGTGACGTCCGCGGCGTCGCGGGTATAAAACGAAGCGAGCCGCTTGACCTCAGCCGGCATCGTGGCGGAAAACAGCAGCGTCTGCCGTTGGTACGGGAGCGCCTGGATGACCGTTTCCACCTCGTCCAGGAAGCCCATATGCAGCATCTGGTCGGCTTCGTCGAGCACGAGCGTTTTCACCCCGCCCAGTTCCAGCGTGCCGCGGCGAAGGTGATCGTTGAGCCGGCCCGGCGTACCGATGATCAGATGCCGCCCGCCTTCCAGCTTGCGCAGCTGCTTCTCCACGTCCTGGCCCCCATAAACCGCAAGGATGCGAATTTCCGTGCCCCGCGCCAGCTTTCGCGCTTCTTCCGTAATTTGCAGCGCCAGCTCCCTCGTCGGCGCGACGATCAAGGCCTGCGGAAAAGGACGGCCAGGGTCCAGCTTTTGCATGATCGGCAGCAAAAACGCGAGCGTTTTCCCCGTTCCGGTCTTGGCGCGGGCGATGACGTCCCTTTCGGCCAGCGCCAGCGGGATCGTCTCCGCCTGCACCGGCGTCGGCACGGCAATGCCGTTCTCTTTCAGGGCGGAAACCCATGTTTCCTCTATGCCCAGCTCTAAAAAATTTGGCAAAACATCCACCTCGTTAAGTTCACATTTTCATCTGTTCCTGATACCAATAAACCTTCAAAATACTTATTGTAACGGATACGGAGCGAGTTGGCGACATAGGCGCAGAGGGCCTTCCGGCCAAGCTCGGATTCCCGGCCGCCGGATAACCCCTTCGTCGGATCCTGCTTGCCCCGCTGCCGATATCCCGGCCTTATCTATCTTCAGCGCCATGAGAATTTAAAACTTGCCCGATTTGAAAATGGCGTACAACAGCCATACGACCATCAGGAACGCGACGCCCAGGCCGATGCCGATCACCGGGAAATGCCATAAAATCGAAGACTGGCGGTTCAACGAGGACCCGATGATCAGTCCGACCATAATGATGCTGAATGCCAGCAGCACGATGCTGAAGGACAGCCTGTTGCTGATCTGGTCCAGCTTGCGCATCAGCGATTCCATCTCCGGCATGCTGAGCTCCACCTTCAGCTTGCCTTTGCTGATCAACGCGGAGAGATGCCTTGTCTGCGACGGAATGTCCAGCAGCGCCTCGGCCAGACCGGCAGCGCCCCCAAGCAGCTTGCCGCGAATGCGGCCGGGGCTGAACCTTTCCTTAATGAGCTTCTTCCCGAACGGTTCCGCCATATCGATGATGCTCAGCGACGGGTCCAGCTTCTGAATGACGCCCTCCATCGTCAGCAGCGCCTTGGCGAGCAGCGTCAGATCCGGAGGCATCATGATCGCATGCCGCTGGGCTACCCCGAACAGGTCGCTTAGCGCTTTGCCGATGCCAATCTCGGAAAACGGCAGATCGTAATATTCGTCCCGAAGCGCATCCAGGTCCCGGCGGAGCGAGTCCAGGTCATTGTCCTCGGGCAGCAGGCCGAGGTGCAGAATCGCGCGGACCATGCTGTCCGTATTTTTTCGCATAAGAGCAATAATGAGTTCGGATAAATGGTCCTTCATTTCCCCGCTGAGCCGTCCGACCATTCCGAAGTCGAGAAAGGCAAGGCTGCCGTCCTTTCGGATGATCAGGTTGCCCGGATGCGGGTCGGCATGAAAAAATCCTTCGATGAACATTTGGTGCAGCATCGCATTCACGTAACGATTGGCGATCAGCTTCGGATCGAATCCCGATTTCTCCAACTGCTCGGGCTGGCTAAGCGTCGTACCCTCCACATATTCCATCGTCATGACCCGGGAAGACGTATACTGCCAGAAAATCTGCGGAATAAAAATGTGGGCGTCGTCCTGGAACTGCAGCGCAATTTTTTCCGTGTTGCGGCCCTCGCGGCTGTAATCCATTTCCGCCAGCAGCGATTTGGAAAATTCCCCGATGATTTTGGTCAGCTGGTACCTTCTTGCCCACTCCCAACGTTTTTCGGCCATTTGGGCGAGATCCCGCAAAATCGCAAGATCGCGCGTAATGGTTTGCAGCGCGCCGGGGCGCTGGATTTTGACCGCCACCTCTTCCCCGGATTTCAGTTTGCCCAAATGAACTTGCCCGATGGAAGCCGCGGCGACCGGAATGTCGTCAAAACGCGCAAACACTTCGGCCACCGGCGCCTCCAGCTCTTCCTCCAAAATGCTTCGGGCAGCCTTCGCCGGAAAAGGAGGAACCTGGTCCTGCAGCTTCACAAGCTCTTTGATCACGGAAGCCGGCAGCAAATCGGAGCGGGTGCTCGCAAGCTGCCCCAGCTTCACGAATGTCGGTCCCAAATCCTCCAGCACGAGTCGAATCCGCTCGCCGAGCGTTTTCGTCTCCGCCTGTTCATGCTTCAGCCGGCGCCGCGGCAGGGACAGCATTTGAAACAATCCCAATTCCTCCACCATGTAGCCAAAGCCATGACGCATGAGCGCCATGGCGATTTCCCGGTAACGACCGGTGTGCCTGATGCGGACGGCCATATTACGAATGTCCCGTTTCCGGCGTTTGATCCCCGGCGGACCCTTCGAGTTCGGCGATTCGTTGTTCCAAAGCTTCGATGCGCCGCTCCAGATCGGAAACATGCTTTTCGGAGGGGACATGAAGCTCTGTCAAAATCCGCTGGACTTGCTCCCGCAGAAAATCCTTGAATTGGGATTTCTCCTCCTCGCCGCGCTCGACAAGCCGTTCAATCAGGTCCTTGGATTCCGCGGGCGCAAGTTCGCCCCGCTTCACCAGCTCTTCGACCGTTTTCTCGATTTTCTCCTTGCTTACGATGGTCAGGCCCCATCCGAGCGAGATGGCCTTCTTTAACAGATCACTCATCACATTCCCTCCCATGGCTTATTTTCCCTATATTATACCCTGAAACTGCCCGACGTATTTAGAGAAACGTTATTCCTAGGATAACTGTATCCTCTCCTGCCAAACTCAGCCGGGAAGATGGGCGGCCCAACGGGCCGCCTGCAGGATGAGCTTGCGGATCTGCGGGTGCTGGAACGTCGGCTCATGATGGCCCGGCATGAAATAAACGACTCTGCCGAGGCCGTATTCATGGGTCCAGGCAGCGGGGTACCAAGCTTCGCCCAGCTTGTATTCAAGAAGCACCTCCTTTTCCGTCAACGGATCGAACTGAATTTGGTAAGGCTCCTCTTCAAGCTCGAACGGTTCGACGCCTTCCGTCACGGGATGCTCTCCGCTGACGCGGAAGGAGATCGGTTGAATCGGCGGATGCCCGTCAAAACGTCCTCCCATCAGCTGGGCAAGCTCATACCGGCGGTTGCCGAGAGACAAGCCGTTATGCAGCACCAACAAGCCTCCCCCCTGGCTGACGTAAGCAAGCAGGCCCGAGGTTTGCTGCTTCGACACCTGGTCGTCCCACAGATCGAAGTAACAGATGCACAAGTCGAACGGCTTCAAATGCTCGAGCAGCAGCAAATTTTTGTTTTCGCTGCATTGGACCGAAATGACCTCGTTTAATATGTAACTAATCTGGGCGTCCACGCCCTGCAGCGGATGGAATTTCGGATGGGTATAGTCGCCCAGCAAAATGCTTTTTTTGTTGTACAAGGCTGTTCCTCCTTCGGTAAAACGCATTCGTGGTTATCCTTATATTGTCATATTCCACATTTTTGAATGCATGTGAAACAGATATACGGCCGAATCCCGCCTCCACAAAAGCCTAATTAAAAAGGGATGCCGCTATCGTTCGCATCCCTCTATGCCGTCATGCCTTAATAAAACCACCGAATTTGGCTTTTATGCATCCGTCGTTTGAAAAAAACGCGCAAGCTCAACGAGCATGCTGCCCATCCGCTCGTCCCCGGACGGATATACGACACGCGTTATGCCTTCTTCCCGCAGCGCCTGCGCCGTCAGCTTGCCGACGGCCGCGGCCACGACCGGCCCTTCGAAGGCGTCGATGAGCGCCTCAAGTTTGCTTTGGCTGCGCGCGTACTCCGCCAAATTGCGGATTTGCGGGGCGCTCGTAAACGCGGCGGCGTCGACCGTGCGGTTCAAGATATCCGAAAGCAGCTGTTCAAGCTGCCCGGGCTCCGGCGGAGTATGCCGATACGGCAGCACTTTCCGCACCTTCGCCCCCTGCTCGGCCAGCCACTCTTCCAGCTTCGGCGCGGGGTCGCCGTGAAGCTGCAGCACGACCTCCGCGCCCCCTATCGGATATTCGGCAAGTCCGCGGATCAGGCCGGCCGTGCTTCCGTCATCGTCGCGGACGAGAGCTTCAAGCCCTCTTTTGCGCAGGGCGTTTACGGTTTTGTATCCCCGCGCGGCCAGCGACGATTGCCGCAGCGCTTCAAGAAAATCCTCTTCCGCGCCCATCTCGGCCGCTATGCCGAACAAAGCATCCAGCCCCATGCCGGTCGTCAGGATCGTCCAAGCCGGAGGCGTCTTTATCCAATCCGCCAGGTCGCCCCGCACCTTCCCGTCATCCAGAAACACCGTGCCTTGAGCGGGCCGAACGAGGGCCGTTCCGCCCATTTTTTCAACGATTTTTACCATATCTTCCGCTTTGCGCGGACCCGTTAGAGCAATAGTTTTTCCAGCCAATCGGTTTGCCATTGACGTATTCCCCTCTCCCGGAAGCGAATCTGTTTTGAACAGTATACTTGACCGGAAGAACGAGGGGAAGGAGTTTTATTCGCTTCGGCTGCAAACGCCGAAAAAGCTTGTTTACATCGAGGCGCCCGCCCTCTTGGAGAGCCGGTGCTTGAT
>Ga0180220_1002442_pt1 | contig 11862 bp, 11 predicted proteins | sample eDN5th37CBELigBY_FD_151335 | JGI IMG/M metagenome (GOLD analysis project Ga0180220, IMG submission 151335) | Enriched backyard soil microbial communities from Emeryville, California, USA - eDNA 5th pass 37_C BE-Lig BY (version 2) (version 2) | ecosystem: Environmental > Terrestrial > Soil >... | reverse complement strand
TGAATCGCAAGGGGATCGGAATCGCAAAAAAAGGAGCGGCCATAACGCTGGCATTGCTGCTGACGACGGCGCTGGCCGCCTGCGGGGCCAAAAAAGAAACGGCGGAATCCGCATCCGCGGAGGGCCGAAGCCAGGGCAGCGAAGCGAAAAGCGGCGCAAAGGAGCTTACCCTGCTGAACGTTTCGTACGATCCGACGCGGGAACTGTATGAAAATTACAACAAGGCGTTTGCGGCGTATTGGGAAAAAGAAAAGGGGCAAAAAGTCACGATTAAGCAGTCCCATGGCGGTTCCGGCGCACAAAGCCGCTCCGTCATCGACGGATTGGAAGCGGACGTGGTGACGCTCGCGTTAGGTTACGACATCGACGCCATCCAGAAAAAAGGGCTTATCCATGAAGGCTGGCAAAGCAAATTCGAGTTGAACAGCACGCCGTACAATTCGACCATCGTCTTTTTGGTACGCAAGGGCAATCCGAAGGGCATCAAGGACTGGAACGACCTCATTAAAGGCGACGTGCAGGTGATTACGCCGAACCCGAAAACGTCCGGGGGCGCAAGATGGAACTATCTGGCCGCTTGGGGTTATGCCCTGAAGCAGAACAATAAGGACGAGGAAAAAGCCAAGGAGTTCGTGCGCGAACTGTTCAAGCATGTGCCCGTGCTGGACACCGGCGCCCGCGGAGCGACGACGACGTTCGTGGAGAGGGGCATCGGCGACGTGCTCCTGGCGTGGGAAAACGAAGCGCTGCTGTCAGTCAAGGAGCTGGGTCCGGACAAATTCGACATCGTCTATCCTTCGGTCAGCATTTTGGCGGAACCGCCGGTGGCGGTCGTGGATAAGGTCGTGGACAAAAAAGGGACGCGCGAGGTCGCAGAAGGTTACCTGAAGCATTTGTACTCCGAGGAGGGGCAAAAAATCGCCGCCGAAAACTTCTACCGACCGACCCTTCAATCAGTGCTGGATCAATATAAAGACACGTTTAAAGCGCTCGATCTCTTTACGCTGAAGGATATCTTCGGAACATGGGACGAAACGCAAGCCAAACATTTTAACGACGGCGGGGTATTCGACGAGATCTATACGCCGGGCAAATAAAGGAGGGCGAACAGGGAAGGGGTGAACCTATGGGCGGAAAAAAGATAAGCCGGAGCCGGGTGCTTCCCGGCTTTGGCCTGACGCTGGGATTCAGCGTCGCGTATTTGAGCCTGGTCGTGCTGGTGCCGCTCTCCGCGCTGCTGATCAACTCGACCGGACTCGACTGGGCGAAGTTCTGGCAGGTGGCGACCGACCCGCGCGTGCTTGCATCGTACCGGATCAGCTTTACGACCTCGGCCGCGGCCGCGCTCGTGGATGCGGCGCTTGGCCTGCTGCTGGCCTGGGTGCTCGTCCGTTACGATTTTCCGGGAAGGAAGCTGTGCGATGCGCTGATCGATTTGCCGTTTGCGCTGCCGACGGCAGTGGCGGGCGTATCGCTGACCGCTTTGTATGCCCCGAATGGATGGATCGGCTCGCTGCTGGCGCCGCTTGGCGTCAAAGTCGCCTTTTCGCAGCTTGGCATCACGCTGGCGCTGATGTTCATCGGACTGCCGTTTGTCGTCCGGACCCTTCAGCCGGTGCTGCAGGATATGGACCGCGATGCCGAGGAGGCTTCCGCCACGCTTGGGGCGGGCAGATTCCGGACGTTCCGCAGCATCGTGCTGCCCTCCCTTGTGCCGCCGCTGCTTACCGGCTTCGCGCTCGCTTTCGCCAGGGGCATCGGGGAATACGGCTCGGTTGTGTTCATATCCGGCAATATGCCGATGAAAACGGAAATTGCACCGCTGCTCATCATGTCCAAGCTGGAGCAGTACGACTATGCGGGGGCGTCGGCCGTGGCCGTTTTGCTGCTGCTCATTTCGTTCCTGATGCTGCTGGTCATCAATTCGCTGCAGCGGTGGTCCAGCCGGAAAAAGGAGGCGGTATAGATGGCGGGAGGCGTACCCGGAGCTGCCGCCGTGCGTCAGGTGCGAACCTCGCGGGCGTCGGCCGAAAAGCCGTTGACGAAATGGCTGCTGATTGCCGGCGCGGGCCTGGTTTTGCTTTGGCTGATCGTGCTGCCGCTTGCCGTCGTCCTGACGCAGGCGCTGAAAAAGGGATGGGACGTTTATATCAGTGCCTTGTCCGACCCGGACGCGCTGTCGGCGCTGAAGCTGACGTTATTCGTGGCGCTTGTTACCGTTCCTTTGAATACGATTTTCGGGGTGGCCGCCGCTTGGGCGATCGCCAAATTCAAATTTAAGGGCAAAGGCGTTTTGATCACGTTGATCGATTTGCCGTTTGCGGTTTCGCCCGTGATCGGCGGGCTTATTTTCGTGCTGGTGTTCGGAGCGAACGGCTGGTTCGGCCCGTGGCTGGCGGACCACGGCTTCAAAATCATTTATGCCGTGCCCGGCATCGTGCTGGCGACGCTTTTCGTCACCTTCCCTTTTGTGGCGAGAGAGCTGATTCCGCTGATGGAGGATCAGGGGCAGCAGGAAGAGGAGGCGGCCATTACGCTGGGTGCGAAGGGGTGGACCGTGTTTACGAAGGTGACGCTGCCGAACATCAAGTGGGGGCTGATCTACGGAATCATTCTTTGCAACGCGAGGGCGATGGGGGAGTTCGGCGCGGTTTCGGTCGTTTCCGGACATATCCGCGGAGAGACGAACACGCTGCCCCTGCATGTGGAGATTTTGTACAACGAATACCAGTTTTCGGCTTCGTTCGCCGTCGCTTCGCTGCTTCTGCTGCTGGCGCTTGCAACCCTGCTGATCAAAAGCTTGTATGCCGAAAAAAACGTGCGTTAACAAGGGCGGGGAGCGATAGAACCATATTTTTCAAAATCCCGATTGACAGCGATTTTCCCGGCATGATAAGGTTACTGTAAATATAAAACAAAGTAATTTGGTTGGAAAAGAATGAATTTACGCATGGGCTTGAATATCGTTCTGAAGCTAAGGAGGCGTTTGTCATGGCAAAAGGGCTCCAGTTAAATGAAGTATGGCTCGAGAGGATCGCCGGCCAGTTAAACGACATGGAATTCGGCTCTCTGCATATCGTCGTGCATGAAGGCCAAATCGTGCAGATGGAACGGACGGAGCGGAAGCGCTTTGAGAATACGCCCTCCAAGCCGGCGAAGGCTGGAGTCGCGTCCAGGGCGAGACAGGATTTGAAAAAGGCGGCTCAAGACCGCCGATAACGGGAAACCGGGCAAATGCAAAATGCAGCTTCAGCCGCCGGAATCGTCCGTCACGAAAGCGGACATCCGAACGGAACGGAAAAAAGTCAAAACCCGCTGACGCATCAAGCCTAACAAGGAGGCTTGCCGTCAGCGGGTTATTTGTCTTGCCGCTTGGAATCGTTATGTTCAAAAAGATCGGTGGAGCCTGCATACGGCCGGTCCCGCCGCGAACGCTTCGGACCCATGCCGAAGCCGCACAAAAACAACACGATTTGAACGGACAATATGTAAGGAGCGGCCTGCAAGCCGGCAAGATGGGCCGCCGCCGCGGCGCTGATGCATAAGGCCAGCACGCGATAGCCGTATTTGGGCGAATCCTTGCGTGGCGTCATCACGGCGAAATGAAAAGAAACGACCGCCGCCAGGCATGAAATATACCGCATCCACAACTCGGCGCCCGTCCAGGAAAGCGCGGGGATCCGCTGCTCGTGGAACTGCCCATAAAGCCGCACGCTCCAGTAGACGACGAAAGCCAAAAGGAAAAAAGGCACCGCAGGCCGTACCAGCTTCCAAAAGGCGGTTCCCCAACCCGGGTTGTCCAACGAACGAATAATGGAAGCCTGCTCGGCAATTTTTCTTTTGATCTCGCGGTCCAGCAGGCGCTCGAGCTGGGCATGGCGCGAGGCGTCCCGCTCCCTGACATAAGCGTCAATGACCTCGATCATCTCCGTCGTCACCAAAGGGGCCGCCTTACATTGCTGCAAAAGCAAATGCAGCGATTCAGGCTCTTGTTCCGCTTCATCCGGGGCCGGATCCGCATCGCCGCTCAGCATGCCCGCGGCGCGGCAGTACGGATCAAGCGTTTGCCGAAGCCTTTCAAGCCGCTCTGAGGCGGCCTTTCGGAAAGAGCGGGCGGTGCGGACGTATATCCATAAAAACACGATCACCGCAAATCCCGTGAAGATGATTCCGGACTGCGTACCGGTAAGGTCATCTGCATGAAACCAAGCCGCAAACGGCAATGCGCAACCCTCCTTCATCGCTTTTGATTCCACTATTGCACAATAGGCTCCGGATTTCAATATTTCCTGAATTATTCCAGCTTTGCGGACAAAATATGCGGCAAGCTGTCAAGGTCCTCGAGCAGCTCCTGCAAGGTTCCGTTATGCTTCGTTTTAGCTTCGATTTTGAGATGGTACATGCCGAGGCGCTCAGGGTCCTGCTCCATTTCATAAGACGAGATGGAGATTTTGCGGGACGTGAGAGACTCGAGGATCGGTTTGACGGATTCCTTGGTATCCAGCTCGAACGAAATATTCAGCGCCCGCCCGGATTTGAAAATCATGCTAAGCAGCTCCAGGCCGATCATGACAAGAACCGTCGCGCTGATGCCGGCGGCATACATCCCCGAACCGATCGTCAGGCCGATGCCCGAGGTCGCCCAAACCCCGGCGGCCGTCGTCAGTCCGCGCACCATTTTCCGCTCCAGAATGATCATGCCGGCCCCGAGGAATCCGATGCCGCTGACCGCCTGCGCCGCGACGCGGCTCGGGTCCAGCGCGATATGGTCGTGCTCCAGCACCTGGGAGAAGCCGTATTGGGATACAAGCATAATGAGCGCGCTGCCGACCGCAACGAGAAAATGGGTTCTGAGCCCGGCCTCCTTGGCCCGCAGCTCCCGCTCCAAACCGATGATCGCCCCAAGCAATCCGGCTACCGCCAAACGGATGATGTACTCTGCAACCATGCATTCATCAGCTCCTTTGCAAAATGAAAGAACCGCTCCTGATCATTACCCATTGCCCCGGAAAACCTCCGTGTTTTGCCAGGAACGATTCTTGGGAAATGAGAGAGAAAACAAACCGGTAAGCATCCATTGGAAATCAATGGTTTATCTTCATATGATACCAGAAAGAACAAGCTTCGCGTGAGCGGCATCCCGATATCGCAACAATTTTACCGTTAAAAACGGAGCAACCGGCGTTCCTCCTGGGCGTACATTGAAGGATATTGATTATGTATTTCAAAATCATGCCCGATATGCGGTATAAGCGAACGTTTGATGCACTTCCGGGAGGATGTGCCGAATGCGCCTGCACTTAATGTACGACACGAAAGGGGAGTTTAAACTTGTGCCGGCAACGGCCGAAACTTCAAATGGACAGTGGTTTCTTTCAGAACCCGATACCGTCCGGACACCAGCATGTTATCGAAAGAGATCTTTAATTTTTCGGGCTGCCCGTAGCTTTATTGCTTATCGTTGTTGCCGCCCGTACCCGGGTAGACACCGCTTACATTTTGATTTATAATAATCGCAAGTTCATAAAAGTGGCGGAGAAAAGGAGAACACGCGAATGAAGTCCCTCAGGGGGCCGTTTGGTGTCTTTCTTTTCTCTTTTTCGTTTTATGGCAAAGAAAAGAGAACGGGGGAGCGACATGACCTTTACGAATCAACGGATTTTGCCGGCTGCCCGCAAAGTGAAAGATCTGGAGAGACTGTTGAAATTGTCCTACGAGCATATCGTCATTTTGGATACGCACATCAGCCAGATCAGCTCGATCGTTCAACTCGCGAAATTGCACGGCAAAAAACCGCTTCTCCATGCGGATCTGATCGAGGGATTAAAAAACGACGAATACGCGGCGGAGTATCTATGCCAGGTCGTGAAGCCAGCGGGCATCGTGTCGACCCGGGCGGGGGTCATCGCGAAAACGAAACAGAACGGGCTGCTCGCGATTCAGCGGTTATTCCTGCTGGATACGAACGCGCTGGAGAAAAGCTACGCCATGTTCAAGCGGACGCGGCCCGATTACATCGAAGTGCTTCCGGGCGTGATCCCGCATATGATTACCGAGGTGTCCGAACGGACCGGCATTCCGGTGTTCGCGGGCGGGCTGATCCGCACGGTAAACGACGTGGAACAAGCGATTTCCGCGGGAGCGTCGGCCGTGACGACGTCGAACGCCGAGCTGTGGAAGCATTTTGAACATAAGAAATAAGGGGCTGACCAGCCTGCGTGGACGGCGGCGCGGTGCGCAGCGAATTTCTGATGCGGATTCAAAGCGATCTGCTCGATACGGAAGTGGAGCACCGATCGTCGACGAAACGACGGCACGCTTCGGGCAGCCAGGGCTTACAAATAGGGATATTGCAATCGCATCTTGCATGCTATAATGATGACAAGTTCATACGATGGTAGGAGACGTTTGAGAAAACCACGAACGCCCGCGCTTCGCGTTTTGCACGCGAAAGCCGCGGGATATTCGTGGTTTTTTTACTTTATGGAAAGAGGGGTTGCGGCATGAAGCATATGTTTTCCGGAATGGATCGCCGAAGCAAGCTTGAGGATATGGCAAACGAGGTTTATGACGTACTGATTATCGGCGGCGGCATCACAGGGGCCGGCATCGCCCTGGATGCGCAAAAGCGGGGAATGAAAACCGCCTTGATCGAGATGCAGGATTTTGCGGCAGGAACATCCAGCCGTTCGACCAAACTGGTTCACGGCGGGCTCCGTTATTTGAAGCAATTCGAGGTGAAAATGGTAGCGGAGGTCGGCAAAGAACGCGCCGTCGTCTATGAAAACGGACCGCATGTCACGACGCCGGAATGGATGCTGCTGCCGTTTTACGAAGGGGGCACGTTCGGGGCGTTTACGACGTCGATCGGGCTGCGCGTGTACGACTTCCTCGCAGGGGTGAAACATGAAGAGCGGCGCAAGATGTTAAGCAAAGAGGAAACGCTTGGCAAAGAGCCGCTGCTGCGGACGCAGGGCCTGAAGGGCGGCGGTTATTACGTGGAGTACCGGACGGATGATGCGCGCCTGACGATCGAAGTCATGAAAAAAGCGGTGGAAGCCGGGGCAAACGCCGTCAATTACGCCAAAGCGGAAGAACTGATATACGATGGCGGCAAGATGGTCGGGGTGAAGGCAAGAGACGTTATCGGCGGGGGCGAATACGAGATACGGGCACGTAAAATCGTCAATGCGACGGGGCCATGGGTCGATACGCTGCGGGAGCTTGACCGATCCAAATCCGGCAAAACGCTGCGCCTGACCAAAGGCGTGCATCTGGTTTTCGACGGCCATCGCTTTCCGCTCCGGCAGGCGATTTACTTTGATACGAACGACAAACGGATGGTATTTGCCATCCCCCGCGACGGGAAAACGTACGTGGGCACGACCGATACCGACTATGCGGGCGATACGAAGCATCCGCGCATGACGGCCGAAGACCGGGATTATTTATTGGCCGCCTGCAATCATATGTTTCCGGAGCTTCTGCTAACGGCGAAGGATATCGAATCCAGCTGGGCGGGCTTGCGTCCGCTGATCTATGAGGAAGGCAAATCGCCGTCGGAAGTTTCGCGGCGCGACGAAATCTTCGTGTCGCCTTCGGGCATGCTTACGATCGCCGGCGGAAAGCTGACGGGATATCGCAAAATGGCCGAAACGATCACGGACCTGCTTGCCCAAAAGCTTCAGGCCGAGGGGCACGGACCGTTTGCCCCTTGCGCGACGCGGACGCTGCCCATTTCCGGCGGCGATGTGGGCGGCTCCGCGAAGTTCCCTGATTTCGTCCGCCAAATGACGGCGACAGGAGAGCAGCTCGGGCTCTCGCCCGAAACCGCCAAAGGACTTGCGATCCGCTACGGCTCGAACGTTCCGGCCGTGTTCGACCGGATAAAGTCCGTTCAAACGGCCGGAACGAGCCATGGGCTGTCCGAGGAAGTGCAGGCGATGCTGCTGTACGGGATCGAGGAAGAAATGGCGGCAAAACCCGTCGACTTTTTCATCCGGCGGACCGGAGCGGTATTTTTCGATATCGCGTGGGTACGGCAGTGGAAGGAACCCGTCATCAGCTTCATGGCGGAATATCTGGGTTACGGCGAGGAGGAGCAAAGGGCATACGCGGAGGAATTGGAGCTGGAGCTGAAAGCGACCGTCGTCCCTGCCGAAGAAATGGAGCCGGTTCTTTCGCAACTATAGACGCTTTTCTTATGCCGACAACGAATCGGCTATCCGGGAAGGGAACTCGATTTGCCGCGCGAATCGTTACCAAGCCGCGGTTTTTGTTCGTTCCGTTTTAGGGAGGATGGAGGATTGCCGCTCTGCCGGAGCAGAGGCATTTTAAACGTAATGGAAGATTTGCGGGCATGAAACGGCTTTTGAGGGTAATATAGGAATAGCATCAAAGAATAATGTCGGGGCTGCCGATTCGGCAGGTTCAAAAGCAAATTGAGACAGAGGAGATACTTCATGACAGAAACCATTCACCCCATGAATATAACGATTTTTGGAGCGACCGGCAAAGTCGGGCAGGCTTTGGTCCGCGAGGCGTTGAACCGCGGCCATGACGTGACGGCCGTCGTTCGGAATGCATCCCGTCTGAAGATCGAGCATGAACGTTTGCATGCCGTCGAGGGAAACCTGCTCGATCCCGCGACGGTTGAAAGAAATGCGAAAGGACGCGAAGCAGTGATCAGCGCTTACGGGCCGAAACCGGGAGAAGAGGAGGAACTGCTTGAAGCGGCGCGTTCGCTGCTTGAAGGGGTTCGCCGCGCGGGAACGAAACGCCTGCTTGTCGTAGGCGGTGCCGGCAGCTTGCTCACCGATGACGGCGTCAGACTGATGGATACGCCTTCGTTTCCGGAGGAATGGTTTCCGCTGGCTGCGGCCCATGCCGACGCATATGTGTTATACAGCCGTTCCGACCTGGATTGGACGTACTTGAGCCCGGCCGCTGCTTTAGAAGACGGTCCCCGCAGCGGCAACTTCAGAATCGGCATCGACCGGCTGATTACCGACGAGCTTGGCGGCAGCCGGATTACGATCGCCGACTTGGCAGCGGCCCTTGTGGACGAGTTGGAGGATCCTTATTTCGTCCGTTCGCGGTTTACGGTGGCGTATTAAGCCGGATGCTTCAGCTTCCCGAAAACGGGAAGGACCGGTTTGGGCTCTATGATTAGGTGCAGGCCAGCGAATAAGGAGGTTTGATGTGGATGCATATCGTGACTTCGGCGCAGATGCGGGAGCTTGACCGCCGCACGATCGAGGAGATCGGGATTCCTTCCCTGGCGCTGATGGAAAACGCGGGCAAAGCGATCGCGGAGGAAGTGGTCCGGCTTTGCCGCGAGCGGCAGGCCGCGCGGGGAATCGGCCGTAAGGCAGCAGGTTTGGGGCAGGATGAAGGAGGAAGCGGACCAATCCGCGGCGACGCGGCATTTGCGCTGGACCAGCCGGAGCGCGAGCATTGGCTGATTCTCGCCGGCAAGGGCAACAACGGCGGCGACGGTTTGGTGGCCGCGCGTTATTTGCGCGAGGCTGGCATCGGCGTGACGGTGGTCTATGCCCTGCCGCCGGAACAGCTGCAAGGGGATGCCGCCCTGCAGCGGGACGCCGCCGCGGCCCTTGGCATCCCCTTGCTTGTCCACGGGCGCGATCCCGTGGACTATGACGGATGCACGGGCATCGTCGATGCCCTGCTCGGGACCGGCGCCCACGGCGAGCCGCGGGGCGCGTACGCGGACATGATTGCCGCGGCCAATGCCAGCGGCAAGATGATCGTGTCGGCGGATATCCCCAGCGGGCTGGACGCCGACACGGGGGAAACCGGCCGGCCGTGCATCGCGGCCCGGCTGACGGTCTGCCTCGCGTTCCTGAAGCGAGGCTTGACGCAGTACCCCGGCGCGGAAGCGGCCGGGGAGGTGGTGGTGCGCTCCATCGGCATACCCTCGGAGCTGGGCGGACAGCTGGAAGGAGGCGCCTTCCTGCTGACCGAAGCGGTGCTGCGCGGCCGCTTGCGCGTAGACACGGCGCGCCGCCGCTCGCCGGACGGCCATAAAGGCACGTACGGTCACGTGCTTGTGGCGGCCGGGAGCCCGCGCATGAGCGGCGCGGGCCTGCTGTGCAGCCGTGCGGCTTTGCGTGCGGGCAGCGGGCTCGTGACCTGGGCGCTGCCCGCGCCGCTGCTGCCGCCTATGGCCGGCGCGGCGCCGGAAATCATGCTCGCCCCGGCCGCGGACGGAGACTGGGACGAGGCTTCCGCCGCGGCGGTGCTTCAGCTTGCCGCAAGCCGCAGCGTGCTGGCCGTCGGCCCAGGGCTCGGGCGGTTCGAAGGGGACGGCCGCTGGCTGCGGCGCCTATGGGAGCAGTCCGAATGTCCGCTTGTCGTGGACGCCGACGCGCTGAATATGCTCGCGGACGGCGAAGACCTGCCCGCTTGGCAGGCGAGAAAGGCGGATACGGTGTTGACGCCGCATCCGGGCGAGATGGCCCGGCTGACGGGCATGTCCGCCAAGGAAGTCCAGCGGGACCGGATCGGGGCCGCTTCGCTGTATGCGGCGGCCCATAAGGTCACGCTTGTGCTCAAAGGGGCGCGAACGGTCATCGCCGCGCCGGATGGTACCGTGTACGTGAATACGACGGGTCACGCGGGCATGGCGACGGCGGGTGCGGGAGACGTGCTGACGGGCATCATCGCCGGCCTGTTGGCCCAGGGGATGAGCGGCGTCCAAGCTGCCGCTTACGGCGTTTACCTGCACGGCCTCGCCGGGGAAGCGGCGGCCGAAAGACGCGGACACCCTTCCTCCCTGATCGCCGGCGATTTGATAGAGGCGCTGTAAATCGAAAGAAGGCCGGTTCAAATTACAGCCAAAACAGGCAGAGGAGCGGAACGACCAGCGCAAACAGGGGCGTAAGCAAGGACCGCTCGGAGAAGATCCGCTTCCCCAGGAAAAATACAAGCACCGTACATACGCCCGCTGCCGCCGCGATCTCCCGGTAACCGTCAAACGCGGGCATGTTGACGAACAGGCAGTAAAATACGGTGAAGCCGGCAGCCGCGTACAAAGCGGCCTGCTTCATTTTGTTCAACGGCGGCAGTACGGCGAGGATCGCGTCGGATGCGATGGAGATCAGCATCGCGTAGCTGTAGACCCATATTTCGGGGGAAATGGACACATCGGGATCCGCTGCGTTCCAAGGCGTTTCCGGAACGGGAAACACCCTGGAAATCAGCATCAGCATGAGCAGCGTTAATCCCGCGGAAGCCAATTTGTTCATCGTATATTTTCCCGACTTCAGCCGGGCATGGATAAAGGAATAATCCGGTTTCATCATTCGTTCTCACCTTGCCCCATAGTCATTCTCGTCAGGATTTAGCAAATCCCCATGGTACAGCATAATCACCGGCCGTGGGAAAGGTTACAAGAGATGTTCGGCTTTGAAGGGGTTGCGAACCAAAACCGATATGCGGGCAGATGCCTGCCATAACGCCGGTTACAGCCCGAGCGTCCGTTTCCGGACATGAAGGCATAAGGATTCGTTAGGAATCCATCTTGAATTGTTTTGCTGAAACGTCGGATAGGTTGATTAAAAAGGGAGTGGGTGCATGGAGAAATGGATGGCAGGCATCGGCTTTTTTTGCGGCGCGGTCCTGATTCTTTTTACGGTTTATTTTCTCTTTGGCGGATTTGCGGATATGGTGCTGATTGCGGGCTTTAGCATCGTGATCGCCATGTTGGGCGTCATTCTGTATAACCAGCATCGGGAAACGGATGCCAGAAAAAGGGCGGAGAAACGGCGGGAGTGGAACCGCAACATGTAATCGGCCCCGATTCTTATGCAAAAGAACCGCTGGCCGGATGATGGGTGACCA
>Ga0180220_1002441_pt1 | contig 11863 bp, 9 predicted proteins | sample eDN5th37CBELigBY_FD_151335 | JGI IMG/M metagenome (GOLD analysis project Ga0180220, IMG submission 151335) | Enriched backyard soil microbial communities from Emeryville, California, USA - eDNA 5th pass 37_C BE-Lig BY (version 2) (version 2) | ecosystem: Environmental > Terrestrial > Soil >... | reverse complement strand
CGGGTTTAAAAAAGAGCGTAATTCCTCAAGAAGCTCAGGAAACTCTAGTCCTCCCCGCAGGTCACGGCGTAAAGCTCTCGCCGTTTGTTGATCAGACCCGGGTGCGCGACCTAAACCAAGATCGATTCGCCCTGGGAACATCGATTCGAGCGTTCCGAATTGTTCAGCGATGACCAAGGGGGCGTGATTGGGCAACATAATTCCACCTGAACCCACACGGATTTTGGAGGTTCCTGCGGCTACATAACCAATGACAACAGAGGTTGCGGAACTAGCGATCCCTGGCATATTGTGATGTTCGGCTAACCAGTAGCGGTTGTACCCCCATCTTTCTGCATGCTGGGCCAGGTCAAGGGTATTGCGGAAAGAATCAGCAGGCGTTCCACCTTGAATAACAGGACAAAGGTCGAGAACGGATAGTTTCATATCTTTTTCCTCCGATTTTCATTTGTAGTATAGTTCTATTCTAGTTTTTCCAAAACTCCCAGGTCAACCTCTGGGGTACATTTGACAGGTGAAAGGGCGGGATATGCGGATTAACTGGCTTAAATGTATAAAAAAGACGTTCCAATTCACACTAGACAGTAAGTCAAATTTCATCATGAGAGAGGTTGGGAAATAAATGAATGAAATTGAACTCCATGGAACTCTTTTTTATGAACCTTCTACAAATGAGTGGTCAGGATCTGGGACTGGATGGTATATAGAAAAAACAGATGGAAATCTGGCCAGAATAACCTTTGAGGAACCCATCACGTTTGATAAACGGCAGCCCTTTAAAAATGATAGCTACAGTCTATCGATAAGCAATATAAATGAAAACGGTGATGTGGACACCTATAATGTAGATGAAGATGGCTTTGTCATTAGCTGGAAGGACTATTCGAATGAAACTTGTATTGCCTCTTTTCAGGTGTTTGGCACAAAGTTATGCTTTGTTCCGAATGACCGGGCGTTAGGTGTTGAAGAAAGTGTAGCGGATATTCATGCAGCTGAGCTGCTTTTTAGTTACGAAGCGAAATACGGTGTGATTACCTTAATGGGATCGGGGAGTATATCCTGTAAAGAAATTGCTGAGGAAAAATATAATTCCCTGCAAATTGAGGTGAGACATTTAAAAGAAAAGATGGAACAGGAAAAGGATGCCTTCTGTAAGCAGCTATTACAGGATCGAATAGAGCGAATAGAACGGAGGATGGCACGGCAAAAAAGAATCATTGAAAAAAGCTCGAAATATTGGGACTCTGCCTATAGGTTTGGGGAGTTGTGGGGGAGGTATGCCGCACATGAACAAGAAAAAGCACTTGAAGGGTGCTATGTTCCAATTTGTACCGGAGGCGGACCTGGGATTATGCGTGCGGCTGCACAAGGGGCAAGAGACCAGAATGCACACATTATCGGCATTGATTGCCAATTTGGTGTAGATAACTTTTTCAATTTAAAAGACAGTTATTCAGTTTACTCGAACCAAAGATTGCGCATGAATAATTTCTCTATTAGGGAAGGGGTTCTAATTAATTATTCTCATGTAATCTTGTTTTGGCCAGGTGGCTATGGAACGGCTTGGGAAGTGTATGAGACCTTATCCAAAATCCAAACCAATCATTTGCGCAGACATCGCACAAAGGCTATTTTTGTGCATCCCGAATATTGGGAGCCATTTTTTAAATGTATTGATCATATGCGTGAATATGGAGCGATTAACAGCTATGGTGATCGAGTCAAAATTCCTGGGGTGGACGATCAGGATCCAGATGAAGCATATATCGCAGAAGTGGCAAATACACCGGAAGAAGCATTTGAAATGACCAAAGCATTCGTAGAGGAATTATTTCGGAAGAATCAGTTAACACTTAAGGCTTAGAGTGGTTCTGAGGAAGATTTAGACTTCTCTTTTTGGTAAAATGAGGAAGGGGGTGGTCACCATTTACTGCAGATACCGTGAAATATCACCGGTCTGTGTCGGAAAAAACAGGCCATTACGGAGTGAGGAAATGACGAAGGAACATTTAATTCCAAAAACCCTCCTTCGTAATCCTAAGTTTAAGGCCAAGTGGATGATTACCTTTAACCCTTCGGATGCACCAAATATAGATATTTCCTGCTACAAATGCAATCATTTAAAAAACCATTTGGCTGATGTACCTTTTGCCTGGAAACTCTTGTATTTAAAAAGATATGGTATTTCCTGTAAAAGCAGTCGTGCGATGAGCCGCAGTTTAATTTTTTCATCTGCGCTCAGCCTGGAATCTAAACAAAAGGAAAGGGTATACCAGTGTATAATCAGAGGAGACATTCAATGGATTGGTCCAGAAGAATGTCTATTCTTTTTCCATTGCACGAAGGTCTATCTTAAATCAGGTGTAGTAGTTGGGGTCCAGGACAGGCAGGATAAAGTCCCCAGAAAATTGAAAAAGAAAAGCAAACAGGACACGAAGATGTACCCCCTTTAAACGAATGAGGTGGGTGAAAAGTGGAACAGGGGGGAATGGGATGTCTATTTCACAAAGAGACCTAGATCAGGAAATCGATCGATTGGAAAAAATCCGCATTCGAATTGAGATGGAAATGGGCCGGTTAGAGGAAATTGTCCACTACCGCGGTTCGGAAGTATTGGATATTCGTCGGAATTTTTGGGATGAGGTAACAGTCAATACAGCAGATTACTATGATCTGGCGGAAACAGCCGCCAGTATCACACAGCAGCAAGCAGTTTTAAGCCAAGAGGAACGCAGTCATCGCCATGCACTGAAAAATCTTCGTAAATTAAAAAGACTTCATCGTACCCCATATTTTGCCCGTATAGATTTTATTGAAGAGGGGCAAAAGGTGGAGCGAATTTATATCGGACTCGGGTCTTTAGTGGATGAGGATACGCACGAATTGTTAATATATGATTGGCGGGCCCCTATTTCTAGCTTGTTTTACGATTACACACCGGGCCCTGCTAGATATCAGACCCCTGACGGATGGATTGAAGGGGAGATAACACTAAAGCGACAATACATAATTAATAATGGAAAACTTGAAAACATGTTCAATACAGGGATCAGTATTGGGGATACCATGCTGCAAGTCTTGTTAGCGAAAAATACAGAAGGTAAGATGAGTAGTATTGTCACTACAATTCAGCGTGAACAAAATCAAATTATTAGGGATGACCAACATGAAATTTTGATTGTTCAGGGGGCTGCGGGAAGCGGAAAAACTTCAGTGGCACTGCAAAGGGTTGCTTATCTTCTCTATAAACATCGGAATTCGTTGACCTCAGAGCAGATGGTTTTATTCTCACCCAATTCCCTGTTTAATGATTATGTCTCCAATGTGCTACCAGAACTTGGGGAGGCCAATATGCTGCAGACAACCTTTCAAGAACATCTGCAGCGGGGAATAGGAAAAGTGTACAAGGTGGAGGATGCATACGATCAATTAGAGTATCTCCTATCCACCCCAGAAGGAGAACCGCCATCCCTAAAACGACTTCAAGCCATCGAACGGAAAACATCACTTTCATTTATGGAACAAATGGACCAATATATCGAGCAATTGAAAGAAACAGGGATACAATTTCACGATTTTCAGTTGCGGACAAAAGTGTTAATCAGCAAGGAAAAATTAACAGAATGGTTTTATCATGAAACACTAGCCGACGCCCCGCTTCCAGCGCGAATGGAAAAGTTAAAGGAGAGGGCACTTGAAGAACTGGAAGTTCTGCAAGAACGGCTGTATAAAAACCGATTTAAAAAAATGCTGCGGAATCCAAAATTTCTGGGAACCGATGAAGAAATGAAGGCAGAGAGCCGCAAAACTGCCCGAAAGGCTTTTGGTCCTTTACGACGTATTGCCAAACAGCTGGAGTTTCTCGATATCATTGGCATGTATAATAAGTTCTTAAATGAAAGCATTCTGTCTCAGGAAAAAATCCCCTACGAGGATGCCACACCGATCCTATATTTGAAAGCTTCCTTGATCGGATGGCCTACGATCAATCAGATGAAACAAGTTATTGTTGATGAGGCGCAAGATTATTCACCGTTTCAGCTCAGGTACATTCGCCGGCTCTTTCCGAGGGCGCGTTTTACATTGCTGGGTGATCTAAACCAGGGGATCCATCATGCCAACGTACAAAGTTATGATCATTTGGACCAGCTGTTTGGGCAGGCACCGATTGCTCTTTTTCAAATGACCAAAAGCTATCGTTCAACCAATGAAATAATTGAATTTACTAGAGGGATTCTAAAGGATCCACAACCGATTGAATCAGTGGGACGAAGCGGTGATGAGCCGAAGATAATAGCTGTACCATCGGATGATCAGTTGGCCTCAGAAATCATAAAGGGAGTCCAAGAACTTTGGCAAAAGGGGTCAAAATCCATAGCCATCATATGTAAAACAGAATCGGAAACGAGAATGGCCTATGAAAACTTAAAAAATAAAGTGGATCAGGAGATACATCTTTTAACGAAGGAAACCTTTGTCTTTAAAGGAGGCCTAGTGGTCATCCCCGCGTATCTGGCAAAGGGGCTGGAATTTGATAGTGTAATCATCTATAACGCGAGTGAAAAGGTTTATCAGCGATCAGCCGAAAGGAAATTATTATATACCGCGTGTACACGTGCTTTGCATCACCTGTTTCTTTTTTTTACAGGTAAATTGACACCATTAATCGATACGCAGAACGGTGACTCGAGTCAATAACGATATCGTTCCGCTATTTCTACCTAAAGGGGAGCCGCTCCCCTCATTTTTTTATTTTCCGCATAGGAAAAGAGGGATACTTCTTCGAATGGGCTTCGATCGAAGCCTTTCTTATGATAAAATAAACGATGAGGAGAAATCATCCAATTGCTAAACCTATAATAAAGGAGAAAATTATGAATATTCCTGTGAAATGGATGCAGGGAGTGTCACTTGGCGAAAAGATTTCCTTTGAACTAAGATTTCAAATTATTAAAGGGAAGATCCCAATCGGCACAGTATTATCGGAAAATCAGATTGCGGCTGATTTTGGGACAAGCCGTTCACCTGTGCGCGAGGCTTTTCGCGTGCTTTCGAACGAAGGGTTAATTCGGTTAGAGAGAATGGGTGCTACTGTTCTTGGGTTAACGACGAAAGATGTCGAAGAACTGTATGATGTTCGTTATCTTCTGGAAGGCTTCGCTATGCAACGGATTGCCACTCATTTTGACAAAAGCCAAATAGTTCTCCTGGAATACTTAATTGAAAAAATGGAACTGACCGCAAAACATGAGGATTATATGGAGTTCTCCAATTATGATATTCAGTTCCATGATACGATTATAAAGGCAGCGGAACATAAGCGAATCCTTCATTTATGGAAGAGTATCCGACAAATTTTATTGACATTTTTACTGGTTGCAACAGAAAAACGGTTTACTGAAAATAAAGAGGAGATTCAATCCTTATTGAATAACCACAGAATATTAATTGAGGCTCTACGTTCTGGAGACCCCGACCGCTTGCAGGAAACCCTAGATAATCATTCGAGGGATAATTGGAGGACGGTCACAGCGGCCTATTTTAAGTCTTAATTTTTTGTTTACAGACATAGGTTCATCTACTATACTTTAAGTTGTCGACAAGTTTAGAATAGGTCTTTTTGTGGGAAAAAGGAGGAGAGATACGATGGAACAAATGAGAGCGGGATTGTTTCTAGGGGAAAAACATGTAGACGTTCAGCTAATTAATCGCCCAGTTCTAAAGGAAGGCGAAGTGTTGCTGCGCGTATCCTATGCAGGGATTTGTGGATCAGATATGATGATCTATTATGGAAAACATCCTCGTGCAAAAGCACCTTTGGCCATGGGACATGAATTTTGCGGTGTGATTGAAGAGGTGAATGGCGATATCCCGTTCCAAGTGGGTGAACGTGTTGTTGTCGAACCAACACTCAGCTGCGGGACATGTGATGCCTGTATAGCTGGACAATACCATGTTTGCAGGACCTTACGCTTAATTGGAATCGACTGCAATGGTGGATTTGCAGAATATGTAGCCGTGCCACACCATCGCCTGCATCGTATTTCGGAGGGATTATCCAGTGCCCATGCTGCGTTAACTGAGCCTTTGGCTGTAGCGGTTCATACTGTCCGCCGTGCTGGGGTAAAGGTTGGTGACCTAGTGGTCATCCTAGGTGGAGGTCCGATTGGCTTGCTTGTTGGATTGATTGCAAGAGAAGCTGGAGCTTCAAAGGTTGTCGTATCTGATATTAGTCCGTTTCGACTACAAAAGGCGAAAGATCTTGGATTTATAGCGGTTGATGCTAAAACTGAAAATATCACCGATGTTGTTGCCAACATGACGAGTGGCGTTGGAGCCGATGTGGTATTTGAAGTGGCAGGAACACAGATTACTGCACAGCAAATGGTAGACACCATTAAAACCCAAGGGCAAATTTGTGTCGTTAGTATGTATAAGCAATCACCAACGATCAATTTGGCTGCTATGCATTTTAGAGAGTTGTCCTTAACAACAACTCGTTGTTATAGTCGCAAGGATTTCCAAACTGCAATTGAATTTATGGCAAGCGGCAAAGTAGACGTGTCACCATTGATTTCGCATGAACTCGAGTTAGATCAGCTTGCTGAAGGATTTAAGTTTATGGAAAATCCGGAAGAAGCTTTAAAAATATTAATTAAGCCATAGAGGGGAGAAATGATCAGATGATACTAGATGCATTTCGTTTAAATGGAAAAGTGGCAGCGGTTTCAGGCGCCACACGAGGAATTGGCCGTGCAATGGCTTTAGGATTAGCAGAGGCTGGGGCTGATATCGCCCTTCTTCAGCGTTCACCTGAACAGACACAGTTAAAGGAAGAAATTGAAAGCTTAGGAAGAAAGTGTATCATTGTCCCTTGTGATATGGAAGATTTGGAACAAGTGAGGGCAGCCATCCCAACTGTTGTCTCTCATTATGATAAGATTGATGTGTTGGTGAACAATGCTGGAATCCAACGCCGTTCGCCTTCTGTTGACTTTTCAGAAGAAGATTGGGATGACGTGATTAAAGTGAATTTAAAAACGGTTTGGTTGCTTGCACAACAAGCGGGCCGTTATATGGTTCCGCAGAAAAGCGGAAAGATCATCAATACGGCATCCCTGTTATCCTTCCAAGGAGGCATCACTGTGCCGGCCTATGCGGCTGCAAAGGGCGGTGTGGCCCAGCTAACAAAGGCGCTTTCCAATGAATGGGCACAGCACAATGTGAACGTAAATGCGATCGCCCCAGGTTATATAGCGACTGAAATGAATACAGCGTTAATTGAGGATGAAACCCGGAATAGACAAATCTTGGAGCGAATTCCAGCTGGACGTTGGGGTACACCTGACGATTTCAAAGGGGCAGCAGTCTTCCTTGCTTCCGATGCAGCAAATTATGTTCACGGATTTGTTCTTGCTGTTGACGGCGGTTGGTTAGGACGTTAAAAAAGTAAAACAGAAAAACTCCTGCTCAAACAGGAGTTTTTTTATTTTTTAAGGACATTTAGGATTTCAGAACGTCATGATCGACATAACGTTCGCCATTCATTTCACTGATGATATTGATAGCAACCTTTGCACCGTCACCTGCGGTAATAATCGTATGCATCGATACACCAGCAACGGTTCCTGCAGCCCAAATTCCTGCGATATTCGTTTTACCTTGGTTGTCCACTTGAAGAATGCTTTTGATTCGAGGCTCGGTACCAGGTACAACGGTTAATCCTACTTTTTCTGCAAGAGCAACAGACATTCCAGTGGCAACAATGATATGCTGCGCTTGAAAGGATTGTCCACCTTCAGTTACAACTGTTTTCTGCCCGTTTTCGATTTGGATATCGACTACTTCATCAAGGGTCCATTCCGCACCAAATTTTTCGGTCTGTTTTCTTCCTACTTCTACTAAATCTGGACCACTTATCCCATCAACACCGTAATGGTTATCAAGCCAAGCCCTTTTTGTAACGCTTTTGTTATTATCTATGACTAGTGTCTTTTTACCAGCTTTGCTTGTAAATAATGCAGCACTCCCACCAGCTGGTCCTCCACCAATAACAATCACATCGTACATGTATCTTTCCTCCTTTATTAGAATTATTATTACCTGGTTTATATTGTAAATTAAGTAAGCAAACAAGTAAAGTTTCGTGACCTTTGCAATCTTCTAGTTTAATATAAAATAAGGATTTTGAACTATCATGTGACTAAAGGAAGGACAGCTAAAGATGAAACAGCAGCACTCGATAAAACAAAAGATAAAACAGCTTTTTTATATTCTTTTTCCCATATTAGTAACGCAAGTCTCTCTCTTTGCTATGACTTTTTTTGATACAGTGATGTCAGGGCATGTAAGTGCTAAAGATCTAGCAGGTGTGGCCATTGGTGCAAGCATTTGGAGCCCAATCTTTACGGGGTTGTGTGGTATCATCATGGCTTTGACGCCGATTATTTCCCAACTTGTTGGTGCCAATCAAAAAGAGAAGGTGTCGTACCAGGTTATCCAGGGTATTTACCTTGCCATTGCGATCGCAATCAGCGTGATTATCATCGGGTCAGGTGTCCTCGATCCGATCCTCGGTGGGATGGATCTCGATCCTGAAGTAAAACGAATTGCCTATCAATATTTGCTTGCACTAGCTTGGGGGATTGTCCCTCTTTTTATTTATACAGCACTTCGTTGTTTTGTGGACGCACTAGGACACACCATAGCAACGATGGTTATTTCCTTGCTTTCTTTACCAATCAATGTTGCCTTAAATTATGTTCTGATTTTCGGCAAACTGGGTTTTCCCGCCTATGGTGGGGTAGGAGCTGGAATTGCTACAGCAATTACCTATTGGTGTATTCTAATAATTGCTGTATTTGTCGTATGGCGGAAAGAACCGTTTCGTGGCTACCAAGTATTCCAAAGGGCCTTCCCACTTTCCTTTGGGACCTGGAAAGAACAGTTGGTCATCGGGGTTCCAATTGGTTTTGCAATCTTTTTTGAGACAAGCATTTTTGCAGCCGTTACATTATTAATGAGCAGCTATACAACAGAGACAATTGCGGCCCATCAAGCAGCCATTAATTTTGCCTCGCTCATCTATATGATGCCGATGAGTATCTCCTTGGCTTTAACGATTGCCGTTGGGTTTGAAGCAGGGGCGGGACGGTTACAGGACGCAAGGCAATATAGCCGGATTGGCATTAGCTTTTCAACCCTCATGTCGATTATTTCTGCTATTGGGCTACTGGTGTTCCATGAACAGATTGCAAGATTGTATACGACGGATCCGACAGTTTTAGAGTTAACTAAACACTTTCTAATGTATGCAATATTTTTCCAATTATCCGATGGCATTGCAGCCCCTATTCAAGGTGCACTGCGGGGATATAAAGATGTAAATGTAACCTTTGTGATGGCGTTTATTTCTTATTGGGTCCTAGGATTGCCAATCGGTCTATGTCTTGCAAAATTCACTACATTTGGTGCTTATGGGTATTGGATTGGATTGATTTCTGGTTTGGCATTTGGGGCAATATTTCTTTCGATTCGTTTAGGGAAGATCCAGCATCCGGGACAGCAACCTTTCCCATTGCGAAAATAATTGAATGGGGCAGATATAAGAAAAAATGATTCCAAAATTCGCACAAATTTATTAGAATAAAAGTAGATAATGAAATTAGTAAAACCAAGGAGAATCGATCCATGTTTTTTCCTAATTGGATTTACCAGTTGCTGGATGGATATGAGGAACACATTATAGATACATGGTTGCATGGGATTCAAAGGGAATTTTCTGCCGATTACCATAAGTATGATTTAAGATCGAATGGAATGATCTATTTTAAATTAATCAGGGACATCCACATTCCAATTGAGGAACACTCATTAATTGGGGTCATACCGAAGATGTGTAAGTATCACGCCGAGAAAAGAACCCCGATAGAAAGGGTGCTACACAGCTCACATATCTGGCGTGAAACCATTGTTAAGGTAGTATATGATTTCCTCCTCCTCCACGACGATAAAGTGAAAGAGGGACTTGAGATCTTGTCTTACATCCATAAACGGATCGACATGCTTCAACAGATGGCCAGCCAATGCTATGTTGTTTACATACAGCACCTAGAAGAAAAGAGAGGGGAATTAATCGGTCATCTGCAGCAAGATCGCTTGAATTTGCTCGGAAAAATGGCAGCAAGTATGGCTCATGAATTGCGAAATCCACTGTTTGCCATCGAGGGATTTTTGAAACTGATTCGCTACCAGCTTGAGAGGCAATCTACTGATGGGATTACCGGGTACATAGATGTTATAGAGCAAGAGTTAAGTGGACTCTACCAGCAGATAACAAGCTTTTTAAGCTTTTCCAAAAGTGAGGAGCTGGTGGAGGAATTTGTAGATTGCAGCAGCAAGGAGATTATAGATACAGTTCTGCGGCTTGTTGGCCCCCGTTTAACTGATGAAAATATACAGTTGGAACTGGAAAACCTTCTTCCTAACTGCAACCTATACGTACAAAAAAGGGGAATCCAGCAGGTCCTTACCAATTTACTCAATAATAGCATTGATGCCTTGAAGGAAGTTCCCTATCCGAAAAAAATTTTCATCCGTTGCAGCGAAGAGTCCAACTATTATTATATTAGTATAGGTGATAACGGTCCGGGAATTCCAGAGGAACTGAAATCAACAGTTTTTGCTCCCTTTGTTTCCGGGAAGAAAAATGGTACCGGGCTCGGATTATCTATTTGCAAACAAATCCTGAAAAAGAATATCGGGGATATCTATTTTTCATCCAAGATTGGTGAAACCATTTTCACATTAACCTTGAATAAAAATTTAAAGCATGCTGCTGTTTAAGCACGCTAAAAGGGGTGACTCATCGAGTCGCCCCCTTTTATTTTTATTCATTAACTGTTTCTAACACAGCGTTGATAATGTGCTCGGAATTTGGTAGCCAATGATCTTCAACCATAGACATAGGGTAAGGTGTATCAAAACCGGTTATTCTTCTAACGGGAGCCTCAAGAGAGTAGAGGGCTTTTTCATTGATTCTAGCAATGATTTCTGCTCCTACCCCCCCAGTTTTTACTGCTTCATGGACGACAAGTGCCCGATTTGTTTTTTCAACCGACTGAATGATCGTTTCCGTATCGATGGGTGAGATCGTACGTAGATCGATAACCTCGCAGGAAATGTTGTGTTTTTCTTGCAATTGCTTAACGGCATCCATGGTCACAGGAACCATGGGTCCCCAAGTTACAATTGTAATATGAGTGCCTTCACGTACCACCTTAGCTTTACCAAGTGGTATCTGGTAGGGTTCAGTTGGGACTTCGCTACGATATAATCGATAAAGTCTCATTGGCTCAAGGAACAACACTGGATCCGGATCGGCAATGGCAGAGAGAAGCAGCCCTTTGGCATCATAAGCATTACTTGGCATCACCACTTTAAGACCTGGCGTATGTAGGAACAGGGCTTCCAAACTGTCTGCATGCATCTCGGGGGTTCGAACACCTCCACCGAATGGGGTGCGAATGACCATGGGTACATGGAAGCGTCCCTGTGAACGAAAACGCGTTCGAGCAGCCTGGGATGCAATCTGATCCATCGTCTCAAAAATAAAGCCTAGAAATTGGATTTCAGCAATCGGTCTCATGCCGTTTAGAGCTAAACCGATGGAAGTTCCAATAATGGCAGATTCCGCTAAAGGGGTATCAACGACGCGATTTTCACCAAATTTGGCTTGTAAACCTTCGGTCGCCCGGAAAACACCACCGTTATGTCCAACATCCTCACCTAGAATAATGGTTCGTGGATCTTGCTCCAATGAAATTCCTAAAGCCTCATTAATGGCTTGAATCATTGTAAGGTT
>Ga0180220_1002439_pt1 | contig 11865 bp, 4 predicted proteins | sample eDN5th37CBELigBY_FD_151335 | JGI IMG/M metagenome (GOLD analysis project Ga0180220, IMG submission 151335) | Enriched backyard soil microbial communities from Emeryville, California, USA - eDNA 5th pass 37_C BE-Lig BY (version 2) (version 2) | ecosystem: Environmental > Terrestrial > Soil >... | reverse complement strand
CTCCGCCCCGCGCCCCCCACATCATTACCCGCCATGAAGACCAAACCGAACCAGCTCGACTCGATCCTACGCCACACCACCGGCCGCCGCACACTCGGCCCGCTCCTCGGCACGCTCGGCTTCACCCCCCGCCTCACCCGGATCCCGGCCGCCGCCCTCCCCGCCTACGGCCTCGCCGACGAGCCGGGCGTCCGCGCCCTCACCCTCGCCGGCGAGCGCGAAGCGATGACCGCGCTCCTCATCGAGCTGAGCTCCGACTGCGCCCCCGCCGAGACCGCGCGGATCGCACGACGGATCCGCGCCCGCAACCCGGTCCGCCCCCTCTTCTTCCTCTTCGCCGGACCACGCTACCGGAAACTCGGCTTCGCATCCTTCGGGACCAAGGGCGAGCTCCGCCAGCTCATCGTCGACCGCACACACCCGCGCCGCTCCGACATCGAAACCCTCGAAGAGCTCGCCGCCAGGGAAGGGGAGGGGACCGTCGAGCTCCTGCACCGCCACGCCCGCGCCCTCGACCGCACCCGGCTGACTCGCCAGTTCTTCCGCGACTTCCGCGCGCAGCGCGACCGCATCGCCGCGGGGTGGACCGGCCTGCCGCGCGAGGCGACCAGCGAACGCGACCAGCTCGCGCTCCTCCTCCTCTGCCGGCTCCTCTTCCTCTACTTCTTACAGCGACCCGGGCTCCTGAACGGCGACCACGCCTACCTGCCACGCCTCTTCGAACGGTGGCGCGCTCGGCCGCGCCAGGGGTCGTTCTACCAGGGGCCGCTCCGGCACCTCTTCTTCGGCACCCTCAACACCCGCCCGGAACGACGGGCGCCGGAGACGGCCTACCTCGGCGAGCTCCCGTACCTCAACGGCGGTCTCTTCGAGCGCCACCACCTCGAACGCGCCTTCCCCGACCTCGACCTGGACGACGCGATCTGCGCGAGCATCCTCTTCGACCTCCTCGAGCGGTACCGCTTCACCACCCGCGAGGCCGCGGAATCCGCCGCCGACGACGCCGAAGAGATGGGCGTCGACCCGGAGATGCTCGGGAGAGTCTTCGAAGAACTGATGGCCGCGGACCGCAGGGAGTCGAGCGGGACCTTCTTCACCCCGGCCAACGTGGTGGACAGACTGGTCCAGGGCGCCCTCGAGGCCTGGCTCCAAGACGACGACGCGCCCTCAACCCAGTCGAGCATCGCTCGGCTCGTCCGCTACGGCACCGCCGACGCGCTCGACCATGCCCAGCGCCTCGACCTGGCCAAACGCCTCGAATCGGTCCGCGTCCTCGACCCGGCCTGCGGCTCCGGCGCCTTCCTCCTCGGCGCACTATCCCGCATCGCCCGGCTCCGCGCCACGCTCACCGGCCAGACACCCGCCGCCTTCCGCCGCGAGATCGTCGGGAACTCCCTCTTCGGTGTCGACCTCCAGGAAGACGCCGCCCTCCTCTGCGCCCTCCGCCTCTGGCTCGCACTCACCATCGCCGGCCAGGGCGCGACGCCCGACCCGCTCCCCAACCTCGACCGCAAGATCCGCCAGGGCGACGCACTCGTCGACCCGATCGACCTGATCCACGAACCGGGGCACGGCAACGCCCACAGATTCGCGACGACGCCGGGGTGGAACTGGAACGCGGCCAGCCGCGACACCGCCGTCCGACGCGCGCTCCGCGCTATCACCCCACTCGCCGCACGCTACCTCTCCGCCGAGCCCGACGAGCGACCCCACCTCCAACGGGCCCTCGCCTCGGCCGAGCTCGAGCTCGCACGCTCCTGGTTCGACGCGACCGCGCGGCACCTCGACTCGCTCATCGCCGAGCTCGACGCCATCGCCGACTCCCGCGACCTCTTTGGCGAGCCACTCCCCGAAGCACCCCTCGCGGCCACCGCCCGGCGTACGCTCCTCGCCAGACGCCGGGAGCTCGCCCAGCTCCGCGAGACCCTCGACCAGTCCGGGACGATCCCGTTCTTCAGCTTCGAGATCCACTTCGCCGACCCGCATCGACGGGGGTTCGACCTCATCCTCTCCAACCCACCCTGGGTCCGCGCGCACCACTGGCCCGCCGGGCTCGGCCGGCTCGTCCGCCGCCGCTACGCCGTCTGCCGCCACGCGGGGTGGCGCGGCGGAACCAAGCTCGCCGGAACACCCGCCGCCGCCGCGGGACAGGTCGACCTCGCGCTCCTCTTCCTCGAACGCTCCATCAGACTCCTCGCACCCCGCGGGACCCTGGCACTCCTGCTCCCCGCCAAGGCGCTCCGCTCCCTCTACGGCGGCGGGGGACGCGAACTCCTCCTCCGCGAGACCAGGATCCACTCGATCGAGGACCACAGCCTCGACCAACGCTCCATCTTCCGCGCCGACGCCTTCGCCGCCGCCATCATCGCCCAACGCCCGGCGGCCACCGAACAATCTGCCGCGACGACCAACGGCACACACCCCTACACGGCACCGCTGCCAGCCACCGGCACGGCAGCCGTGACGGATTCGAGCCGCACCGACGAGCTGGATACCGCCGACACCCACTCGACGGCCCCCGTCCGCATCACCATGATCCGCCGCGGCGTCCCCCCGCTCCAGTTCGCCATCCCCGCCGACGACCTCCCCATCCTCCCCGGCGACCCCGAGGCGCCCTGGCTCCTCACACCGCCGGACACTCGCGCCGCGATCCGGAAGATGCAACGCGCCGGAACACCCCTCGGCGCCCTCCCGCAGCTCGCTGTCCGCCGCGGGATCGCCACCGGCGCCAACGATGTCTTCGTCATCACCGAGCTGCAGCCCAAACTCGGCGGCATCACCTGGATCCGCACCGAGGGGTTCCGCCGCGCCCGGCGCAACGGCCGGCCCGCCGCCGAGCTGGCTCGGTTCGAGGGTTACATCGAAGACGACGTCGTCCGCCCCCTCATCCGCGGGAGCGGGATCGCCGCGTGGCGCTTCCAGACCCCCGACCACCTGATCTGGCTCCACGACGATACGACCGCCGCCCCCCGCGAGGCACCACCCCGCACCGCGCGCTTCCTCGCCCGCCACGACGCGACCCTCCGCGCGCGCTCGGGCTGGACACCCGCCACACCGATCGGCTCGGTCTTCCGCGCTAGCTCCGCTACCACCTGTCCCAAAGTCGCATGGCAAGACCTGGCCGATGACCTCAAAGCGGTCGCGATACCGGCACGCGTTCGGGGACCGGCGGGTAGGGAGGTGCCGGTCATCCCCCTCAACACCGTCTACTTCATCCCGACCTCGTCGTACGACGAGGCGCTCCGCCTCGCGGCGCTCCTCAACTCCCTCCCGGTCCGGACCTTCGCCCGCGCCATCGCCGAACGCGCCAAAGACGCGCGCTTCCGCTTCCAGGCCTGGACCATCGCCCTCATCCCCCTACCGGCGGGCTGGGACGAGGGGGAGCTGGGCAACGAGCTCCTGGAACTCTCGCGCGCCGCGCACGAGGGGGGTGGGCTGGACCAGGACGACGAACGCCGCCTAGACGACGTCGTCGCCTCGCTCTATGGACTCTCGACCGACGACCTGCACGCGCTCCGCGCCTTCGACCTCTGGCTCAAGGGGAAAGCTTAGCATGGCATCCATCCTCCTCGACGACCGCGCCGACCCGCCCCTCCGCACCGTGCTCGGCTCCCTCCTCGCCCGAGCCACGACCGCGGACTTCGCTATCTCTCGCCTGCGCCTCGACGGCCTCGACCTCGCCGGCGGCGAGCTCGGCAGCATCAGACGCTGCCGCGTCCTACTCGGCCGGCTCGACGCCCGCGCCCTCGAAGAGATGATGGGCGGCCACGAACGGGGACCGGTGCGCCGCCACCACCTCCACCTCCTCAAGAACTTCCTCGCCAGCGGCCGCGTCGAGGTCCGCGCCGCGGGGATCGTTACCTGGAACCCAGATTTCTCCATCCTCGGCGGCCTCCACTCGGCGCCGGCCAGCACGATCGCCCTCGTCGGCGCCCACTATTTCCTCCGCCCCTACCCGATCGAGGGGGCGGCCTTCACCATGGCCATCACCGACCCGGAACCCGTACGCCGACTGCACCAACGCTTCGACGAGCTTTGGGACCTCGGCTACGACGTCGGCGAAGTCGTCCGCGCCGCGCTCGAACAGCTCGACGCCGACCTCGCCGATCACGACGCCCCGACCACCCGGCCCGAACACGTCATCTGACCTGTTTCTCGATGCGCCAGATCACACGACACACCACCAAGCAGGCATACGACGCCCCACGCCCCGACCGCGCGGCCCGACCACTCGCCTGGCACCCGACCGACCCGCGCTCCGCCGCGCTCGCCATCCTCGCCGCCCGCTTCGACACCGACGACGCGACCTGCGCTTCGCCGGACCAGCCCCCGAACGCCCCGGCCACGGCACGCAACACTCCCACCACCTTCCCCCTCACCGACTTCCAACACGACGCCGTCCAGCGCGCCCGGCAGATCCTCGCCCGGCGCCGCGGGGTCCTGATCGCCGACAGCGTCGGTCTCGGCAAGACATACATCGCTCTCGCCCTCATCGAGGCCGAGCTCCGGGCAGGCCGGAAGGTCGGCGTCATCACCCCCGCCGCCCTCCGCCCCAACTGGATCCCCCTCCTCCGCCGGCTCGCACGCACCCTCGAGCTCGACCGCACCCCCGGCCTCGAGACCCGCCGCTCGACCCGCGCCTGTGACTCACCCAACCCCACCGCACCCCAGGAAGCCCCCAAACCGCTCCTGGCCTGGACCTCACACACCCGGCTCGCGCTCGGGACCGCGCCGGTTGCCTTCTATCGGGGGCTAGACCTCGTCGTCGTCGACGAGGCCCACGCCTTCCGTAACCCCCGCACCCGCCGCTACCGCGCCCTCGCCGAGCTGACGCGCCAGGCGAGGATCGTCCTGCTGACCGCGACACCGATCAACAACTCGCTCGACGACCTCCACGCCCTCGTCCGCCTCTTCGCCGGCGCCGGCGACTTCCACGACCTCGGGATCCCCGACCTGCACGAGGCCTTCCGCTCGGCCGCCACCGCCACCCGCTCGGGGCTGACCCCGACCGCCATCCAACCCCTCCTGCGCGCGATCATGATCCGCCGCACCCGCGAGCTCGTGGACGACACGGCGTCGCCTACACCCTCCCCCCGCTTCCCCCACCGCGCCCCGCCCACCGCCATCCACTACTCCCTCGACGAGGTCTACCCCGGCCTACTCCCCGACCTCGCCCACGCCCTCGACTCCCTCACCCTTGCCCCCTTCCGCCTCGCCGACTACGGCGCCCCTCACGCCGGCCACGACCCCGTGCCCGCCGAGCTCATCCACCTCGGCCTCCTCAAACGCCTCGAGTCCAGCCTCGCCGCCTTCCGCGCCAGCATCACCCGCCAGCTCCACTACGCCCGCGCCTTCCTCGACTCCCTCGACCAGGGGCTCCTCCGCACCCCCGCCGCGCACCGTTCCATCCATCGCCGCGACAACGCATCCTCCTCCCAACTCGCCCTCGAAGAGCTGATCCTGCAACCCATCCCTCGCGGGCTGGACCTCGACCGCCTCCGCCACGACGCCACTACCGACTACCACCTCCTCCAATCGGTCCACCAGCGTCTCGCGACCCTCCAACCCGCGACCGATCCGAAACTCGCACGCCTCGTCGACCTCCTCGAGCACCGCATCCGCGACGACAAAGCCATCATCTTCACCGAGTTCCGCGCCACCGCCCACTACCTCTGGCGCGAGCTCCGCCACCGCGGCAGGATCGCCCTGATCGACGGCGGCACCGCCCTCCTCGGCAACGGCCTCGCGAGCCGTTCCGAAATCATCACTCGCTTCGCCCCCCACGCCAACCACGCCCCACCCCCACCACCTCACCTGCGCATCGACCTCCTCATCGCCACCGACGTCCTCTCCGAAGGGCTCAACCTCCAGGACGCCAACCACGTCGTCAGCTACGACCTCCCCTGGAACCCCATCCGGCTCATGCAGCGCATCGGCCGTATCGACCGCATCGGCTCGCCGCACCACACCATCTTCCCCTACCACTTCCACCCCGACCACACCATCGACACGCTCATCCACCTCAGCACCCGCCTCCACACCAAACTCGCCACCATCCGCGAGACGATCGGCGTCGCCGACACCCCCGGCCTCGACGGGATCGACGACCGCACCACCCTCGCGCTCGCCCCCCACACCGACGAGCTCCTGCGCGCCGCCTATCGCAAGGCCCGCCCACCCCACCTCCCCACCCCCACCCCCACCGCCGCGCTCCTCCCCGCCGCCCCCGGCACCCCGCACACCACCCTCACCGCCTGCCGCTGCGGCCAGCAGGTCTTCTTCCTCATCCAGCACCACACCCCCGACACGGCAGACACAGAAGACCTGGCAGGTACACACAGCACACCTCCCACCATAGACGACGTCGCCGCCGCCGAGATCCTCCTCGCCGCCCTCGACCACCCCGATCCGGCCGGATCCGCCCCCGACCACACCCTCCTCCGCCGCGCCTGGCGCGCCGCGCACCGCCACCTCCGCGACACCCTCGCCGCCACCGCCACCCCACCCCCACTCCCACCCCACGCCCCCGGCGCCCGCGCCGCCCGGCTCCTACTCACCCACATCGCCGCCACCACCACCCCCGACCACACCCTCGCCCGGCGCGTCGACCGCCTCCTCCCCGCGCTAGCCCGCCACCACGACGCCGGCACCGAGGCACGCATCCGCGACGCACTCGACCGCACCGGGGACGACCCTGCAGCACTCCTCGCCGCCCTGGAGTCCATCCTCCCCCAAACCCTCACCACCATGCCCAACATCCGCACCCCCGCGATCGAGCTCATCGCCATCATCGAGCGCCGCCCCGTGCCACCCTACCCCTCACCCCCAGAACCACTTCCACGAATTGACGACCCGCCCCGGAAGAGTTAACTTGGAAGAGTGTACATTCCCGCGTAGCTCAGCTGGTAGAGCAGACGACTGTTAATCGTCGGGTCGCAGGTTCGAGTCCTGCCGCGGGAGCTGACAGGCCGCCGGGAGTCCTTGAGCAACGAGGATTTTCGGCGGTCGTCGCATTTTCGTTGCCGGTTCGCGCGGCCGAACCTGCAACGCAGTGGGAAGGCGGCACCACGCAACACCTCACCGCGTAGAGTGGCATGGGCAAGAAGTCGCGCACGAATTCCCGGATGAAAACGGTCGACAGCGGGAGCTCGCATACCGTCCGGTTGCTCGAGACCCCCAGGACGGTCCCGATCTGGGGGCGAGAGATGATCGACTCCGAGGCGATCGGCCAGATCGAGAACGCCATGCGGCTCCCCGTGACCGTCGCGGGGGCCCTCATGCCGGACGCCCACGTCGGCTACGGCATCCCGATCGGCGGCGTCGTCGCGCTCGACAACGCCGTGGCCCCCTACATGGTCGGCGTCGACATCGCCTGCCGGATGCACATGTCCGTCTTCGCCCCGGAGCACACCGACCTGATCCACAACGCCAGCCGTCGCGACCAACTGAAGCGCGCGATGCGGGCCGAGACCCGCTTCGGGGTCGGCGCCGTCTTCGCCGGGCGCGAGCGCCGCGATCACCCGGTGATGGAAGATCGCGACTGGGAGCTCACCAAGATGATCGCCGACCTGAAGGACAAGGCCTGGGCCCAGCTAGGCACCTCGGGCTCCGGCAACCACTTCCTCGACGCAGGGATCCTGATCCCCGAGAACGAGGAGACGGCCAGGATCCTAGGGCTCGAGCCCGGGGTCGAGTACTTCGCCTTCATGAGTCACTCGGGGAGCAGGGGGGCAGGGGCGCAGATCGCCGCCCACTACTCCCGCGTCGCCCAGGAGGTCACCCCGCTCCCGGCCGAGTTCAGGCACCTCGCCTGGCTCCCGCTGGATACCGAGCCCGGGCAGGAGTACTGGCGCGCCATGAACCTCATGGGCCGCTACGCCAAGGCGAACCACGAGACGCTCCACTACCACCTCCGGAAGCATCTCGGCCTGAAACCCATCGCCGAGTTCGACAACCACCACAACTTCGCCTGGAAAGAACAGCTCCCCGACGGCTCGACCGTCTACGTCCACCGCAAGGGAGCAACCCCCGCAGGCGAGGGCGTGATCGGGATCATCCCCGGCTCGCAGGGCCACGACAGCTTCATCGTGCGCGGGAAAGGGAACCCCCTCTCCCTCAACAGCGCGAGCCACGGCGCCGGCCGCGTCATGAGCCGCCAGCAGGCCAAGAAGACCATCTCCAAGGCCGAGCGCGACCGGTGGCTGAAAGAACGCGGGATCGAACTGATGCAGGCAGGGATGGACGAGGCCCCGCAGGCCTACAAGGACATCAGGGAGGTCCTCGCCGAACAGAGCGACCTGGTGGAGATCCTGGCGGTCTTCAAGCCGAAGCTGGTGCTGATGGCCCCGGCGGGGGAACGGCCGGAAGATTGAAGGGGACCAATACGGCAATTTCTACGGTCGTCACATACCTGAGCGTGCAATTTATCGTGCACATGTCAACACAATTGGTCTTTGGACCGGCGTGCTCGTGCACTCACCCGCGATCTCATCCGGCTCTGGCCTGCGCTCTGGACATTCCTCAGCACTAAGGGTGTCGAGCCCACGAGCAACGCCGCTGAAAGAGCGCTCAGGAAACCCGTCATCCAACGCAAGATCACGCTCGGCAGCAACAGCGGCAAAGGCATCCGCTTCACCGAACGCATGCTCTCCATCAGCGAGACGTATCGCAAAAATGGAATCCACTTTCTCAACTATATCGACCAAGCCATAGTAGCCCACCGCCAAGACCACACCACACGCCGCCTACTTCCAACAGGCTGAACGGTTACGTATCGGCGATGATGGGATTCCGCTCTCGAGCGGACACCGTCTGCAACAGCTATGAACCGCTACACCGCACTCATTTCGTGTACCACTGAAGCGGCAAGGCACTCGGCCTTCGTGCGAGACGCGGTGAGCTTGGTCTCCAGCTCGTCGCAGAGCGCCATGAGGCGGTCGACCTTGGCGACGATGCGGTGTTGTTCGGGGAGGGGGGGAATCGGGATCGGTAGTTCGGCCAGATGTCGGTACGAAATGCTCGGAAACGTCGACCCCGACCCCATGGAAAGAATATCGTGACGTCGCGAGACGACGTACCAGTTGACATAGGACTGCAGCTCGCCTGCGCGAATGAGAGCCACACCTCGGCCAATGCATGCCTCGAACGCCGCAATGTTTGTGCGCCCCGTGGTCGCTCCGCGCACGCAGATCAAGAGATCGCCGGGGCGGCAGAGCTTCGTCAGTTCAGTAGTGTACTGCGAAAGTAGAGTATGTCCCAGCGGGTCCGGCGAGAACTCGGAAGGTCCGTTGATCAGCGGGACGCCCTCTCCAGCCGTATTATAGCTCGTCCCAGGCGGACTGTTTCCCATTTCGATCAACCCGATGTCACCCAAGCGCATCCACCGCCACCCCTCCGGCACCTCGAACGGCACCTCATCGGGCCCCACCGGCGGCAGCTTCTCGAGCTTCCGGATCTTCCCCTCGTTGTAGAGCCGCCTCTTCTCCTCCTCGATCCTATCCAGCAGGACGCTCGCCGGCTCGTCGTTCGGGTCCTGCGGCACCAGCTTCCCGCGGACCGCGAGCTGGAGGATCGCCTGGCGCATCTCCGCCACCGTTTCCGGCACCTCGTAGAGGACATCGAAGTGGTCCCGGATCCGCCGCCAGTGGCGCGCGAGTTCGGCGTCGTCCGTGGCCGTAGTGAGGTGGTGCAGCGCCGATCGGTTCAGGCTCACACGCTTCTCCGCCCGCCGACGCTGGCGTTCCTCCAGTTCGTCGCACAGCGTCATGAGCTCGTCGACCTTTGCGACGATGCGGTGCTGTTCTCCAAGAGGCGGAAGCACGATGGCGAGTGCTTCCAGTTTTCCCTTGGTGATATGACGTAAGCCGACGCCGCCATGGGCCTGCTCGATCATCTCGTCGAGGCGAGCGTTGATAGCGATCCGTGCGAAATCGTGGTCAAAGGCGCCGGCGAAGATCTCGCACCGAAAGATGTGCTGATTCAATACAGCGGGACCACGTCTCCAAACAAATGCACCGAACGACGTGCCTGGGGTTCCGGACCAACTTATGAGAAGATCACCGTCTCGAACGTGATATTTTTCATCGACTTGAAAATCACAGTAGTTGAAGGGAGCGTTCTCATCGTTGAGGTTTTGGATTCGGACGATCCTCAAACCGTTGGTGCTCCATTCAGATGGCTTAAAGGCCCGCCCGTTGACGAGATCCATTACATCACCGATACGAACCCACACCCACCCCTCCGGCACCTCGAACGGCACCTCGTCCGGCCCCACCGGCGGCAGCTTCTCGAGCTTGCGGATCTTCCCCTCCTCGTAGAACCGCCTCTTCTCCTCCTCGATCCTCTCCAGCAGCGCACTCGCCGGCTCATCATTCGGGTCCTGCGGCACCAGCTTCCCGCGGACCGCGAGCTGCAGGATCAGCTCGCGGAGCCGCTGCACGCCGCCGGGCGCGTCGGCGACGACCTCGAACAGCCGATGCAGCGTCTCCGGCGTCACGCGACCACCTCCTCCCGCGCCGCCAGCACCGACTCGAGCGCCTCGCCCAGCTCCCGCCGGAGCTTCTCCCGCGTCTCCTGCACCTGCGCGAGGAGCGCCGTGTACTCCGCCAGCAGCTCCTCCGGGTCGCGATGCTCGTCGCCCCCCGCGTTCGGGTTCTTCAGGTCCAGGTTGTAGCCCTGCGCGCGGATCTCCTCGACGGGGACGCGCCAGGCGACGTCGTTCTCGACCCGGGCGTTCCACCACGCCTTCTCCACCTCGAACTCCTCGATCCGGATCGGCTTCGTCTTGCTGTAGCTCTTCTGCCCCGGCGGGTAGCGGTGCTCGTAGTACCAGATCTCCTTCGTCGGACGGCCTTTCGTGAAGAAGAGCAGGTTCGTCGCGATCGAGGTGTACGGCGCGAAGACGCCCTTCGGCAGCCGCACGATCGTGTGCAGGTCGCACTCCTCGATGAGCCGCTCCTTGATCCTCGTCTTGACCCCCTCGCCGAAGAGGAAACCGTCCGGCAGCACGACCGCCGCGCGGCCGCCGTCCTTGAGCAGGTGCTTGATCAGCACGAGGAAGAGGTCCGCCGTTTCCTTCGTGCGAAACTCCGTGGGGAAGTTCGCCTCGATCCCGTCCTCCTCGATCCCGCCGAACGGCGGGTTCGTCACGATGACGTCGACGCGGTCGCTCGGGCCGTAGTCCCGCAGCGGCCGGGCGAGGGTGTTGCCGCGCTGGATGTTGGTCGGGACGTCGATCCCGTGCAGCAGCATGTTCGTCGTGCACAGCAGGTGGGGAAGCGGCTTCTTTTCGACGCCGCGGATCGAGCGACACAGCTCCGCCTCGTGCTCCGGCGTCCGCACGTCCCGCCGGCGGATATGCTCGATGGCGCACGTGAGGAACCCCCCGGTCCCGCACGCGGGGTCGAGGACCGTCTCGCCCAGCCGCGGGTCGACCATCTCGACCATGAACTGCGTGACGGCGCGGGGCGTGTAGTACTCACCCGCGTTCCCAGCGCTCTGCAGGTCGCGGAGGAGCTGCTCGTAGATGTCGCCGAAGACGTGGCGGTCCTTCGCGCTGTGGAAGTCGATTTCCTCCAGCTTGTTGATCACCTGCCGGAGGAGCGTCCCGGACTTCATGTAGTTGTAGGCGTCCTCGAAGACGCCGCGCACGACCGCGGCCGGGTCGTCCGGGTCGCCGCTCACGGGGAGCTCCTTCAGCTTCGGGAAGAGCTCGTCGTTCACGAAGGCGAGGAGCTCGTCGCCGGTCATCCCCTCGGGGTCGGCGGCCCAGTTCCGCCACCGCAGCCGCTCGGGGATCGGCGAAAGGTAGTCGTCCTCGATGAGCTCCCGCTCTTCCTCGCGGGCGTCGAAGATCTTCAGGAAGAG
>Ga0180220_1002438_pt1 | contig 11866 bp, 10 predicted proteins | sample eDN5th37CBELigBY_FD_151335 | JGI IMG/M metagenome (GOLD analysis project Ga0180220, IMG submission 151335) | Enriched backyard soil microbial communities from Emeryville, California, USA - eDNA 5th pass 37_C BE-Lig BY (version 2) (version 2) | ecosystem: Environmental > Terrestrial > Soil >... | reverse complement strand
GGGCAACGAGCGGGAACGATGGCGTGCGCTCGCCGAGGCGACCGGCTTCGAGAGGATCGTCCTGGGAAGGCAGGTCCACGGCTCGCGGGTGCTCTGGCACGACCGGGCACAGCGCGGCTTCCGGTTGACCGGCCAGTGCGACGGGCACGCCACGGCTGTCGCCGGGACGCTGCTCGCCGTCTCCGTGGCCGACTGCGTACCGGTCTCGATCGTCGACCCCGAGCGCCGCGCCGTTGCGCTGGTTCATGCCGGCTGGCGCGGCGTTGCCGGCGGCGTGATCGAAGCGGGACTCCTGAGGCTCATGGAGCGCGCGGGGTCGTATGCGGGTTCGCTCCATGTCCACCTCGGCCCCGCGATCTGTGGCGAGTGCTACGAGGTCGGCGGGCTGCATGCGCCGGTGACCCCCGAGCCGGTCGACCTGCGCGCAATTATCGCGCGGCGCGTAGCCATGGCGGGCGTGCGGGTGGAGAACATCACGCGATCCGCCTACTGCACGCGATGCGGGGATTCACCGTTCTTCTCCCACAGGGCAGGGTGTGCCGAGCGACAGGTCGGCATCCTGGGTATCGTTTCCGGCACCCGCTGAACCGGTCGTCAGGCTGAGTCGAGCACTTTGATCGAGCCCGGACTGTGCGGTAGCTGCTTGCACGCCCGCGTCGTCGAAAGCCGGCGGGGATCGCGATTCACGCTCTGCGAGAGATCCCGGACCGACGCCGCGTATCCGCGATATCCGCGACTGCCTGTAGCGAGGTGTCCGGGGTATGAACCGGGCGAAGGCGGGGCCGGCCCGGGCACCCTGCCGAAGAACGACCACTGACCCGCGACAACCTGCACGTTTTTTCGCGCCGGGGTTGCAGATTCGCCTGCATTTCGTTATGTTGCAGACGTGGCGGACCCATCGCCGGGTGCGCATGGAAGTGGGGGACGGACCCCCACTTTTTTATTGATGTGGCGCCATGGACGAATCCCGACTGGACCGGGAGATCGAGTCCCGGGTCGAAGCCATGGGCTTCGAGCTGGTCGAGCTCGAAAAAGCCGGATCGAAGGCGCGGCCGGTGCTGCGCCTGCGGATCGACCTCCCGGACTCGGAGCCGGGACGCGGGGTATCGGTGGAGGACTGCACGCGGGTCAGTCGCGCGCTGCAGCCGTTTCTCGATTCAGAAGCCGGGCTGCCTCCCCGGTACGTTCTCGAGGTGTCGTCGCCCGGCATCGAGCGGCCACTGGTTCGCCCCCGGGACTGGGAGCGATTCGTCGGCCGCGAGATCGCGCTGCACGGTCGTGGCCCGCTCGCGGGTCGTGCGCGGCGGCTCGAGGGGACGCTGCTCGGTCTGGTACGCGGCGAAGGAGACGGCGACGAACGCGTGAGGCTGCGGCTCGCCGATGACGAAGTCGTCGAGGTGCCTCGCGACGAGATCGTTCGCGCGCACCTCGTGTTTCGCTGGTAGTGCGACAATTCGCGGGGCACGGGCGGGTTGAAAGGTTAGAAAGGATTATGGCGAACGCGACACAGGTGCTGGCGGCTTTTCGCGAGATGACCGCCAACAAGAATCTCTCGCGTGCGGAGCTCCACGACCTGATCCGGGACGGGATCCTGGCGGCGCTCGCGCGCCGGTTCGGTCCCACCGTCGAGGCGGAGATCCGGATTGACGAGGAGGCGGGCGACATCCAGATCACGGTCCTGAAGGAAGTCGTGGTGGAAGTCGAGGATCCCGCGCGTCAGATCTCACTCGAGGAAGCGCGGTGGGACGATCCGGAATTCGAGGTCGGCGACGTGCTGGAGATCCCGGTCGAGTTCTCGGACTTCGGACGCAACGCGGTCATGGCCGCGAAGCAGCGGATCATCCAGCGCGTCCGCGAGGGCGAGCGGCAGCGCATCCGCGACGAATATGAAAACCGCATCGGCGAGCTCCTCAGCGGTGAGGTCCAGCAGGTCGAGCGCGGCAAGATCGTCGTCATGTTGAACAAGACCCGCGAGGCCGACGCGATCATTCCGTGGAAGGAGCAGAACCCGCGGGAGCGGTTCCGTCAGGGCGAGCCGATCCGTGCCGTGCTGAAGAAGGTCGAAGAGACGCTCAAGGGGCCGCGGCTGATCCTGTCGCGGGCCGACCCGATGTTCGTGGCGGCGCTGTTCAAGCTGGAGGTCCCGGAGATCTACCAGGGGATCGTGGAGATCAAGGGTATCGCGCGCGAGGTCGGCGGCCGGACGAAGGTTGCGGTGAGCTCGCGCGATGAATCGATCGACCCTGTCGGCGCGTGCGTCGGGCTGAAGGGTTCGCGCGTGCAGGCGGTCGTGGGCGAGCTCGGCGGCGAGCGGATCGACATCGTGCCGTGGCACCCTGACCCCGAGATCTACGCGCGGCGTGCGCTCGCGCCGGCCAAGGTGGCGAAGGTCATCAGCGATTCGGCTCGGCGGGTGATCACGGCGATCGTCGACGAGGACCAGCTCTCGCTGGCGATCGGCAGGAACGGCCAGAACGTGCGCCTGGCGAGTCAGCTCATCGGCTGGCAGATCGACCTGTACGGCAGCCGCGAGTGGCTCGAGCGTGGTGCAGACGCGGCGCTCTTCGGCGGTGGCGAGCAGGAGTACGAGGTCGCTGACTTCCCGCTGCGGGAGCTCGACCTCCCGATGGCCACGCTCGCGGCGCTGGAGACGGCGGGATACCGAACGTTCCTGGACATCATCGACCTCGAGCGCGAGGACCTGCTGCGCATACCGGGCATTGGCCCCGAGCAGGCGGACGAAGTCATCAGGCTCATCGATGAGCTGACCGTGGAAGAGTCCGCGGGCGAAGAGATCGCGGCGGACGGCCCGTCGGCCGAGGAACTGGCCGAGGCGCGTGGGCTCGCCGCGGAGATCCTGGGTCTGCCGTTGCCCAAGCGCGACGACGAAGGCGGGTCGAAAGCGGTCGACTGACCACGGCGTCGAGGCGGGAGACGCGGGGTCGCCTCTGGATCCCGCGTACGATGGCGGGTGAGCTGATCTGGTGTCCATGGAGCACGTGCGGTCGGGCGGCGAGGGCCCCGATACGGGTGCCGGGCAGGATGCCCGGCCCGGAACGGACGCGGGGCGCGAACGGGCGCTTCGGCTGATCGGCCTGGCCGCCCGGGCCGGGACGGTACTGGCCGGCACAGAGCGCGTGCGGGACGCGATACGTGCGGGCCGGCCGGTCCAATACGTGATCGTTGCCGCCGACGCCGCGCGCCACGCCCGCGACAAGCTCATCGCGCCGCTCGAAGCCCGGGGCATTCCGTTCGTCGTGGGGTATGAACGGTGGCAACTCGGTGCGGCGGTTGGTCGCGGACCGCTCAGCGCGGTAGGTCTCACCGACGAATCGCTTGCGGCCAGCGTGCGGCGGCTCGTCGAGGCGAGCGAACCGGGCTCTGATACGGTGATCCCGAAGCCGGAGGGCTCCGATCGAGGCAGAAGAGAGAGACGTAGGGAAAGGTAATCGAGAGCGATGCGCGTCTACGAAGTAGCCAGGGAATTCGATGTTTCCGCTGAGATGCTGATACAGCTTCTCCGTGAGATCGGCGCGCCGGTGCGAAATGAGGCATCGGTCGTGGACGACGCCGTCGTTGCGAAGCTGCGCGCGCGTTTCGAGCGTGAGCGCCGCGCGGGGCATGGCAAGGCGGAGGCCGTCATCGAAGCCGTGATGGAAGACGCGCAGTCGAGCGCTCGCCGCCGGCGTCGCCGGCAGCGAGTCGAGGAGCCGGCGGCTGAGGTCAGCGCCGTTGATTCGTCCGAGTCTCCCGCGGCGGCGGCTGCGGAAGCGATCGCGGCCGAGGCAGCGGAAGCCGCTGCCGAAAGGGGAGCGGAGCTGGTGACGACGGGCGGCGAGGAGCCGACCGGCGTGACTGTCGTGGTCGAGAGCGCGCCGGAGCCAGAGCCGGAGCCGGTCGCCGAAGCGCCTGCGCAGGGCGTCGAGGCGGAAGCAGTCGCGGAGGAGGCGCCGGCCGAGCCCGTCGGACCGGTTGCGGCGCCGGCAGTCGAAGCGGCCGCGGAGGCCCCGGCGGTCGAGGCACCGGCGGAAGCCCCGCCGCCCGAAGTCGAGACGAAGCCGGCCGAGCCCGAGACTCGCCGCCGGCCTCGCCGGGTGACCGAAGGCCTGGTCTGGCCGGGCGGCACCGTCACGCCAGCGCGGCGGGCGCAGGTCCCGCCTGCGGCGAGCGCAGGCCCCGGCGGTCGGGTGCACATCCAGGCGGAGGGCTTCACCAGCGACGGACGCCGGAAGGAGAAGCGCAAGAAGAAGCGCGGCCGGGTCGATCAGGAAGCGGTGCAGAGCAACGTGCAGCGCGTCATGGCCGAGATCAAGTCCGGCGGGAAGAAGCGCCGGCGGCAGCGCATCGAGCCTGGCGCACGTGAGGAACAGCAGGCTGAGCGGGAGCGGATCGCGGCCGAGGAGGCCCAGACCATCCGGGTCAACGAGTTCCTGACCGTGGCCGAGCTGGCGGAACTGATCGGCCGGAGCGCGACCGAGATCGTGGCGAGCGCGTTCAAGAATCTCGGGATCATGGTCACGATCAACCAGCGGCTGGACTTCGACCAGATCGAGCTGCTTCTCGAAGAATTCGGTTTCCGCGCGGTCCGGGAGCTCGAATACGGGGCGGACGTCGAGGAAGAGCTCGACGCAGACAGTCGGCCCGAGGACCTGGTGCCCAGGCCGCCAGTGGTCACCGTCATGGGCCACGTCGACCACGGCAAGACGTCGCTCCTGGACTACATCCGCAAGACGAACGTGATCGCGGGCGAGTCCGGCGGGATCACGCAGCACATCGGCGCCTACCACGTGAAGCTCGGTGACGATCGCGCGATCTCCTTCCTCGACACGCCGGGCCACGCGGCGTTCACCGCGATGCGCGCACGCGGCGCCGAGGTCACGGACGTGGTGATCCTGGTCGTCGCGGCGGACGACTCTGTCATGCCGCAGACGATCGAGGCAATCAGCCACGCCCGGAATGCGGGCGTCCCCATAGTCGTCGCCATCAACAAGGTGGACCTGCCTGCCGCCAACACGATGCGGGTCAAGCAGGAGCTGCTGCAGCACGGTGTCGTGCTCGAGGAGTTCGGTGGCGACGTCCTGTCGGCTGAAGTCAGCGCCAAGACCGGCTTCGGGATCAACGACCTCCTCGAAAAGGTGCTGCTCCAGGCCGAGGTGCTGGACCTGAAGGCCGATCCGGCGCGGCCGGCCAAGGGGACCGTAATCGAAGCACAGCTCGACGTGGGGAAGGGCCCGGTCGCGACGGTGCTCGTCACCAACGGGACGCTCCGGGTTGGCGACGACTTCGTGTGCGGCATGTATCACGGCCGCGTGCGTGCCATGCTGGACGAGCGGGGCAATCACATCGCGGAAGCTGGACCGGCCGTGCCGGCGCAGGTGCTGGGGCTCCCCGGCGTGCCGGCGGCGGGCGACGCGCTCATCGTCATGTCGGCGGAGCGTGCCGCGGAGATCGCGCAGACGCGCCAGCGCCTCGAGCGCGAGAAGGTGATGCGGATCAAGAGCCGTGGCATGGGTCTCACGGACCTGAGCAAGATGCTCGCCAAGGGAGACCTCGGCCAGCTCAACGTGATCATCAAGGGCGACGTGGACGGGTCCGTGCAGGCGCTCTCCGACGCGCTGGAGCAGCTCTCGACTTCCGAGGTCAAGGTGCAGGTCATTCACCGCGGCGTCGGCGGCATCAACGAGTCGGACGTGCTCCTCGCCGCCACGGCCAAGGCCATCGTTGTCGGCTTCCACGTGCGGCCCGACAGCAACGCGCGCGCGGTGGCGGCCCGCGAAGGCGTGGACATTCGCCTGTACAACATCATCTACGAGGCGGTCGAGGATGTGCGGGCCGCGCTCGAGGGGATGCTGCAGCCGGAAGAGCGCGAGGTCTTCGTCGGCGCGGCCGAGGTGCGGCAGATCTTCAAGGTGCCCCGGGTCGGTACCGTGGCTGGCTGCTACGTCACTGAGGGCACCATCGACCGGCGGGCGCGGGTACGCGTCGTGCGTGACGGGATCCAGGTCTTCGATGGCGAGCTCGACAGCCTGAAGCGGTTCAAGGATGACGTCCGCGAGGTGCGTGAGGGCTTCGAATGCGGTCTCAACATCGCGGGCTTCAACGACGTCAAGCCGGGCGACATCATCGAGTGCTACCGCACGGAATCCGTGGCGCGGACGCTCGCCGGGACGCCGGGGACCAGCGAAAACGCCTGACGACCGCGCCTTTACTACCGGGTCATGGTGATCGGCGTCATCGGCTGGGACCTCCAGCTCGTCGCGTGCCATTCTCTCAAGGAGAAGCGGGCGATCGTGAAGAGTCTGAAGGACCGCCTCCACGCCCGGTTCAACGTCTCGGTGGCGGAGACGGATCATCACGATCTCTGGCAACGGTCCGAGATCACGGCCTGCGTCGTGGCGAGCGAGCGGCGGCATGCGGAGTCGGTCCTGACGCACGCCGACCAGCTCGTGGCCAGCGAAGCCCGCGCCCGCGTGCTCGACAGCTATCGGCAGTTCCTGTGACGGGCCGGCGGCAGCGCCGCCGGCCGGGTGAAGTGTGGTGAGGATGAGGAAGTCGATGACGGTCCGTCGGGATCTGTTTCCCGCGAAGTGCGATGGCTAGCCGTCGCGTTGCCCGACTCAACGAACAATTGAAGCGTGAGATCACGGAGTTGCTCCGTGAGGGGGTGCGCGATCCGCGCATCGGGTTCGTTACCATCACCTCGGTTTCGGTGACACCGGATCTGTCGTTCGCGCGCGTACGCGTCGTGGCGAGCGGCGAGGAGCCGGAGCGCGCGAACACGCTCGCCGGCCTGCGGGCCGCGGCTCCGTATCTTCGCAGCGAGATCGGGAGACGGCTGCACATTCGCCGGGCGCCGGAGCTGCGTTTCGAGGAGGACCGGGGTCTGGAGCACGCCATGCGGATCGAACGGCTGCTCCACGAGGCGGCCGAGCAGTCGGGGACGTCGGAATCCGCCGGGGCGGAAGGTGAGCCGGACGGTCGCGATTCGTGAGTGGCCTTTTCGCCAGTGGCGTCCTGCCCATCGACAAGCCGGAGGGCCCCACGTCGCACGACGTCGTGGCTGCGGTGCGCAGGCACCTGGGCATCCGCCGCATCGGGCACACCGGCACGCTCGACCCCTTCGCATCGGGACTCCTTCTCCTCTGCGTTGGACAGGCGACGCGCATCGCGGAATACCTTTCTCCTCTGCCAAAACGATACGTCGCTGTGGCCGTTCTGGGTGTGGAGACGGACACGGATGATCGGACCGGCGAGCCGGTGATGGAGTCGGAGGGCTGGCGAACGCTGCGCGTTGCGGAGGTGGTGGCGGCATTCACGGAACAGGTCGGCGAACGACTCCAGCTTCCGCCGACCTACTCGGCGAAGAAGGTCGGTGGCGAGCGCGCGTATCGACGGGCGCGCCGAGGTGAGCGGGTGGAGGGGGTTCCGGTGCCCGTCACGATCTACTCCCTCTCCGTCCAGCGGTGCGAGCTCCCGGAAGTCCACTTCGAGGTCACCTGTTCGAGCGGAACGTACGTTCGCGCCATCGCGCGAGACGCCGGGCGGAGCCTCGGCTGCGGCGCTCACCTCTCAGTGCTCAGACGGACCGGTATCGGCACGCTCGACGTGGCGGCGGCCTTGCCGCTCGAACGGCTGGGAGACGCGGAGGCCGTGGCGGCCCACTGGCTGACTCCGCTGGAGGCGGTGTCGCATCTGAAGGCGGTGGAGCTCGGTCCCGAAGCGGTGCGGCGCGTGGTCCAGGGGAAGGCTGTCGATGCGCCGCCCGGGGTCTCGCCGGATGGCCCGCTCGCGCTCGTGCACGGCGGCGAGCTGATCGGAATCGGCGAGTCCGACGATGGGCGCATCCGTCCGCGGAAGGTGTTCGGTGCCGCGGAATGAACCAGGCGAGGCGGCCGTGTTGACAGGTCCCGCGCTGCCGCCGTACCCCAACGGGACCGTGGTCACGGTCGGCGCGTTCGACGGTGTGCACCGCGGACATTGGGCGGTGCTGCAGCGGGTGCGGGCGCACGCGCTGGAGAGCGGACGCCGGTCGGTGCTGGTCACGTTCGACCCTCATCCGCTCCGCGTTGTTCGTCCCGAAGCTGCGCAACCGCTCCTTACGACGTTGCGGGAGAAGAAGGAGATCCTGGCGGAATCGGGGCTGGGCATCGCCGTGATCCTGGCGTTCACGCCCGAGCTCTCCCAGTACTCACCGGAGCGGTTCGTCGACGAAGTCCTGATCGGCCGCCTGGGTATGGCGCAGCTCGTCATTGGCTTCGACCACGGTCTGGGTCGGGGTCGATCCGGTGATCCGGAAACGCTGCGGCGGCTCGGCGCGCTCCGCGGGTTCGACGTGGAAGTCGTGCCGGCAACACAGGTGGATGGCGACATCGTGTCGTCCAGCTCGGTCAGGCGCGCCCTGATGGCCGGCGACGTCGAGCGCGCCGCCGCGGGGCTCGGCCGGCCATATTCGCTGCGGGGAAGAGTGATCCGCGGCGACGGGCGGGGTCGCGAGCTCGGCTTTCCGACGGCGAACATTCATGTGGCCGAGCCGGACAAGCTCATACCGCACGCCGGGATCTATGCAGTGCGTGTGGCGATTCGCGGCGATCACCGCGTGCCTCCGCAAGCGCCCGCGCGGTTCGGCGTTTTGCACCTGGGTCCGCGGCCGGTATTTCCCGGAGCGACGCCGACCATCGAGGTGCACGTGCTGGATTTCGATGGCGACCTCTACGGCCGGGAGGTCCACGTCGAGTTCTGCTCGCGGATACGCGATGTGGAGGCGTTCAGCGGCGTGAGCGAGCTGGTTCGCGCCATCGAACGCGACTGTGCGACGGCGCGCGAGCTCTTTGCAGGGGGCGGCGGCGCTTGCTGTGCCGCGCCGCACCCGTTACCATGAATGGTTGGCGTCAATACGGAGCATTCGCTTCCCGACCAGCATAGACTCTCGAGGAGGCCACGGATGGGGTTCGACAAGGAAGCAATCATTCGCGAGTACAGGATACACGAGAACGACCGCGGTAGCGCGCCGGTCCAGATCGCGCTGCTGACGGCGCGCATCAACGACCTCACCGCGCACTTTCGCGATCACGCCAAGGATCATCACAGCCGGCGCGGCCTTCTCAAGATGGTGGGCAAGCGGCGGCGCCTGCTGGAGTACGTGAAGCGGACGGATGTGGAGAAGTACCGCGAGCTGATCGAGAAGCTCGGCCTCCGGCGCTGAGCGGCAGCGGCCCGTTTCCCGCGCGGCGATCGCGCGGGACGTGGGCCGCGGTCGTTGCAGGGCATTCCCGAATACACGACAGGACTCGAAAACATGCACAGAGTCGAAAAGACGTTTGCCGGAAGGCGGCTGATACTGGAAACGGGGCGCATGGCGCGTCAGGCGCATGGTGCGGTTCTGGTCCAGTACGGCGAAACGGTCGTGCTGTGCACGGCCACCATGCAGGACACTCCGACATCACTGCCGTTCTTCCCGCTCACAGTGGAGTACCGTGAGAAGAGCTATGCGGCGGGCAAGATCCCGGGCGGCTTCATCAAGCGGGAGGGCCGACCGTCGGAGAAGGAGATCCTGTCGGCGCGTCTGGTCGACCGGCCGATCCGGCCCCTCTTCCCGGACGGCTTCATGCATGAGACGCAGGTGTTTGCGACGGTGCTCTCGGCGGATCAGGAGAACGACGCGGACGTGCTGGCCGTGGTGGGCGCATCCGCGGCGCTGAGCATTTCCAAGATTCCGTTCGATGGTCCCATCGCCGCGGTGCGCGTCGGGCGGATCGAGGGGCAGTGGGTTCTGAACCCGACGTTCCAGCAGCTCGAGTTCAGCGACGTCGACATGGTGGTCGCGGGGAAGGAAGACTCGATCATCATGGTGGAAGGCGGCGCCGTCGAGGTGCCGGAGGAAGAGCTTCTCGATGGCCTGGCCGTTGCGCTCGAGGGGATTCGGGAGCTGGTCGAGATCCAGCGTGAGCTGATGGCGGTGATCTCGGTTCCGAAGTTCGAGTGGGCGCCGACCGTGGTGGTGCCGGAGGAATTGCGGACCAGGGTGGAGGAGCTCGGCCGGGCGCGCGTGCGGGAGTCTCTCAATCTGCGTGACAAGTCGGAGCGCAACCAGGCGCTCGCGGCGCTCAGGGAGGACGTCCTCGCGCAGGTCGCGGAAGAGTTCCCGGATTTCGACGAGCGGGCGACGATCGAGGTGCTGTCCGAGATCGAGAAGGACGTGATGCGCCGGCAGGTGATCGAGCGCGGCGAACGCGCGGACGGCCGGAAGCCCGAGGAGATCCGGCCGATCACCTGCGAGGTCGGCGTGCTCCCGCGGACGCACGGGTCGGCGCTCTTCACGCGTGGACAGACCCAGTCGCTGGCCGTGGTCACGCTGGGCACCAGCGCCGACGAGCAGCGCGTCGAGACGATCGACGTGGCGCAGGAGACGTCCAAGTCGTTCATGCTGCACTACAACTTCCCGCCGTTTTCGACGGGGGAGGTGAAGCCGGTACGCGGCACGTCGCGCCGTGAGATCGGGCATGGCGCGCTGGCTGAGCGCGCGATCCAGCCGCTCCTGCCGCCGTACGACGAGTTCCCGTACACGATCCGCGTGGTTTCCGACATCCTCGAGTCGAACGGCTCGTCGTCGATGGCGTCGGTGTGCGGCGCTTCGCTCGCGCTCATGGACACGGGCGTGCCGATCCGCGCGGCGTGCGCCGGCGTCGCAATGGGGCTGATCAAGGAGGGCGACAGGGTCGTCATCCTGTCGGACATCCTGGGGCTCGAGGACGCGCTGGGTGACATGGACTTCAAGGTCGCCGGCACGCGGTCGGGCGTTACCTCGATCCAGATGGACATGAAGGTGACGGGGCTGTCGCTCGACGTTCTGCGCGACGCGGTGGCGCGGGCGCGCGAAGCCCGGTTCCACATCCTGGACATCATGGATCAGACGCTGAGCGCGCCGCGCAGCGAGCTGTCGCCGTACGCGCCACGGATCGTCACCGTGCAGGTGAACCCCGAGAAGATCGGCGAGATCATCGGCCCGAAGGGGAAGACGATCCGCGCGATCCAGGACGAAACCGGCGCCCAGATCAATGTCGACGATTCCGGCCTCGTCACGATCGCCAGCGTGTCGGCTGAGGGCGGGATGCGCGCACGGGAGATGATCGCGGCGATCGTCAAGGAGCCGGAAGTCGGGATGATCTATGAGGGCGTCGTCAAGAACACCACCACGTTCGGCGCGTTCGTCGAGATCCTGCCCGGGGTCGAGGGTCTGGTCCACATCTCCGAGCTGCAGGAGGGCCGGACCGAACGGACCGAAGATGTCGTGAAGAAGGGGGACATCGCGCGGGTGAAGCTCCTTTCGATCGACGAGAAGGGCCGGCTGCGGCTGTCTCGCAAGGCCGCGCTGTCGGAGTAGTGGCTGGGAATTCGGCGGCTGGCGAGACCGCCGGCCGATTCAACCGCGCGGCGTTCGCCGGCGGTCCGCTCGTGCTCACGGAGGAGATGCCGTGGGTCCGTTCGGCCGCCGTCGGCGTCTGGGTCCGCTTCGGCTCCGCGCACGAGCGCGGCCGCGAGCTGGGCGTCAGCCATCTCCTCGAACACATGGTCTTCAAGGGCACCCCGCGGCGGGAAGCCCGGGAGATCGCGCTCGTCCTCGAGCGGTCGGGCGGGTCGCTCGACGCGTACACGACGCGGGAGTACACGAGTTATCACGCCCGGGTGCTCGACAAGGACCTGGACCTGGCGCTCGACGTCCTCTGCGACATGGTGCTGAAGCCGCTCCTGCGCGCGGAGGATCTCGAGCTGGAACGGGAGGTCGTGCTCGAGGAGATCTCGACGGTCGAGGACACGCCCGACGATCTCGTGTTTGAGCTCCACACCTCCGCGCTGTGGGGCTCGCATC
>Ga0180220_1002435_pt1 | contig 11887 bp, 11 predicted proteins | sample eDN5th37CBELigBY_FD_151335 | JGI IMG/M metagenome (GOLD analysis project Ga0180220, IMG submission 151335) | Enriched backyard soil microbial communities from Emeryville, California, USA - eDNA 5th pass 37_C BE-Lig BY (version 2) (version 2) | ecosystem: Environmental > Terrestrial > Soil >... | reverse complement strand
CGCGCCGGAAGGAGACGAACCAGCGCGGCAGGCCCAGAGCCCCGGCGATCAGGACGCCCGGCAGGATGATGGTCGGCAGGCCGATGACGAAGGCGACCAGCGTCAGCCCCAGGCCGCTGACGGCCGAATAAAGGTAGAAGCGCTCCATGGTCACGTCCATGCCGGCCTGGCGGATCTGCACCTTCAGCGGCGGCTTCTTGACGTTGCGCTCCTGGAGCTTCTGCTTCTCGTCCAGTTCCTTCAGCGATTCCTGCACCGACTTGCGCCGCTTGGCCGCCTCGGCCATGCGGTCGCGCGAGGCCTTGACCACACCGCGGTCGGTCTCGGCCGCCTTGATGGTCTGCAGGCGCTTGCCGACGTTCTTTTCCTCGCTGATGCGGTTGAACAGGAACGCATAGGCGACAGCGCCGGCGCTGACGCCGGCCAGCGCGATGAACATCAGAACGGTGCTGTCAATTCCAAACATCGCGGTCGCACTCCACGCTCACCGGCTCAATCGGCGCGCTTCTCCATGGCTTCCAGAGCATTGGCCAGCCGCTGCTCCTCGCCATAATAGCGGGCGCGGTCCCAGAAATGCGGGCGGCCGATGCCGGTGGAGACATGCTCGCCGAGCAACCTGCCGCTGCTGTCCTCGCCCTTGATGTTGTAGACGACGAGGTCCTGGGTGATGATGACATCGCCTTCCATGCCGATCACCTCGGTGATGTGGGTGATGCGGCGCGAGCCGTCGCGCAGGCGCGCGGCCTGGATGATGACGTCCACCGAACCGACGATGATCTCGCGCACGGTGCGCTGCGGCAGCGAATAGCCGCCCATGGCGATCATCGATTCCATACGGTTGAGGCATTCGCGCGGGCTGTTGGAGTGGATGGTGCCCATGGAGCCGTCATGGCCGGTGTTCATGGCCTGCAGGAGGTCGAAGACCTCGGGGCCGCGCACCTCACCCACGATGATACGCTCGGGGCGCATGCGCAGGCAGTTCTTGACGAGGTCGCGCATGGTCACCTCGCCCTCGCCTTCCAGGTTCGGCGGGCGGGTTTCGAGGCGCACCACATGCGGCTGCTGGAGCTGCAATTCGGCCGAGTCCTCGCAGGTGATGACGCGTTCCTCACGGTCGACATAGTTGGTCAGGCAGTTGAGCAGCGTGGTCTTGCCCGAACCGGTGCCGCCCGAAATCACCACGTTGCAGCGCACGCGGCCGATGATCTTGAGAATTTCGGCGCCCTCCGGCGAGATGGCGCCGAAGCGCACGAGCTGGTCGAGGGTGAGCTTGTCCTTCTTGAACTTGCGGATGGTCAGCGCCGTGCCGTCGATGGCGAGCGGCGGCGCGATGACGTTGACGCGGGAGCCGTCGGGAAGGCGGGCGTCGCAGATCGGCGAGGATTCGTCGACGCGCCGGCCCACCTGGCTGACGATGCGCTGGCAGATGTTGAGCAGTTGCTGGTTGTCGCGGAAGCGGATGCCGGTCTGCTCGACCTTGCCGTTGACCTCGATATAGACGTTGCGGGAGCCGTTCACCATGATGTCGGCGATGTCGTCGCGGGCCAGAAGCGGCTCCAGCGGGCCGTAGCCGAGCACGTCGTTGCAGATGTCCTCGAGCAATTCCTCCTGCTCGGCGATCGACATGGCGAAATTCTTGATCGCGATGATGTCGTTGACGATATCGCGGATTTCCTCGCGCGCCGCATCGGGCTCCAGCTTGGCCAACTGCGACAGGTCGATCGTGTCGATCAGGGCGGCGAAGACCTGGCTCTTGGTGTCGTAGTAGCTTTCGCTGCGCTGGCGCTGCGTGCGCGGGGGCTGGGACGCCAGCGGCGGCGCCTCGACCGGGCGGCGGGCCGGCGGCGGGGCCGCGGGCGATGCCGCTGGGCGGGCCATGACCGCCGGCGCATCCGCGCCGCCCGAGGCCGTTGCGGGTGCGGCCGGTGCAGGCGCCGGGCGCGAGAATGCCGGCTTGCCCCTGTCCTCGTTGCCTCTTCTTCCGAACATGATCGTTCACCTATCACGCGCCGCAGGGGCGCTTACTTTGCGCGGCGCAGCTTTCCGAGGATCGTTCCGAGGCCCGGCTTCCTGCGGGTCTTGATCTCGGCGCGCCCGGTCAGCACATGGGCGATCTCGTTGATGGTGGCCACGATCGGGCTCTTGGCGTCCATCTCGCCCAGCATGCGCCCGTTGTTGGCGGCGTTGCCGAAAAGCTGCGGCTCGAACGGAATGACCGCCATCGGCTCGATATCGAGCGGTTCGGCGAAATCCTGTGCGGAGATCTCGGGCCGCTTCGGCACGCCGGTCTGGTTGAGCACCAGCTTCGGCGGCGGATCGTTCGGCCGCAGGCGCTTGAGCATATCCATCAGGTTCTTGGTGTTGCGCAGATTGGCGAGTTCGGGCGTCGCAGTGATGACCACCTCGTCGGCATGGATGAGCGTGTGCTTGCTCCACCCGCTCCAGATATGCGGAACGTCGAGAATGAGGATCGGCGCGGTGCGTTGTGCCGTGTCGATGATCTGCGCGAAGGCATCGGCCTCGAAATCATAGACGCGCTCCAGCGTCGAGGGCGCGGCGAGCAGGGACAGATTGTCGGCACACTGCGCCAGCAGGCGGTCGAGATAGACCTCGTCCACGCGCTCGGGCGAGAACACCGCCTCGGCGATGCCCTGCGCGGGGTCCTGGTCGAAATTGATGTTGGCCGTGCCGAAGGCCAGGTCGAGGTCGGCCACCACGACCTCCGACTTGAACAGCGACGAGACCGCCCAGCCGACATTGTGCGCGATGGTGGAGGAACCGGTGCCTCCCTTGGCGCCGACGAAGGCGATGGACCGGCCGATCGGCTCGGCCTCGGGATCGACGAAGATGGCGGCGATGACGCCGACGACATCGGCCATGGACACCGGCGCGACGACATATTCGGAGATGCCGTTGCGGATCAGCTCGCGATAGAGACCGACATCGTTGTAGTGGCCGATGACCACCACCTTGGTGCTGGGGTCGCAATGCTCGGCCAGCCGCGCAAGCTGGTCGAGCAATTCCCTCGGCTCGCTGCGCGATTCCAGCAGGATCAGGTTCGGCGTCGGCGCGGTCTGGTAGAACTCGATGGCCGTCGGGATGCCGCCCATATGCACCTTGAGGTGCGCTTTCGCCATGCGGCGGTCCTCGCCGGCGCGCTCGATGGGGGCCGTCACCCCCTCGCTTTCGCAGAAGGCCTGGATGGAAATGCGCGGGATCGGCCGCACGGCCTGCATGGCCGCCGAATCGTGGAGATCGGCGCCGGCATCCATGGCATGTTCATAGGCTAGATTGGTCATGCTGCTTGCCCCCCGGACAGGCCATCTTCGTCAATAGTTCACTTCACCGGCGGTCGTGCCGTTTCCGGCTTCCCGATAGATATCAATGACCTCATTGCGATTTTCCGCATCGATCGTGGTCTGCTTGCGCGGCCCCATCAGATCGGCCGGATTGGCGATCTGGGCAGCGAGGTTGTTCTGGTAGGAGCAGCCGAAATTGGCGTAGTGCTTGTTGTCGGCCGTATCCAGAACGTCCTTGGGCCAGCGGCCGCATTTGCCCGTCTGCGCCTGTATCGAGCTGTAGACGAGCCTTACCGGCGCGGTCAGCTCATCCGGCGAAGCCTGATAGCGGGCCATCGCGATACGGTTGGGCCTGACGCCATTGGCGGCGGCCAGCCGGGCGAATTCGCGCGCGACCTTGCCGGCCGCATATTCGTTGGCCGATCCGGACGGCGCCACGATGGTCAGCACAGGCGCGGCGCCGGTGTCATAGCCGTCGAGGAAGCCGGCCAGCGCCTGGCGCTGCGCCTTCGAAACGCCTTGCGCCGACGCCGCCACCGGCAGGTCAAGCGTCCTGTCCTTTTCCGAAATCACGATCGGATGATTGGTGCGGTAGTCGTCGGGGATGGACCCCACGACGATGCTGTCGCGCTTGGCGCATCCTGCCAGCAGCGCGGCGACGGCCACAGCCAAGACCGCACCATTTGCCCTTGCCCTGAACATGCTCGTTTCCCCGCTCACTTGTAGATGAAGCCGACCACGCCGTGATAGCGACCAGCGGGCTTGTCGGTTTTCATGGTGCCGTAGACGCGATTGACCCGGCCCAGAAACATGGCGGCGCCATCGCTGGCGGCATTGAAATTGTCGTCCGGCTTGGCCAGCTCGTTCCGCGCCACCGGCTTCGACAGATAAGGCGTGACAAGGATCACCAGTTCGGTCTCGCTGCGCACAAAATCACGACTGCGAAAGAGGGTGCCGAGCACAGGAACCTGCGAAAGGCCCGGAATGCGGTTGTAGATCTGGCGTGAATTGTCGTTGACCAAACCGGCAATCATCATCGAACCGCCCGACGGCAACTCGACGGTAGTATCGGCCAGCCGCTTGCGCAGCGACAGGATATTCTGGCCTTCCATGTCGACCGAACCTTCCGGGGTTGGTTCGGAAACCGACGTGCGAACCTTCAGGCTGATGCGGCCGGGCGACAGGACCACCGGCTGGAATTCGAGCCCTATGCCATATTCGATCTTTTCCAGAGTGCGGACGGTCCGCCCTTCTTCATTAACCACATTGGCAACGATGTTGTATTCGCCACCGGCCCGGAACGTTGCCTTCTCACCCGAGATCGCGCTCAGCGTCGGTTCGGCCAACGTACGCATGACGCCGGCCTGCTCCATGGCGTTGACATAGCCGCGCACCAGATCGGCACCCCCGAGACCCGTGCCGGCCTGGATGAGGTTCGTTGGATTGAGCATATCGAAGCGTATGCCGCTCGTCTGCGCCACCATGTTGACGCCGAGTTGCTTCATGACCGACCGGCTGACCTCAGCCACCGTTACCTTCAAGGTGACCTGATCCTCACCCATGATCTGAAGCATGTTGATGATGGCGCTGCGCTGGCGCTGGCTGTCAGGATTGTCGATATCGACGCCCGAATTGGATGAACCGCCGGCGGCGGTCTGGGAATACTGGCCGGTCGTGGCCTCGCCGCCGGTAACAAAGGCGTTGGCGAGCTGTACGGCACGCTTGGCGTCCAGCGGGGTCTCCACGGTGCCGGTCAGCACCACATTGTCGTTGACCAGTTCGACCTTGATGTCGGAATTCGGGATGAAGCGCTTCAGATAGCCCTCGATGCCGGCCACATCGCGCTCGACGGAAAGGTCGAAGCTGGCGATCTGCTCGCCGTTGGGGCCGAACACGAAGATGTTGGTCTCGCCGACCGACTTGCCGAACAGGTAGATGCGCCGCGAGGTGCGCGTCACCGCATCGGCCACGCCGGGATTCGCCACCAGAATGTCATAGGCGTCGCGCGGCAGGTCGACGACCACCGATTTGTTGAGCCCGAGCTTGATGCGCTGGTTGGCCGCCGTGGCGCGCACGCCGCTGGCGGCATCGGCCGGCACCGTTGCGGGCGGACCGGCCACAGCGAACAGCACCATGGCCGCGGCGACGGCGGCAGGGAATTTTGCGTAAGACCTCATTTCCTTGCCCCCACTTCGGAAATCTCGCCGGACTTGATGAGCCGTACCGTGCCCCGACGGCCGGCACCGCTGACCAGATAGTCGGCCTCGTCCAGACCGGTTTCCTGCGTGTCCTTGATCGAGCGCAGGGCCAGCGTCAGCCGGTCGGCCATCTGCTGGGCAACCGTGATGATCTCGGCCTGCTGCGGCGTCAGCTCCAGCGTCGCCGTCTGGCCGACCCGTGTCTTCTTGCCTTCCTCATCCTCCTGGATGGTCTGGTCGATGGCGAGCACGCGGATGTTCTGCAAGATGGTTTCGGTGGTGAAACCCGTACCGCCGGCCGTATCGGAGCGGCGCGTCATGATGACGTCGACATAGTCGTTGGGCAGGATGAAGCCGCCCGCCGAAGTGTCGGCGGCTATCGATGTCGCCACGGCGCGATGGCCGGACGGCAGGATCGAGGACATGAAGCTCTGGCCTTCGTCGATCAGCTTGACGCGCCGCACCGGCTCGCCGCTGTACATGGCCATGCGCGTGACCGAGCCCTTGAGCTTCTCGACCGCGTCGGGCTCGTTCTCGCGTGTGATGAAATGCTGGTTGACCGCGTCGGCCGGCCAGGAAGCCCATGTGACGTTGGAGCCGAGCGGGGCGCCGATCGGCACATCGCCCGACATCACCGCCACGTCCACCATCCTGATGGCCGGTTCCTGCGGCCCCGGCGCCACCACGACCTCGGGCGGCGGCGGCACCGCCATGTTCTTGGCGACGTAGCCCGCACCGCCGGCAGCAGCGACCGCAACGCCCAGAATTATCAGTCTGGAAGCAGGCATATGTCCAACCCCTAGCCCCTGGCAAACCACAACCCGGGTCGGACATTGCAGCGGCAATCCTCAAATTATGGTTAATGCCGCCCTTACGATTTTGCTTAACGCAAGGTTTATCGCTTCCCGTCCGGCAAAAAAGAAACGCCGCACAGGCGGTGCGGCGCTTCAAGGATCTGAACGATGGAACGGATCAGGCTGCCAGGCGCGCCAGGGCCCAGGCGACGAGCGCCGTCTTGGGATAGATCATCAAGCCGGCAAAGCCGAGGGCCACGCCGTAGGGGATGCCCACCCTGGTATCGGCGAAGTGGCGCAGGAACATATTGTGACGCGTGAAATCCGCCAGCACCGACTTGCGGTAGGCCATGGTCGCCAGGGTCAGCAGGCCGCCGACGAACGACGCATAGATCAGATATTCCACCAGAAGCATGTCGAAGCCCATCCAGACGGCAGTGGCGGCCATGAGCTTGGCGTCGCCCCCGCCCATGCCGCCGATGGCGAACAGGACGAAAGTCGCGCACAAGACCAGCGCGCCGGCGGCCAGATGCATACCGAACATGTTCCAGTCCATGCCGGTCAGCGGCGCGATCACCATGAAGCCCGCCACCAGCACCAGCGAGACGCGGTTGGCGATGGTCATCGACAATATGTCGGACACCGCCGCAAAGACCATGCAGAACGGGAAAACCACGAAGATGAGAGCTTCAAGCATAGTAGAACACCGGAAGTGAGCGACACCGGCACTCTACATGCGTGACGTTAAGGATCGGTGATCTTGGCGGTCCGAGGCTCGACTGCCGGCTTAACCGTTGGTTCACCACTGCCGTTCATATTCCGTTGAACACTCTGGCGGAGCGGGAGAACTGGCATGTCCATGTCGAGATCGGTGTTGCTTGCGGGCGCAATGCTTGCCGCCGGAGGCTGCGCGGCCTTCGCCGCCGAACCCGCCCCGACGGAACCGGTGGCGGAAGCCGCCGCGCCGGCTGCCATGCAGGCCGGCATCGAGGTGGTGATGAACGAGGCGCGCATCGTCAAGCTGCCGCGGGCCGCCGATACCATCGTGGTAGGCAACTCGGCGATCGCCGACGCGTCGGTGCAGGATGCCACCACCGTCATCCTCACCGGCAAGGGTTTCGGCGTCACCAATCTGGTGATCCTCGACAGGGAGGGCGCGCCGATCATGGACGAGCAGGTCACCGTCGTGCGCCAGACCGCCTCGACCGTGCGGATTTACCGCCGTGCCGACGTGCTCACCCTGTTCTGCACGCCCTATTGCGAAAACTCGCCCCAGAACGGCGCGCCCGTTGGCGGCAATTGAGGCCAAGGCCTTTCCGAACCCCGGATAATGGTTGAGGCCGGGTTAATGCGGAGCGCTGCAATTTAGCGGCCGTCCAAACCGGACTTCAACGGCTTGCGGCTATAGTCCTGCCCACTGGCAACGGGGTCGGGCAAGACAGACATGGGCAGCGTTTCCAACAATTCCGGCGCAAGCGGCAGGCCGCGCGCCGGCCTGCTTTCGCGGTTCCGGCGCGACGCCAGGGGCAGCGTCGCCATCGAATTCAGCATGCTGATCCTGCCGTTCGCGCTTCTGACCTTCGCCATCCTGGAAAGCTGCATATCGTTCGCCGGCAAGCAGGTTCTGGCCAATGCCGCCGACGACGTGGCGCGCCAGTTCCGGACCGGGCAGTTGAGGGCACCTGCCACGCCGCAGGAAAAGGAAGAGCTGAAGGAAGAGATCGTCGCCCAGATCTGCGGCCGGCTCGAGATCATCGTGACCAAGGGATGTCCCGGACTGAAGATCGACCTTCGTCATTTCGACAGTTTCCCCGAAGCCGCAAAACTCGGCTTCACGATCAGCAGCGGCGAAATTTCGCTGACCGACAACGGCAAAACAGACTCAAATGGGTTCGATATCGATCCGGGCCCGACCATGTCGAAGAACATGCTGAGGATCTTCTACGAGTGGCCGGTGATTACCGATTTCATGAGCAAATACATGGCCAAACTCAATGGCGGCAAGACGCTGCACTTCGCCACCATGACCTGGCAGAACGAGCCATATTGATCGGTCAGGGCGAGGAACGGCAAATGACCATGGCTGGTGCGGGGGCACTACAGATGTTGAGGGCGCTTACCGGAAGGATCATCCGCTTCGGCCGTGACCGGCACGGCGTCGCGGCAGTGGAATTCGCCTTCATCGCACCGATCATGCTCATCCTCTATTTCATCACGATCGAGGCCGTGCAGGGCATCGAGACCAGCAGGCAGGTCAGCCGGCTGGGCGCCATGGTGGCCGATCTCGTTGGGCAGCAGGACACCATGTCGAAGGAAGCGCTGACCGGCATCATGCAGATCGGCGAGACGACGATGCGCCCCTATAACCGCTCGGCCCCGACGATCACCGTCACCGCGATCAAGATTTCAAGCGATCAGAAAGGTGCCGTTCCCACGGTGGCCTGGTCGGGAAAGCTCGTTAACGGACTTTACGCTGCCGGGCCGGCCAAGAATACCACCGTCACGGTCCCGCCGGAGTTGAAGATCGGCGACAGCTTCCTCATCCGCGTGGAAAGCAACCTCGGTTACAAGCCGGTGATCGCCTGGTCGGACAAGGAGAACGCCTCCGGCCTCACCGGCATCTTCAACAATATCGAGATGAACGAGGTCTATTATGCCCGTCCGCGCATCAGGCGCGAGATCTCCTGCACCAACTGCTGACGCTGCGGCAGGCCTTCATTCCAGCTCGCCGATTGCAAAGAACCGGCCCGAAGCCTATGTCTGGGCGCCCGGGCCGGCGTCGCCGCAATCCTGATGCCTGCCCGTCCGATCATTCCGATCCGCGCCCGGGCGCCTTGCCGCTTCCGAACGTCGCGATCGCCACCGCAAGGCTGCAATGGCGCGTGCATTCGTCTTCGTCCTCGATTCCTTCGGCATAGGCGGCGCGGCGGATGCCGCCCAGTTCGGAGACGAGGGCGCCAATACCTTCGGCCATATCGCCGATGCCTGTCGCGCGGGGCTGGCCGACCGGCCCGGCCTGCGCGCCGGCCCCCTTCATGTGCCGCATATGGCCTCGCTCGGGCTCGGCGAAGCGGCGCGGGTCGCGACCGGATACACATTCGAGGCCGGCCATGGTTCGCTCCTGCCCTTTGCCTTCCATGGCGCCGCGCAGGAGATTTCGAGCGGCAAGGACACGCCCTCCGGCCATTGGGAGATCGCGGGACTGCCGCTGCGCTTCGGCTGGGGCCGGTTTCCGGATATGGTGCCGGCATTTCCCGCCGCCCTTACCGAAGCCATGATCCGTGAGGGGCATGTGCCGGGCATTCTCGGCAATCGCCATGCCGACGGCACCACCATCATCGAGCAGTTCGGGGCCGAGCACATCGCGACGGGCAAGCCGATCTGCTACACCTCGGTGGATTCCGTGCTGCAGATCGCGGCGCATGAGGAGCATTTCGGCCTCGAACGGCTCTATACGTTCTGCAAGGTTGTGCGGGGGCTGTGCGACCCGCTGAAGATCGGCAGGGTCATCGCCCGCCCCTTCCTCGGCGAAGCGCCCGGCGCGTTCACGCGCACGCCGGGCCGGCGCGACTATTCCGTCTCGCCGCCCGAGCCCACGCTTCTCGACCGCATCACCCAGGCAGGCGGACGCGTGCTCGCCATCGGCAAGATCGGCGATATCTTCGCCCATCGCGGCGTGACCAAGCTGCGCAAAGCGGCCGGCAACATGGCGATGTTCGACCAGGCGCTGGCGGCGATGGACGAGGCCGGCGACGGCGACTTCGTGTTCGCCAATTTCGTCGATTTCGACACCGAGTTCGGCCATCGCCGCGACACGCCCGGCTATGCCGCGGCCCTCGAAGCCTTCGACCGCCGCGTGCCGGAAGCGCTGGCGCGGCTGAAAACGGGCGACCTGTTCCTGCTCACCGCCGACCATGGCAACGACCCGACCTGGCGCGGCACCGACCATACACGCGAGCGCATACCGCTGATGGGCATGGCGCCCGGGCTTGCCGGCGGCAGCGTGGGCCTGAGGCCCACCTTTTCCGACATCGGCGAAACCGTCGCCCGGCATCTGGGCACCGCGCCCGGAAAATACGGAACCTCCTTCTATCGCGAGATCGGTGGCCATGCCTGAACTGCCCGAGGTCGAAACTGTCCGGCGCGGCTTGCAGCCGGTGCTGGAAGGCGCACGGATCGTCAGGGTGGAAGCAAGGCGGCCGGACCTGCGCTTTCCCCTGCCCGAGCGCTTCGCCGAACGGCTGGACAGCCGCACCGTCACCGCCCTCGGCCGCCGAGCCAAATACCTGACCATGCATGTCGAAGACGGGCCCGTGCTGATCTGCCACCTCGGCATGACCGGGTCGTTCCGCATCGAGGACGGCGCGGAAACCGCCACCCCCGGCAGCTTCCACTATGAGAGATCGAAGGATTCCGCCCATGACCACGTCATCTTCGACGTGGTGTCCGCCACGCAGGCCCGCCATCGCATCGTGTTCAACGATCCGCGCCGCTTCGGCTTCATGCTGTTTTCCGAAACCCCGCCGGACGAGCACCCGATGCTGGCCGGCCTCGGCGTGGAGCCGACCGGCAACGCCCTCGACGCCGACCTGCTCGCCACCCTGTTCCGCAACCGCAAGGCCCCGCTGAAGGCCGCGCTGCTCGACCAGCGCATGATTGCCGGCCTCGGCAATATATATGTGTGCGAAGCGCTGTGGCGGGCCGGCCTCTCGCCGCTGCGGGCGGCGGGCACCATCGCCGTGCCGGGACGCAAGGCGGCGGCGCAACGCGAGAAACTGGCCGCATCGATCCGCGCCGTGATCGCCGACGCCATCGCCGCCGGCGGCTCCTCGCTGCGAGACTACATGCACACCGACGGCTCGCTGGGCTATTTCCAGCACAGCTTCGCCGTCTACGACCGCGAGGGCGAGCCGTGCCCCACGCCGGGCTGCAACGGCCATGTCGAGCGGATCGTGCAGAGCGGGCGCTCGACCTTTTATTGTCGCGCCTGCCAGAAATAGGATAGGTCCGGGGCAACGGCTCAGGAGAGGAAGCGCATGGCTTACGAAAACATCATCGTGGAAACCCGCGGCAAGGTCGGATTGATCACGCTGAACCGGCCGAAGGCCCTCAACGCGCTGAACTCCGCCGTCCTTGGCGAACTGCTCGCCGCCACCAAGGCCTTCGACGCCGACGACAATATCGGTGCGATGGTGCTGACCGGCTCCGAAAAGGCCTTCGCCGCCGGGGCGGACATCAAGGAGATGCAGTCGAAGAGCTATGTCGACGTCTATCTGGGCGACCTGTTCTCCGGCTGGGAGGATTTCACCCGCACCCGCAAGCCGATCATCGCGGCGGTAGCCGGCTACGCGCTCGGCGGTGGCTGCGAGCTTGCCATGATGTGCGATTTCATCATCGCCGGCGACAATGCCAAGTTCGGCCAGCCCGAGATCACGCTCGGCGTCATGCCCGGCATGGGCGGCTCGCAGCGCCTCACCCGCTTCGTCGGCAAATCGAAGGCGATGGACATGTGCCTGACCGGCCGCATGATGGATGCCGAGGAAGCCGAGCGCTCCGGCCTGGTGTCGCGCATCGTGCCGGCCGGCGAACTGGTCGA
>Ga0180220_1002433_pt1 | contig 11890 bp, 13 predicted proteins | sample eDN5th37CBELigBY_FD_151335 | JGI IMG/M metagenome (GOLD analysis project Ga0180220, IMG submission 151335) | Enriched backyard soil microbial communities from Emeryville, California, USA - eDNA 5th pass 37_C BE-Lig BY (version 2) (version 2) | ecosystem: Environmental > Terrestrial > Soil >... | reverse complement strand
TTGATGAATTCGACTTGGACCAACGGCGGACTCTCCAGAAACGACTAAGAGAAGCCTCGCGCACTCGTCTCATTCTACGCCAACCCGGCAGGCGAAAAACTCCGGGTCTCAATTTGAACGCGGTTTAAAGACTCAGGCGTATCCTTTTTAAATCATTGATTGCGTATTTGCGTAGGGTGAGCCATGATGTTGCACTTTGGAGAAGTTCTCGCGATGAGCGTTCTTTTGGCAATAGAGCATCCATGCTAGGACAGGTGGCTTGTGGTGCCCACCCGCCCCAAGTTCCCAATCCGAGTGCGTTATCGGAGTGTGCTGATGACCTCGCGCGACCAGCAAACCAGAGTGTATATCACTCAATCGGTGGACTTCGACGGCGATGGCAGCCCCGACATGTTCATCGCCCACGAGATTTCGCCGGAAGACGCCGACGCTTTTTGATTTATGATCGTAATGTTGGTCGGTATTGGAATATTTGGGATGATTGTCTATGGTCTCACTGTTGGGATACTGGATTTTATTGAATGGTCGAGCACATGGTCTCCCAATGTCTGGTGGGGGATCGGTGCTGCGGCATACCTTATCCTCCCAGCTTTATTGTGGGACTCTGTCGTGGCTCGCTACGCAGTTTGGCGACTGCTTTCTTCGTGCTCGCCCTTACGATTTTAGTTCCCCTGGCGCTCTACCACGCTTGCTTGTTCTTGGCGACTTGGAGCACTGCAACTTGGGTTATATTGGCTGCGGTTTGCGTAATCTCCGCCAATTTTTGGTGGCTCTACACGCAGTTATCAAGCAAGTGACGACAGAACCGGAAGCGTCAGTACGTCCAAGTGGATCAGGCCGTAGTCAGGATTTTGGCCGCCGCCAGCCGGCAACGCTGGCTGATGCGACGGAGGATTTGTGATACAATCGCCGGGAGGAACCACGGCTGAAGGAGGCGGGAGCAGTGGACCGGAAGACCATCGAAGGAACATGGGAACAGGTCGCGCGGCGGTCCCGGGAATTCGCCGGGCGCCGGGTCCGCGTCACCGTGCTTGACGAGCCCGCGGCTCCGGTCGATCCGGCTTCTCAAGAAAAGCTGGCCGAAGATGCGTTTAAACGGCGTCTGCTCGCCGCCGGGCTCGTGGCTCAACTTCCGGCGGCGCCCGACGCGGAAGAGGACGAAGACGACGCTCCCATCACCGTTTCCGGCGAGCCCATTTCGGAGACCATTCTCCGCGAGCGCCGCTAAACGTGGGCGCCTATTTTCTCGACACCAGCGCATTGGTCAAACGGAGCGTGCGAGAGGCGGGAACCGCGTGGGTCCGCGACCTGACCCGTTCCGGCTCGCCCCATGATATCTACATCGCCCGCATATCCATCGTCGAGTTGGTGGCCGCCATCACCCGGCGCGAGCGCGGGGGACATTTGACGACGGCCCAAGGCGCCGCCGTCATCGGGCATTTTCGCAAGCGGGCGTCCGAGCGCTACATCGTCGTCGAACTTTCTCCGACCCTGTTCGACGACGCCTCGCGCCTGGCCCGCAAACACGGCCTGCGCGGGTACGACGCCGTTCAACTCGCCGCGGCCTTGGCGCTCAATCAACCGCGGTCGCCCCTCGGCCTGCCCCCCGTAACACTCGTTTCCGCCGACGCGGAGTTGAATCGAGCGGCGCTCGCCGAGGGGTTGCTCGTCGAAAATCCCAATCAGCACATCTAACACGCCCCGCGCCTCCAGCGGCCGGACGCCCCTCAAATCCCCGCGCCGGCTTGCCAGGATTGGGTGATGGCGCGGTTGACGTCGACGGGTTGGAAGTTGGCGTGGTCGCGGTCGTAGACGTTGAGGTGGCGGGGGGTGACGTAGACCTCGTCGCCGGGGGCGAAGCCGACGCCGATGGCTTGGTCGTGGGGAACTTCGATTTGGAGGGCGTGCTCGACGCCGATGCGGAGGTCGAGCCGGATGAGGCCGCCCAGCGGGGTGATCCGCTCGACGCGGGCCGGCCAGTAGGGCTTGCCGTTGCGCTCGGCGAAGACGTCGAGGTCGTGGGGACGGACGTAGGCTTGGGCCTCGGCGGTGGGGGGCGTCTTGAACCAGGAGGCCGGTCCCCGGCCGGTTGAGCCGGTTCGCAGCGAACTGAGGGGAAGGACGTTGATGTTCCCCAAAAATCGGGCGACGAACGGGTTGACCGGCCGCTCGTACAGGGCCTGCGGAGCGCCGATTTGTTGGACTTGGCCGTCGGCCAGAACGACGATTTGGTCGGAGACCTCGAACGCCTCGCGCTGGTCGTGGGTGACGAAGAGGCTGGTGACGTGGACTTCGTCGTGGAGCTTGCGGAGCCACATCCGAAGCTCGTCGCGGACCTTGGCGTCGAGCGCGCCGAAGGGCTCGTCGAGGAGCAGCACCTTGGGCCGGGGCGCCAGGGCCCGGGCCAGGGCCACCCGCTGCCTTTGGCCTCCGGAGAGTTGCGTCGGATAGCGGTCGGCGTGGCCGGAGAGTTGGATCAGATCCAAAAGCTCGTCGACCCGGCGGCGGATCTCGCGCCGGGGCTCCTTGCGGATCTTCAGGCCGAAGCCGACATTGTCGCGCACGGTCATGTGGCGGAAGAGGGCGTAGTGTTGGAAGACGAACCCGACGCCCCGCCTCTGAACCGGAAGCGCGGTGGCGTCCTCGCCGGTCAGCAGCACGCTGCCGGAATCGGCCGTCTCCAGCCCGGCGATGGTCCGAAGGATCGTGCTCTTGCCCGAGCCCGAGGGACCAAGAAGCGCCACGAGCTGGCCGGCGGCCACCTCGAAGGAGACGTCCTTGACCGCCTGGAACGAGCCGTAACGCTTGGAAAGCCCGCGCACTTCGATGCCCACGCCCGTCTCCTCGCCTCGCGAAACCGGGGAGGACAGCCAGGCTCCCCGCGAATTCCCATTATAAGGGTCGACTTGCCGATGAATAGTCTCAGTTTTCGGACGCGGCGCGGTGGTCACGATTGACCTCCTTTCCCTCGATCCAGACGACGGCGGATCAGGTCCATTCCCACGAGCAGGCAGAACGAGACGGCGGCCAGAACCATGCTGGCCGCGTAGGCGCCTTCGGGGTGGAAGCTCTCGACCCCGTCGGCGATGTAGAGCGTGGCGGTTTGGGTCCGGCCGATGATGTTGCCCGAGACGACCAGGACCGCGCCGAATTCTCCGAGGCCGCGGGCGATGGTCAGGGTCACGCCGTAGGCGACCCCCCACCGGATCGACGGCAGGGTGACGCTCCAGAAGGTTCGCCAGCGGCCGGCGCCCAGGGTGTGGGCGGCCTGTTCGTACTCCTCGCCCAGCTCGCGGAGGACCGGAACCAGCTCTCGGGTGACGAACGGGAGGGTGACGAACATGGTGGCCAGGACCATGCCGGGCGCGGCGTAGACGACCTGGATCCCCCGGTCCTCAAGCCAGCCGCCCAGAGCGCTGTCGGGACCGTAGAGGACCACCAGCATCAAGCCGGCGATGATTGGCGAGATGGCGAAGGGCATGTCGACGACGCCGTCGAGCAGCGCCCGGCCCCAGAACCGTTGTCGGACCAGCACCAAGGCCAGCGCGACGCCGAAGATCGTGTTGAGGATCGTGGCGGCGGCGGTGATCCAGAGCGACAGGATGAACGCCCGGTAAACCTCGGGCTGGTTCAAGGCGGCGAACATCGCCGCCAAGCCCCCGCCAAGGGCCTGCCTCGCCAGCGCCGCGCCGGGGACCAAGATCAGGATGGCGAACCACGACAGCACGGCGCCGATCAAGAGCCGACGGCCCCAGGCCGAGCCGATCGTCTCGGCCTCGCCGGCGCTGGGAGGCCCGGCGGCCGGCGGGTTGGTCCAATCCGAGTCAGCCGCCATTGCGGGCCTCCCCCTTGCGCTGAAGCGCGTTGAGACCGATCAGGATCAAGAGCGAGCAGGCCAGAAGCACCGCCGAGACGACCAAGGCGCCGTGGCGGTTGCCGCTCTCGACCTCGCCGAAGACGTAGATCGGCGCGGTCTTGGTCAACAGGGGCTGATTGCCGGCGACCATCACCACGCTGCCGAACTCCCCAAGCGCCCGGCTGAACGAGAGCCCCGCTCCGGTGAGGATCGACGGCCGAAGCGACGGCAGCGTCACCCGCCGGAAGGTCGTCCAGGACCCCGCGCCGAGCGTCGCCGCGGCCTCCTCCTCGGCCCGGTCCAGTTCCAGCAAGACCGGCTGAACGCTTCGGATGACGAACGGGTAGGTGACGAACAAGAGCGCCAAGATGATCCCCGGCTGATCGTAGATGACCTTCCAACCGGCCTTGCCGAGGATCGCCCCCAGGACGCTCGACGGTCCGTAAAGGGCCACCAGCATAACTCCGGTGACGACCGTCGGCACGGCGAACGGCAGGTCGATCAGGGCGTTGATCAGGGTTCGGCCGGGGAATTCGTAGCGAACCAAGACCCAGGCGGTGGCCGTTCCCGTCACCACGTTGACCGCCACCATGATGAAGGCGGTGACGAAGGTCAGCTTCAGGGCGTGCAGCGCGTAGGGGTCGAGCACGGCCTCCCAGAACGCCCGAGGGCCGGGCCGGACGGCCTGAAAGGTCATCACCGTCATCGGCAAAACCACCATGACGCCGATGTAGAACAGGCCCATCGCGCGGAGCGTCAGCCCTTGGGAGGGGCGGCTTCGGTTCGCGACCGGGTTTCCAAGCGACAACGGCATGACGTCATTTCCCCCGGTTCCGGACCCGCTCCGCGGCGATGGTCGTCCAAAGACCGTCGGCCGCGTAGAGCTCTTTCCGAACCTTCTCCCAGCCGCCCAGGTCGGCCATGGTGAAGACCGTCTGGGGCTGGGGCCAGTCGGCGGTCGCCGACGCCGAAGCCGGATTGATCGGTCGGAATCCATATTCGGCGAAGATCGTCTGCCCCTCGGGCGATCGCAAGAAGTCCAAAAACGCCTCGACCACCGCGCGGTTGCCGTGCCGGGCGACCGACTTTTCGACGACGGCCGCGGGGCTTTCGATCAAGAGGGTCGCGGGGGGGATGACGTAGGGGATCGGGTCTCCCTCCTTGGCCCTAAGCCGCAGCTCGTTCTCGTAGGTGACCACGGCGTCGCCGGTCCCGTGTTCGGAGAAGTTGGCCATGCTCCGACGGCCCGAGTGGTCCATGTTGACCACGTTCCCCTGGACCCCGGCCAAGAGGTCGCGCGTCGAGGCGAGGTCGGGGTTGTCGGGGTTCGCCTCGCGGGCCCGGAGCCAGGCCGAGCCGTAGATGGCGTTGAGGTTCCATCGGGCGCCGCCGGAGGTCTTGGGGTCGGGATAAAGAACGCCGACGCCGGGCGCGGCCAGGTCGTCCCAGTCGTGGATCGACTTGGGGTTGCCCGGGCGATGGCCGATGACGACCAGGCTGTGGGTGAGAACCCCACGATCCGGCCCGGCGTCCCAATCGGGATCGACCTTGCCCGCCTCGACCAGAAGCTCCATGTCGCCGGAGTGCGACAGAATGGCCAGGTCGGCGTCGAAGCCCGAGGCGATCGACCGCGCCTGCGCGCCCGAGGCGCTGTAGGATTCCTCGAAGCGGACCTCGCGGCCGGTCTCGGCTCGCCACTTCGCCGCGAAGGCGGGCAAGAGCCCCTCGTGGAAGACCTCGCGGACGACCGAGTACGCCCCGATCTTCAGGACGTCGGCGTTGGACGCGGCCTGAACGCCGCAGCCCGCCGCGGCCAAAGCCAGCGGCGGAAGCAACGCCAGCGCGAGCCGGGCGAACGGGATTGGACGAACGCGGAACATGGCGGGAAACCCTTCTTGGGTCTTGGGATCGTGGAGGCTGGCGGAGGACCAAATCGAAAATGGAGAAGGCCGGCGCCGAAGCGGAGTTCGGCGGCCGGCGGGGTTTTCGTGGCGAGCCGTTCACGGCTCGATCAATACTGCTCGGCCGAGATCACCTCGCCCCCGGCGCGGGTCGCCAGGGCGACGAAGACCGGCAGCGAGACGGATTCCTTGACCAGCCGAACCGAGCCGTCGCCCAGCAGGACGTTGACCCCGCCGGAGTGGAAGGAGAAGATCGCCCCGGTCCCCTCGGTGACGTAATACGGGTCGGGGAAGCCCCGGCCGAAGACGTCCTCGCCGTTGGCCGCGTTGACGACCGACCGGCCGGGGAACGACGAGCCGTCGGCCGTCGAGCCGTTGAGCGTCACGTCGCTGGCCGGACGGCTCCAGCCACCGGCGTTGACCCGATGGTCGGGAAGCGCGCCGACCTGCTTCCCCCCTCTGCGGTACACGAACGGCCGGCCGGCCGACTCGACGAAGACAATCGTGTTGGAGAGGCCGTCGGTGGCGTCGGCCAGCCGGGTCTTCTTATTCTTGACGATCAGGGTCTCCGGCGGAACGCTCCCCTCCGGAAAGGCGCCGAAGGCGCTGAGGCGGGCGTCGACGCCCACCAGCGGCGAATAGTCGGTGACGGCCGCGACGGTGGGGGTCCAGGTCGGCGAATAGGGCTGAGCCTCCGGAATCCCGTCCAACCGGTTGGGGTCGGCCGGGGTCGTGGGGCAGAGCAAGGTGTTGATCCGCGTCTTGACCGCCGTGGCGTTGGCCGGCTCTCCCCAGGTCAACCCGATGTTGAGCGCGTTGTGGACCTGGGTTTGCTCCAGATAATTGAGCATGCTGAGAAGCGCCGCGACGCGCGGCTGAGTCGTCAGACCGCTGGGTCGGACGCTGCTGGGAAGCTCGTTGTTGACGTCGTGAAAGTTGTGAATCGCGATCCCAATCTGCTTGACGTTGTTGACGCACTGGGCCCGACGCGCCGCCTCCCGGCTCGCCTGGACCGCCGGAAGCAGAAGCGCGATCAAGACGGCGATGATCGCGATCACCACCAATAATTCAATCAACGTGAAACCCGAGCGACGTAGGCGATGCATGTTCCGAGATCTCCCACGCGGCGCGTCCCGGCGCCGGCTTTTCCGATAAGTGTGTCTTGAACCGTGTGTGCGTTAAGGCGTGTGTCGAGGATGTTTCGCCCTCTCCCGGGGGGGAGAAGGATGCTTGGCGATGGCCTCTTCTTGCCCTCTCCCACCGGGGGAGGGTGGCCCGAAGGGCCGGGTGGGGGGCATTTGGGTTGACTGATGAGCCTTCGCGGCCCCTCTTCGCCAACCCAGCTCGCTCTGAAATCCCATGACCCTCATCCGGCCTTCGGCCACCTTCTCCCGGAAGGAGAAGGATGCTTGGCGATGGCCCCGGCTACTTCTTGGCGATCTGAAGCGGCTCAAGCGCGTTGGTCGTCTCGCGAACCGTCACCCGCAGGGGGGTGGTCTCGACTCGACCGAATCGCTTTGGGATCACGTTGGGGCCGGCGACCAGCTCGCCGTCCCGCTTGATCGGCCGATGCCATCGCACCGTGACCGCGTACTCGCCGGCCGGCGCTCCGTCGTCCTTGGTCGCCGTCGTCAGCGAAAACGCGCCGTCGGCTCCCGCCGTGGCCGTGGGACGCGGGTCCGAATCGCCGGGCCCGCTGGAGTTCGTCGGATGGAACGTCAGGAACGCCCCGGCCGCCGGCTGGCCCTCGAAGACCACGCGCCCGGTCGTCGGAAAGACCGGAACCGCGGGGCCCTCGTCCCCGGAACAGCCCATACACCCCATGACGATCGCGAGGACGCCGGCTCGGCCCGTCGTCCCAACCATGGCGCGGCTCTTCCCGAGCCGATTCCCCCCAACTCCGTGAATTCTCTCGCCCGCGATCGTCCCGTTCATAAACACGCTCGTTCTGGTTTCGCCCGCGAAGGTGGGCGCCGGAGTCGTCCGCTTGACCCCGGCGAATTTGAGGAAAGTTGTCGCGAACGAGCACCCCTAAAAGCAAGCCGCGCGCCAAAGCCCGGTCGCGCCCCCCAAAACCGCTTCGACCCCCCTCAAGAAGCGGTTTCACGGCCGAATCCCCATCATATTGATCGACTATCCGATCATTCAACCCCGCCGCCCGTGAAATATCCCGGTCGAAACCGTGATATACCCTGGTTGCCCTTGATATTTCCTGGTATGTTGGGCGCCATGATGAACTTCGACCCGTTTTTGCTGGAGATTTGGCGCGAGGTGTCGCGGCATACGGCCCTTGAGGACTCGATGGACCGCTTGACGCCGCTTTTGGCCTCGCGGCTTCCCCTGGACGATTTGGCGATCCGTTCGATCGACGCGGAGGGAGGTTTTTTGGACACGAGGGTCGAGGAGACGACGGGGCGGAGGCGTCCGGGGGAGGGAGGTTCTCGGACCTCGATTTCGGCCGAGGACTTGAAGCGGCTTTTGGAATGGAGCGCGACGGGCGAGCCGGCCTTGGCCGTCGAGGGGGCCTTTCGGAAGCGGTTTCCGGGTCTGGCGCCGGCCGGGTTTGGCGGTTTGCTCGCCGCGGCGCCCTTGAACGCCGATCGGGGAGCGCCCGCGGTCTTGATCTTGGCGACCCGTCCGCCCCGGACGTTCGAGCCCGGGCACGAGGCCTTGATCCGGGCGCTGATGGATCCGTTGACGGTGGCCGTGGAGAACGACCACCGGCATTCCGAACTGGTTCGGCTTCGCGAGGCGGTCGAGGCCGAGAACCGCTCGCTGCTGTCTCGGCTGGAGCGGAGCGACATCAGCGGTTCGATCATCGGCGCCGAGACGGGCTTGCGCGAGGTGATGGAGCAGATCGAGCTGGTGCGGCTCTCCGACGCCCCGGTCTTGATCTTGGGGGAGACCGGCTCGGGCAAGGAGGTGGTCGCCCGGGCGATTCACACCCGCTCCAAGCGGGGCGCGGGGCCGTTTTTGCGGGTCAACTGCGGGGCGATCCCCGCCGAGCTGGTCGATTCGGAGTTGTTCGGCCACGAGAAGGGAAGTTTCACCGGGGCGGTCGGCGAGCGCAAGGGGTGGTTTGAGCGGGCCGACGGCGGCACCCTGTTCCTCGACGAATGCGGCGAGCTGCCCCCCGCGGCCCAGGTTCGTCTTTTGCGGATCCTTCAAGACGGCTGCTTCGAGCGGGTGGGGGGCGAGAAGCCCCGTCACGTCGATGTCCGGATCGTGGCGGCGACCCACCGCGACCTGCCGGCGATGGTGGCCGACGGCCGGTTTCGGCAGGACCTTTGGTATCGCCTGGCGGTCTTCCCGATCCACCTGCCCCCCTTGCGCGACCGATTGGCCGACATCCCGGCCCTGGCGGCCCACTTCGCCAACCGGGCGGCGAAGCGGTTGGGAACGCTCCCGCTGACGCCTTCGGCCGCCGACATCGCCCTCTTGGTTCAGTACGACTGGCCCGGCAACGTCCGCGAACTCTCCGCGGTGATCGAACGCGCCGCGATCTTGGGAGGCGGCGACGGTCTGGCCATCGAGCGGGCCCTGGGCCTCCCCTCCCCTTCCGCGGCTCCCGCCACTCCGTCTCCCCTGACCGCCGACTCCCCGCCCTCCCCCGCCGCCGAGCCCCTGGCGACGCTCGACGAAGCGATGGCCCGCCACATCAAGCGCGCCCTGGCCCGCTGCTCGGGCCGCGTCGAAGGTCCCTCCGGCGCCGCCGCCCTCCTGAACATCAACCCCCACACCCTCCGCTCCCGGATGCGCAAGCTGGGCGTCGAGTGGGGCAGGTTTCGCGACGGCGTCGGGGTGGGCTGACGGCCGCGATGATTCTCCTTCGACGCGAGCGCGATCGCCCTTCATGTCGCGTCCGGCCCGATCGCGGTAAGATCTACCGAAGGATGAACCACGATTCGAGAAAGGCCGAGTTGGAGGGACCGCGATGACGATCAACTGGCGGGACCATATCGAGAAACGCAAGGGCGTGATGATGAGCAAGCCGGTCTTCAAGGGGACCCGGTTGACCGTCGAGCACATCCTCAACGAGATGGGCGCCGGGATGACCGAGGAGGAACTGCTGGAGAACTACCCGACCCTCCGTCCCGAGCACATCCGCGCCGCTAGGAGGGCGTGCGCCGCCCGCCGGTAAGAAGCCTTGAGTCGTGTTTTAATCGAGTCGGGGGTTGCGCCGTGATGAAATACAAAGGGTACGTCGGCAGGGTTGAGTTCGACGACGAGGCGGAGATTTTTCACGGGGAGGTCGCGGGCGCGCGCGGCGTGATCACCTTCCAAGGTAAGAGCGTTGATGAGTTGAAGAAGGCGTTTCGCGAGTCGGTCGACGATTACCTCGCGTTTTGCGAAGCGCGGGGGGAGGAGCCCGACAAGCCGTTCTCGGGACGGTTCATGACCCGCGTTGCGCCGGAATTGCACCAGCGGATTAGCGCCGCGGCGACCGTCTCGGGCAAGAGTCTCAATGCGTGGGTCGCCGAACAACTCGAGGCGGCCGTTCGGCGGGCGGGAGATTTCGAGGCGCCGGGCGAAGGAGCCCCCCGGACGAGAGCCGCGAGGAAGACCGTTCAACGCGGATAGGCTGTCGCGGCGCTCTCCGGTGGTCCCCGGGAGCGGGATTGGGGCCGGGGGGAGCCTTCGGAAAAGGGAGGCGTCGGGCCGGTTCAACTTTGGGAATTTCCCGAGTATGATGAAGTGGGGTCGGGTTCGGCTCGGCGATCCACGGCGATTCGCGACCGGCGTCGGCCTCGTTTGGATATCGCCCCAGCGGGTCGCGGGCGGGGCTTAGTTTAAAATAGCATATAGTGATAACCGAGAAAGAGAATCGACCATGAGCACGTCCCTGGAGCGGCTCGCCGAGCTGGTGCGTCAGGCGGAGTCGAAGACGCGGGCCCGGAAGATCGAGGCCGAGACCCGGCAGGCGGCCGAGCAGTTTCGCGCGGCGGAGGAGCGATCGAGGCTGGCCCTGAATCGGATGCGCGAAGTTCGTCCGGCGAGCGTCCGGGCGATGGAGAAGGCCGAGGCCGACGAGCAGTTGCTTAAAGACCTGGTTCGGAAGCTCGCTCAGTTCAAGTCGTCGCTCTCCTCCGACGCCGACGCCGAGGATCTGATCGCCAACTCTCGGGCCGAGATCGACCGGGCTCGCCATCAGGCCAAGGTCGACTTGGAGGAGGCGGGGCGCGAGCTGGACGACGCCAGGCGCGAGCTTCGGGGGGCCGTCGATCAGTATCGCCAGCTTCGCCGCGAGCTGGAGCGGCTTCAGCCGAACCTGGTCGAGCAGTTCGCCGAGGAGGATCGCCTGCTCTGGGACGCCGAGGGACACTTCCCCGGCGGTCAACTGCAACTTTTGGGGCACGAGGTCGAGGCCGGCTTCCACGCCTACGCCTCGCTGCCGAAGCTTGAGCAATACGCGCGATTGAAGGTTTGGATCGGCCGCTTCCGCCACCTTCAGGCCAACCACGAACGCGATGGCGAGTTGACCGAGGAGCTTCAAGCCCTGGGACACCGGATTTTCCATCAACTCAAGTGGCTCTCCAGACAATATGAACCGGGCTATATCGAAGCCTTCCGCCAGGACTTCTCAACCGATTGGGCCGCCTATGTCGCCGAGGCCCAGGAACAACTCGTCCACGCCATCGAAGCCCAGCGCCGGCAACGCGAGGCCGACTCCGGCGCCGACGTCGAGACCAACTCCAACGTCGATCACAACCACAACCACGCCCGCGCTTCGCGGCCGGTGGTTCACCGCCAGAGGTTGCACGGGCTCAACCCCCGCCTCAGGGCGGCCGAGTCGCGTCCCCGATTTCCCTCCACGCCGCTGAACAACCACGACGACGAGCCGGAAGAGAGCCCCGAGCGGGATGAGGACTCGGCCGAGTCGGCCGCCGACGACTCCGATCCTCGCTGAGCCGGAAGGGTGAGGCCCCCATTGCGCCCCGCGCCCGGCGTGGGCTCGGCGGGAGCCTCGCCCTCCCACCGCGTCCGGTCTCGCCCTCCCGTTGCGCGCCCGCGCCCCGTTCGGCATCGTTTGTGAAAAAAATCCCGCCTCCCGGCACGCCGCGCGGCTCGTTACGCATGGATTGGTATGTGCGGCGGTTCGTGGGAGATTTTGCATCGACGAGTTCGAGCGACC
>Ga0180220_1002432_pt1 | contig 11909 bp, 11 predicted proteins | sample eDN5th37CBELigBY_FD_151335 | JGI IMG/M metagenome (GOLD analysis project Ga0180220, IMG submission 151335) | Enriched backyard soil microbial communities from Emeryville, California, USA - eDNA 5th pass 37_C BE-Lig BY (version 2) (version 2) | ecosystem: Environmental > Terrestrial > Soil >... | reverse complement strand
GCTGGCGTCTGGCATCGAGGCCAAAGTCTCGGCGACACGGGCATAGACCGCCTGCCGGTCGGTCGGGATCGGCCGCGGCGTGGTCGCGCGCAGTCGGTCCAGCGCGCCGTTGGCGTCGAACGGGCCGATATCGGCATTGGGCTTCTCGGCGGTGAAGGCGATGACCACGGGCAGGTCGGAGGCGCCGGCATCGGCGATCAGGCGCTGCGCGGTGGCGACGCGCTTGTCCCAGTCCGGCGCGGAGGCCCAGCCATTGTCGATGACCAGCGCGAGGCCGGCCCCGCCCGTCGCCACCTTCTCGCGCGGGTTCAGCACCGGTTCGGCCAGCGCCATGATGACGAGCGCGGCCATCAGCAGGCGCAGCAGCGTCAGCCACCACGGGCTTTGCTGCGGCGTTTCCTCGCGCTTGAGGACGCGGGCGAGGATTTTCAGCGGCGGGAACAGTTCCGTCTGCGGCTTGGGCGGCGTGAAACGCAGCAGCCACCAGATCACCGGCAGGGCCAGCAACCCGAACAGCACCATCGGTGCGCCGAAGGAGAGCGGCAGCCAGCTCATGCCGTCCTCCTTGAGGTTCGGTGCTCCCGGGGGTTCTTCACGCGCTGCATCTCAGATTCGCGCCCCCATCGGATAGCCGCCCGCCGTGCTGAGGGCCGCATGCAGGCGCACCAGCGCCTCGGAGGCGGGGCGGTCGGTATGGTTGACGGTGAAGCTCCAGTCGTGGCGCTTGGCGTGGGCGGCAAGCTCTTCGCGCCGGGCCACGTAAAGGTGGCGGTAGTCGGCGGCCAGCATCTCGGCGCGGCCGGCGGTCAGCCTGTCGCCGCTTTCGGGATCGGTGAATTCGGTGCGGCCCGCATAGGGGAAGGTTTCCTCGGCCGGGTCGGCCACCTCGATCAGATGGGCGCGCACGCCGTTGCGGGCCAGAACGTCCAGCCAGGCGAGCGTTTCTTCCACCGGATCGAGGAAATCGCCGATCAGCACCACGTCGCAGAAGCGGCGGATGCCGGAAAGATCGGGCCTGTCCGGCAGGGCGGACGCGTGTGCGAGCTGGGAGGCGATGCGCTCGGCGCCGTTGCGGGCGCTGAACGGGTCGGTCAGGCCCAGCCAGCCGATGCGCTCGCCGCTGCGCGACAGAAGTTCCGCCGCCGCCAGTGCCAGCACCAGCGCGCGCGCCTGCTTGGAGACGCTGGCGAGCGTCGACTTGTAGAGCATGGAGCCGGACATGTCCGCCCACAACCACACCGTATGCGCGGCTTCCCACTCCCGGTCGCGGATATAGGTGTGATCGTCGCGGGCGGAGCGGCGCCAGTCGATGCGGCTGACGGATTCGCCATCCACATAGGGGCGGAACTGCCAGAAATTCTCGCCGATGCCGCGCTTGCGGCGGCCGTGCCAGCCGGCGGTCACCGTGTTGACGATGCGCCGGGCCTCGATGAGCAGGTCCGGCACCAGGGCCACGCGCTGGCGTGCCCTTGCCAGCGCCTCGCGCGCTTCGGCAGGTGCCTGGAGCTCGCCGATCCTGGGCATCAGATCGCCTTTGCAAGCCTCGCCACGACATCGCGCACGCTCATGCCCTCGGCGCGGGCAGAGAAGGTCAGCGCCATGCGGTGTTGCAGGACAGGCTCGGCCAGTGCCTTCACGTCGTCGACGGAAGGGGCGAGGCGGCCGTCATAGAGGGCGCGGGCGCGGGCGCACAGCGTCAGCGCCTGGCTGGCGCGCGGGCCGGGGCCCCAGGCGACGTCGCGGTCGGTTTCGGTCACGCCCTGGCCGGGGCGGGCCGAGCGCACCAGCTTGAGGATCGCCTCGACCACGCTTTCGGGCACCGGCATGCGGCGGATGAGGGTCTGGATCTCCTTCAGGCGTTCCGGCCCGATGGCGTTCGTGGCCCGGGCCTCGGCGGTGCCGGTCGTCTCCAGCAGGATGCGCCGTTCCGCGTCCAGATCGGGGTAGAGGATGTCGATCTGCATCAGGAAGCGGTCGAGCTGGGCTTCGGGCAGGGGATAGGTGCCTTCCTGCTCCAGCGGGTTCTGCGTCGCCAGCACATGGAAAGGCGCCGGCAGGTCGAAGCGCTGGCCGGCCACGGTGACGTGGTATTCCTGCATGGATTGCAGGAGAGCCGACTGCGTGCGCGGCGAGGCGCGGTTGATCTCGTCGGCCATCAGCAATTGCGCGAAGATGGGGCCGGGAATGAAGCGGAAGGAGCGGCGGCCGTTCTCGTCCTGCTCCATCACCTCGGAGCCCAGTATGTCGGAAGGCATCAGGTCCGGCGTGAACTGGATGCGGCGCGCGTCGAGGCCGAGCACGGTGCCCAGCGTCTCGACCAGCTTGGTCTTGGCCAGACCCGGCACGCCGACCAGCAACGCATGGCCACCGGCCAGAAGCGCAACCATGGTCCGCTCGACCACGCTTTCCTGGCCGAAGATCACCTTGCCGACGCCCTCGCGCACCCGCGAAATATCGGCCAGCGCCTTTTCGGCCTGGGCGATCATGTCCTTTTCGGTGATCGGGCTTTCGGTGACGATGACGCTCATGGTGCCTCGATCCTTCTTGTCCGGGCCTTATGTAGCGGCGGTTTCCTGCCGCAATGCCGCGACTCGCAGCATTGCATAAAGACTTAAGGAGTCTAAATCACAGGCCAAGGCTGACAAGCGCGACAACAGTGACTATTTCGTGACCATGACCGAAAGCAAGCCAGATCGACAGCAAGGCCTCGCCACCGCCGCGGATACCGGTGGATTGGAGGCGCTGATCGCGCGCGCCGCCCGCGCCGGCAAAGGGCTGCCGCCGGTGGAACGGTGGAATCCGGACTTCTGCGGCGACCTCGACATGGAGATCCGCGCCGACGGCACCTGGTTCTATCTCGGCACGCCGATCGGCCGGCCGGCGCTGGTGCAACTGTTCTCGACGGTGCTGCGCAAGGACGCGGACGGCCGCACCTATCTGGTGACGCCGGTGGAGAAGGTCGGCATCCGGGTCGTCGACGCGCCGTTCGTGGCCGTCGAGGCGGATGTCTCGAAGCAGGCCGGCCGGCAGGTTGTCACCTTCCGCACCAATGTCGGCGATGTGGTCGAGGCGGGTCCCGATCACCCCATGCGGTTCGAGGAGGAGGACGGCACAGGCGGGCTCAAGCCCTATGTGCTGGTGCGCGGGCGGCTGGAGGCGCTGGTGTCGCGCCCGGTGGTGTACCAGCTCGTCGAGCATGGCGAGGAGCTCGAGACGCCGCAGGGGCCGATGTTCGCGCTGCGCTCGCATGGCGAAATCTACCCGATCATGCCGCTCGAACAATTGACGCGGCTGAGCCGATGACCGCCATGACCACGATCCCTCCCTTTTCGGCCGAGGCGTTTCGCAGGCGGGCGCGCAGGCAGACGCCTGCCGGCGTGGCCGAGCCGGACTATGGCGACCATCGCTTCAATCCGGATCATCCGCGCCTGAAGCTCAACGGCGTGCGGCTGCGTCCCGCCGCCGTGCTGATCCCGGTGGTCGACCATGGCGACGAGGCCACGGTTCTGCTCACCAAGCGTTCGGAAACGCTGCGCAACCATACTGGTCAGGTAGCCTTTCCGGGCGGGCGCATCGACGCCACCGACCCGACGCCGGAATATGCGGCGCTGCGCGAGACGCAGGAGGAGATCGGCCTGCCGGACAGGTTCATCGATGTGGTGGGACGCATGCCGGACTATGTTTCCGGCACGGGCTACCGCATCGCGCCGGTGCTTTCGGTGGTGAAGCCCGGCTTCCACCTCACCCTCAACCCGGATGAGGTCGATGCCGCCTTCGAGGTGCCGCTGCGCTTCCTCATGGACCCGGTCAATCACCGGCAGGGCAGCCGCATGTGGAACGATCTCGAATGGGTGTTCTACGAAATGCCCTATGGCGGCCAGCGCATCTGGGGCGTCACCGCCGGCATCATCCGCACCCTTTACGAAAGGCTCTATGCGTGAGCGGGACGGTAAGCATTGCCGGGCGCGGCGACTGGCTGGCCGACGAGCATCTGCAGCGGCTGCTGGCGGTGCTCGGCGAGGGGGACGAACAGGCCCGCATCGCCGGCGGTGCGGTGCGCAACGCGCTTCTCGGCCAGCCGGTGGCGGATGTGGATATCGCCACCACCAACCCGCCGCGCGAGACCATGCGCCGGGCCGAGGCGGCCGGCTTCAAGGCGGTGCCGACCGGTCTTGACCACGGCACGGTCACCATCGTCGCCGGGGGGCGGCCGTTCGAGGTGACGACGCTGCGCGCCGACATCGAAACCGACGGCCGCCATGCGCGCGTCGCCTTCGGGCGCGACTGGAAGGCGGACGCGGAGCGGCGCGACTTCACCATCAACGCGCTCTATGCCGAGGCTGACGGCACGGTCGTCGATCTGGTCGGCGGGCTGGCCGATATCGAGGCGCGGCGGCTGCGTTTCATCGGCGATGCCGAGGCCCGCATCCGTGAGGACTATCTGCGCATATTGCGCTTCTTTCGCTTCTTCGCCTGGTATGGCCACGGGCGGCCGGACGGCGAGGGCCTGAAGGCTTGCGCGCGGCTGAAGGAAGGGCTCGACCGGCTATCGGCCGAACGGGTCTGGGCGGAACTGAAGAAGCTGCTCTCGGCCCCCGATCCGTCGCGCGCCCTGCTGTGGATGCGGCAGGCCGGCGTGCTGTCGCGCATCCTGCCCGAAAGCGAGAAATGGGGAATCGATGCGATCCATGCGCTGGTGCGCGCCGAAGCCGATCTCGGTTGGCCGGCCGACGCCATGCTGCGGCTGGAAGCGATCCTGCCGCCAGATGCCGTGCGCATGAAGGAACTGGCCAAGCACATGCGCATGTCGCGGACGGAGGCAGACCGTCTGGCGCAGTGGGCTCTGGCGCCCGTCGCCAAGCCCGATACGGGCGAGGGGACACTTGCCCGCCAGCTCTATGCCGGCGAGGCGCAGGCCATCACGGATCGGCTTCGCCTCGCCCTGTCGGGCGCGCGGGCGGCAGAAGATGACAAGGCGCTGGTCGAGGCCGGCAATTTTGCCCGCCAACTTGGCTTCGCGCTGAAATGGCGGAAGCCGGAATTTCCGCTCAAGGGATCGGATCTGAAGGGCCTCGGCGCTGCGCCCGGGCCGGAACTCGGTGCCCTGCTCAAGCGCCTCGAGCAGGACTGGATCGCGAGCGGTTTCGCGCTCGGGCGCGACGCGCTTCTGGAGCGCGCCGCCGGCGAGGTCAGGCCGCGTTCCTGACCTTGTCGATGCGCGAGCGGATGGCCTCGATCATCGTTTCGCGGATGATGGTTTCGCCATGGGTCTCGCGCATATGCTCGACGGCACGGCGCATGACTTCCGCTTCCTCCTCGGCGCGGGTGTGCCACTCGCAACCGGGGACGAGCGATCCGCAATGAAATTCCTTCATCGGTTCCTCCTTTACCTGTCTGTCGGGCAACAATAACACATCAGGGCGCGGTTCGATCCCTTTCGTGTTCAAATTTGATCCGCGGCGCCGTGCGTGTCCGGGCGGAGCAAGGCCCCACCCGGCAAGTGTCTGGAAAGTCAGCCTATTTCGTGACCGTGACGGATTCGGCGATCTTGTTCTTGCCACTCATGTCCCAGGTCACGGAGACTTTCTCGCCGACCTTGAGGCCGGGGTCCTTGAAGGTCTTCGCCAACTGGAAGGTCGAGCCGTCCTGAAGGACGAGGCTTTTGCCGGCGGTGAATTGCTTGATGCTGCCGGTGGTCTGGTGGGGTGCTGCGAATGCCATGGGACCGCTGGCGAGGAGGATGGCCGCAACGGTCGTAACAACAAGCTTGCGCATGGCAGGCTCTCCTGAGAATGCGGGCGCCCGGTCGTTGGAGCCCGCTTGGGCGGACCGTCCGGACACGTCGGGTCGCGGTCCGAGGCTTGACGAACCGCCGGCGTTTCCCGGTCCGTCACGCAACATATCGCTGTTTTTTCAGGAGGATATTAGACGAAAAAGAAAATCCGGAGCGCCGGGATGGCCACAATCCATGTCCGATTCCGCAATCTGGACATGGATTGTGGCGGCCGGTCCGTTCACGGAAATTTTTAACGCAGGACCGTCAAGGCCATTTCGCTTCCGGCGGCAGGCTGGACAGGATGGAATTGACGTTGCCGCCGGTCTTGAGCCCGAACACGGTGCCGCGGTCGTAGAGCAGGTTGAACTCGGCGTAGCGGCCGCGGCGCACGAGCTGTTCCTCGCGGTCCTGCTCGCTCCAGCCGTCGTTGAAGTTCTTGCGCACGATGTGCTGGTAGGCGACGAGGAAGGCGCGGCCGACATCCTGCACGAAGGCGAAATCAGACTTCCAGCCGCCCTTGTCCTCGCCCGAATGCAGCCAGTCGAAGAAGATGCCGCCGATGCCGCGCGGCTCGTTGCGGTGAGGGAGGAAGAAATACTCGTCGCACCAGTCCTTGTAGCGCGGATAGTCGGCGACGCCGGCATGCTTGTCGCAGGCGAACTGCATGGCACGGTGGAAGGCCACCGTATCGGCGTCCTCCTGGCTGCGGCGCCGGTCGAGCACCGGCGTGAGATCGGCGCCGCCGCCGAACCATTGCCGCGAGGTGACGACCATGCGCGTGTTCATGTGCACGGTCGGCACGTTGGGGTTCCACGGATGCGCGATCAGCGAGATGCCGCTCGCCCAGAAGCTCGGGTCTTCGTCCGCGCCCGGAATCTGGCTGCGGAACTCCGGCGAGAATTCGCCATGCACGGTCGAGGTGTGCACGCCCACTTTCTCGAACAGCCGGCCCTTCATGATCGACATGACGCCGCCGCCGCCGCGGCCTTCGTCACGTTCCCACGGGCTGCGCTCGAAGCGGCCGGGCGTCCAGGTGGATTGCGGGCCGGACAGTTCGTCCTCCAGCCCTTCGAAGGCCGTGCAGATGCGGTCGCGCAATTCCTCGAACCAGATCCTCGCCGTCTGCTTCTTTTCTTCGATGTCGGCCGGCAGTCCTGCCGGGATCTCGGGTCGTTGCTGCACTGGCGTCTCCGCTTGCGGGCCCCGCGGCCCGTAAAATGACTCGTCTTTTGCGGCCGTGATCCCTAATCTCTGTGAGGCAAGCGTCAAGGAGGCTTTTTTGCGCACGCCCGCAAGACCGCCGCTGGATGGCCTCAGGAAACGGCTGGAACGCAGCCGGACGGAGCGCGGCAGCAGGTCGCGCGACGGCTTCCTCAGGGAAACCTTCGTCCTGTCCCGTCCCGAGGCGCGCGCCAAGGCGCAGGAATGGTTCCAGCGCTGGCCGAAGCAGGCCTACTGGACCGAGATCGAAAGCTGGTTCGAGAGGCCGGGCGACATCATCGAGTTCACCATCCGCCGGCTGCCGGCGGCGGACTGACCCTCACCGCAACTGCCTGAGCGCCTCGCCGGCCACCATCGCGGCCGACAGGGCGATGTTGATGCTGCGCGCCCCTTCGACCATGGGAATGAGCAGGCGCGCATCCGCCGCCGCATGCACATGGTCGGGAACGCCGGCCGATTCGCGTCCGAACAGCAGGATGTCGGTCGGCGCAAAGGCGAAATCGGTGTAGGCGGTCGCCGCCCTGGTCGAGAGCAGAATGAGGCGATGCCCCTTGCCTTGCCGCGCTTCCTCGAACGCCTTCCAGTCGACATGGCGGGTCAGCGCCGCCATTTCCAGGTAGTCCATGCCGGCGCGCTTCAGCGCCCGGTCGGAGAGGTCGAATCCCGCCGGCTCGATGATGTCGACGCCAAGCCCAAGACAGGCGGCGAGCCGCAATATGGTGCCGGTGTTGCCGGCGATGTCCGGCTGGTAGAGGGCGATGCGCGGGCGGGTTTCCAAAAGCTTGCTCTATTCCAAGTTGCAATTCGGCCACAGGTGGTGCTGGCATCATCGGTCGGCGCGCCTGTCGTCTGGCCACGGGGTGCGAATGGGTATATAGGAGCGCCATTGTCAACTCGAACCGAAGGAGGCGGGTATGCAGATACTGATGTACGCAATCATCCATCGCCTCCGGCCAATCGCCTGACGGCGGCAGTCGGTTCGACGTCATCTGACCTAGCAAGCACGTTCGATTCGATTCCCGCCTGAACCTTTCCCGGTTTCGAGCAGGAATCCCGACTTGTCCCGCCAATCAGATCTTCAAGCCTCCGCCTCGTTCAACGCCCTTCCATGGGCGTTCTGCCAGGCGGACCTATATTCCCCGCATGCGGCCGCATCCGCGGCTGCGCTCCCGGCGCTCCCGCGCCGTTCTGCGGGCATCGAAATTTGAACGCAAGAGAGCAAAGATGTTTCGCTGGTTTGAAAACAGGCTCAATCCGTTCCCGGCCGAGGAGCCGGTGGAGCCGCCGAAATCCCTGGTCGCCTTCTGCGTCCACTACACGCGCGGCGCATGGCCCTATATCGCCCTCGACGCGGTGCTGATCGCGGCCATCGCCATCACCGAGGTGTGGATGTTCCAGTTCCTCGGCTCGATCGTCGACTGGCTGTCGGCGCACGACCGCGAGACCTTCCTGCAAACGGAAGGCTGGAAGCTGGCCGGCATGGCGCTGGTCGTGCTGGTGGTGTTGCCCGCGACCGTGTGGTTCCAGTCGCTGATCCATACGCAGACGCTGATGGGCAATCATCCGATGCGCATCCGCTGGCAGGTGCACCGCTACCTGCTCAAGCAGTCGATGACCTTCTATCAGGACGAGTTCGCCGGCCGCATCGCCACCAAGCTGATGCAGACGGCGCTGGCCGTGCGCGACTGCGTCATCAAGCTGGTCGACGTGCTCAACTATGTCGTCGTCTATTTCATCGGCGTATTGGTCATCGTCGGCTCGGCCGACTGGCGGCTGGCCGCCCCGCTTCTGGTGTGGCTGGCCGGCTATCTGCTGCTTCTGCGCTATTTCGTGCCGCGGCTCGGCAAGGTCGGCCAGGAGCAGGCCGACGCGCGCTCTTTGATGACGGGCCGCATCGTCGACAGCTACACCAACATCCAGACGGTCAAGCTGTTCTCGCATGCGCGGCGCGAGGCGAGCTATGCGCGCGAAAGCATGGCCCTGTTCCTCGACACGGTCTATCGCTCCATGCGGCTGGTCACCAGCCTCTATGGCGTGCTCTATCTGTTGAACTCGCTGCTCCTGGCGTCCGTCGCCGGCCTGTCGATCTGGCTGTGGCTGGGCCAGCAGGTGTCGATCGGCGCCGTCGCGGTCGTCATCGGCCTGGTGCTGCGGCTGTGGGGCATGTCGCAGTGGATCATGTGGGAAGTCTCGGGCCTGTTCGAGAACATCGGCACGGTGCAGGACGGCATCGGCTCGATCTCCATGCCGCGCCTGGTCGAGGACAAGCCGGGGGCGAAGGAGCTGGTGGTCGACAAGGGCGCGATCCGCTTCGACGACATCGGTTTCCACTACGGCAAGAAGAAGGGCATCATCGAGCACCTGTCGCTGACCGTGAGGCCGGGCGAGAAGGTGGGCATCGTCGGCCGCTCGGGCGCGGGCAAGTCGACGCTGGTCAACCTGCTACTGCGCTTCTACGACCTTGAGCGCGGGCGCATCCTGATCGACGGGCAGGACATCGCCGCCGTCACCCAGGATTCGCTGCGCGCCCACATCGGCATGGTCACGCAGGACACCTCGCTGCTGCATCGCTCGGTGCGCGACAACATCCTCTACGGCCGTCCCGATGCGACCGAGGAGATGGTGATCGAGGCGGCGCGGCGGGCCGAGGCGCTCGACTTCATCGCCGGGCTTGGCGACGCCAAGGGCCGCAAGGGCTTGGACGCCCATGTCGGCGAACGGGGCGTGAAGCTTTCGGGCGGCCAGAGGCAACGCATCGCCATCGCGCGTGTTATGCTGAAGGACGCACCGATTCTCATCCTCGACGAGGCAACCTCCGCGCTCGACTCGGAGGTCGAGGCCGCCATTCAGGAGAACCTCTACAGGCTCATGCAGGGCAAGACCGTCATTGCCATCGCCCACCGGCTTTCGACCATCGCGGCGATGGACCGGCTGGTCGTCATGGACAAGGGCCGCGTCATCGAGGAAGGCACGCATGACGAGCTGATCGGGCGGGGCGGCCTCTACGCCCAGCTCTGGCAGCGCCAGTCCGGCGGTTTCCTGATCGATGACGACGGTCAGCACGAGCCTGCCGCCCGCATGAAGCTCGAACTTGGAGAAGAGCCGGCCGAATGATCGACACCTGCCCCGCCGAACGGCAATTTCCCAGCGCTGACCCGGCGGGGTGCCCGCGATGATGAAGGCCATCTACAACTGGTTCGAGGCGAGGGTCGATCCCTTCCGCGAACCCGGCAGCCTGCGGCCGCCGGCCACCGTCGGCGGCTTCCTCTGGCACTATGTCGGGCAGGCGAAATTCGCCTTCTTCGCCATGCTGGTCATCGGCGGCGTGGCACCCCTGGTGGAAGCGGGCCTGTTCTACTTCGTCGGGCGGCTGGTCGACATACTCGACCAGCTTCCGGCGGAGCGGAGCTGGACGGTACTGTGGGACGCGGCCGGCTGGGAACTTGTGTTCATGGTCGTCGTGGTGCTGGTCATCCGCACCCTTGTGGTGGGCCTGTCGGCGCTGCTCGACGAGCAGACCATCACGCCCGGCTTCTACAATCTGGTGCGCTGGCAGGCGCACCGGCATGTCTCGCGCCAGTCCTATTCCTTCTTCCAGAACGATTTCGCCGGCCGCATCGCCACCAAGGTGTGGCAGGCGGGGCAGGCGACCGGCGACCTCATGGAAAGCTTCATCGAGGTCGTGTGGTTCATGATCGTCTACACCGTCACCACGCTGGCGCTGGTCGCCGGGCTCGACTGGCGGCTGGCGGCGCTGGTAATGGTGTGGATCGTCGCCTTCGGCTGGCTGGCGCGCACCTACCTGCCGGAAATCCGCAAGCACGCGGAGGCCACGGCCGAGGCGGGTTCGATGATCAACGGCCGCATCGTCGATTCCTATTCCAATGTGCAGACGCTGAAGCTGTTTGCCGCCGACGGCGACGACCGCTATCTGCGCAGCGGCTTCGACATCTATCTCGGCGCGTTGCGGCCGTTCACGCGTCGGCTCACCGGCGTGCGCATGGCGCTGACGCTGCTGTCGGGTGTGATGATCACGCTGATCGCCTGCTTTGCCATCTATCTGTGGGTGGAGGGCGCCATCACCGTCGGTGCGGTCGCCTTCACCCTGTCGCTGGTGCTGCGCCTCAACATGCTGCTCGGGCGGCTGATGATGCAGCTCAACGGCATCCTGCGGAATCTCGGCGTGCTGGAAAATTCCAAGGCGCTGATCTCGCAGCCGCTCGGGCTGGTCGATGCGCCCGATGCGAAGGAGCTTGTCGTGGCCGGCGGCCGGATCGACGTGAAGGACCTCACCTTCCACTACGGCAAGGGGCAAGGCGTTCTGGACGGCATCGACCTCGTCGTGCGGCCGGGCGAGAAGGTCGGATTGGTCGGCCCCTCGGGGGCGGGCAAGACCACGCTCGTCAACCTCATCCTGCGCCTCTACGACACCGAGGGCGGCAGGATCGCCATCGACGGCCAGGATATCGCGGCGGTCACGCAGAACTCGCTGCGCGCCAATATCGGCGTGGTCAGCCAGGAGACGGCGCTGTTCCACCGCTCGCTGCGCGACAATATCAGGCTCGGCGCGCCGGACGCGACCGATGCCGAGGTGATCGCGGCGGCGAAGAAGGCCGAGGCGCATGAATTCATCCTCGCCTTGCAGGACAACAAGGGCCGCCACGGCTACGACGCCTTCGTCGGCGAACGCGGGGTCAAGCTTTCCGGAGGCCAGCGCCAGCGCGTGGCGATCTCGCGCGTCTTTCTCAAGGACGCACCGATTCTCATCCTCGACGAGGCGACTTCGGCGCTCGATTCGGATGTCGAGGCGGCGATCCAGGAAAATCTCCACAGGCTGATGGAGGGCAAGACGGTCATCGCCATCGCCCACCGCCTGTCCACCATCGCCGCGCTCGACCGGCTGGTGGTGCTT
>Ga0180220_1002431_pt1 | contig 11910 bp, 12 predicted proteins | sample eDN5th37CBELigBY_FD_151335 | JGI IMG/M metagenome (GOLD analysis project Ga0180220, IMG submission 151335) | Enriched backyard soil microbial communities from Emeryville, California, USA - eDNA 5th pass 37_C BE-Lig BY (version 2) (version 2) | ecosystem: Environmental > Terrestrial > Soil >... | reverse complement strand
CTTGAAAGTTTTGATAAATATCTGCCAAAATTCACCCGGCCTCATAACACATGTGAGAAAAACCTACAAATGTAGGGGTTAACTGATTTTTTTATTTGTCATAAAATTGTGACAAATAGGACCAAATATCTAGAAATCATTTTGGTCCTAAAAAAGTAAAGGGGAGGACATTGAATGACAGGAGAGGCTCTTATTATAGGAGGAAAAACGGTAAAGAAAAAATTAATGCTGGCCATACTGGGAGGGTTTATCTTTTTGGGAGCTCTGCTCGGGACTTTTGGGCTTACTGGTGTTGCTTACGCCGTTCCAATTAGTGGATTCGGTGAATTCACGGTTAGCTTTGACAAGTTGGTCGGGAACGGATTTAAACTTTATGGGGGAATCGCAGACGGAGGTTCAAGGAAAGATAATCCAGTTGCAGTGAACGAAATTGACAGCGCTACCATAACTAATTTAAAAATAACAAAAGAATTTAAAGCACTTGGTATTAAGGCTGTCATCGAGGCGGGTAAACCTGTGGAAATTAAAGGTCTAATTCAAAAAGCCACCTTAATTAATGGTGATGCAAGTTTTACGAATTTAACAATGAAAGAAAACTTTGTAGGGGATATTCAAAATCCAATGGAGGCGGCAGCAAAAGAGTTTACCCAGGATGCAGGGACCATTACGATCGAAAATGGTGATTTAAAAACTCTTTATCTGTTCCAGCAAACTGTTTCCCTGCCAGGGATGAAGGTATATTTTGAACCACTGCAATAAGAATTGGCAATCGTAGATTACAAAAATAAGGATGATAACCATGAACTCCACCATGTCAATACGTGCGAGGTTCAAGAATTGGAGAGCAAGGCGCCCATTTTGGGGGGCGACCTTGTGCATCCTTGCTGGACTCGTCATTTTATGGGTGCCGGCGCAGCTTTACGAAGTGGCCGCTGCACCAGGAAGCATTATATTTGTAGGCTTTTTTCTTGGCGGACTGACTCTGCTGTTAGGAATATTGTCGTCTATCATGCCAAGACTGTCGACACTGCTGGGTGTTTTGGCAATATTTTCTTCTGTATTGTCCATAATGGGAGCTTTAGGAGGGTTTCTGATTGGAACGATTTTCGGAATCCTTGGCGGGGCCATGCTGATCGCATGGAAACCGGAATATGCTGTAAAGGAAGTGGTCCATACGCTGGACAAACGAACAGAAAAAGAAATTGCGACTACCGAATTAGAGAATTAAAGGAAAAGGCTTCATTATACAATTTCTTTCATACTTAGAAAGAAACACCAGTAATAGAGAGAAACGGTGATTGGAATGAGAAAATCATATAAGTCTGCTAAACATGTTATTTTAATCTTTTTTACAATTCTTACTCTGATGATTCCAACTAAATATAGTTTAGCAGACAATGAATCGACCATCGGTTTCATCATTGAAGCCAATCAAATGGAGGGAACACCCCTTGGGATGTTGCTGGCTGTTGGAGAAACGACAGACGAAAAAGCCCGGCCGATGCTGGAGTTAAAATTTGCGGATAGTTCAGTAAATGGATTAAAGATAAAAAAACTAGTGAAAACACAAAATGGCATCGTGACAACTAAAATAATTTCAAATGAAATGGTACACTTCCAAACCTTAACACTAAAAGTATCCAATGCTGAATTTAAGGATATCTACGTACCAGAATTAGGAAAGATAGGTTTTCATGATATTAAACTATTAGCTCATAATGTCGAAACAAATGCAGCCAACCTGCCACAATTCGTTTTAGAATTTGAAACAGGAGACACCCTAGAACTCCAACCCAAAAACGAACAAGAACTCCAAACCATAAAAAACACACTAGAAAACCTATTTACCCCCTCCTAAAAAGCAATTCCAACTAAAAAGCATCACCCTCACAATGCCAGCACCTTCAACGCTTTAACGGACTGGGGGACTGTCCCCCAGTCCGTTAAAGCTTTAAACAAAGAAACAATGTCAGATTTTGTTACGGGATTGTTGAAAGAGGAGGAGGCATGTTTATAATTAGGTATTAATAGGGAATGAAGACTATACAAAATATTACAAAAATTATGAAATTAAATTGACTTTTAAGATATTTGTGGTTTATATTGTTAAAAACAGGTAAGTGATACAATAAAAGGAAGGGCGTGGTATTTTGAATAAAAGTGTCAACAGTTCACAATCAACATTTTTTGCTGGGAAAGTGGTTTTGGTTACGGGAGCAGCTCATGGAATCGGCAAAGGAATTTGTGAAGCCTTCCTCAAACACGGGGCAACAGTTATTGGCACCGATATTTTAGAGAAGGAACTTCTTGAAGTGGACAAAGAAATTGGAGGAATAGAAAGGAAGGCTGCCTTTTATACATATTCTTGCGATCTTACCGATGAATCAAACATAAAAGAACTAATCGAGTACGTAATAAATTATTTTAATAGAATTGATGTCTTGGTCAATAATGCTGGCGGAGTTTGCGGCCAAGTCCACCAGCCAGTAGAGGAAGTTTCAGCAGAAGCTTGGCGGAAGATATTCTCCGTTAACCTAGACGCAGCATTTTATACAACAAAGGCTGCTGCCCCATATATGAAAAGGCAGAACTATGGGAGGATTATTAATATTTCAAGCGGTGCCGGTAGAAGTACAAGCTTGACCGGCATTCAAGCATATGCAAGTGCCAAGGCAGGTCAAATTGGGTTTACTCGGCAAATGGCCCAAGAATTAGGAGCATTTGGCATTACCGTAAATAATGTGGCACCTGGATTTGTCCTTTCAAATCCGTCTACCCAAAAACAATGGGAAGCAATGTCACATGAGAAACAACAGAGCCTGGTGGAATCCATCTCAGTCAAGAGATTAGGAGAGCCGGAAGACATCGCCTATCCTGTGTTATTTTTCGCCTCGGATTTTGCCAGTTATATAAGCGGCCAAACCATTTCAGCTGATGGGGGACTACAACTTTTCTAGGGGGTTACTATGGACATTACAATTATTGGTTCAGGAGCTATCGGAGGTGTTTTGGGTGCCTACCTTTTAAAAGCCGGAAAACAAGTGACGTTTTGTGATATTGACCAGAACCACGTAAAAACGATGAATGAGCAGGGCCTTACAATTGAAGGACCAGAAGAAACTTTTACCGTAAACGGCTGTGCCTATACACCAGAGAAACTGATTCAAAAAGGGAAAAATTTAGACACCGTGTTCTTATGTGTGAAAGCCCAGCACACTGAAGCAGCACTAGCTCCATTTCTACAGTTGATGAATCAAAATACAAAGGTGGTTTCTTTCCAAAACGGCCTATGTGAAAATTTAATTGCCAGTTTAATAGGGAAGGAACGAACAATTGGCTGCTTTGTCAATTTTTCAGCAGATTATTTAGAACCTGGCAAAATTCTTTATGGCGGGGTCTCCTCCCTATACATAGGAGAAATAGATAATACTATCAGCAATCGAGTATTAGAGCTAAAGGAGATATTACAAGATTGGGGACCAGTCCAAACGACAGACAATATTTGGGGCTACCTATGGAGTAAGATGTCCTATGCAGGACTTTTATACGCAACAGCTCTAGTGGACGAAACCATGGCAGGGGTTGTTAGGAATACAGAATTAAGAGAAACATTAATGGAATTATGCTCCGAAATATTGGAAGTGGCTGACAAAGAAGGTGTAACCCCCATTGAGTTTGATGACTGGGTTCCTTCACTCATTTATCCAAGAGAATCTCGGGATCTCCCGGCATTAAATGCCCAGCTTGAGAGGCTTGCAGCCAGAATGGCTTCAAACAAAAAGACAAAAAGCGGCATATGGAGAGATCTTGCCGTACGAAAAAGGAAAACAGAAATCGACGCCCAATTAGTCCCAATCGTCGAATTGGGAAAAAAACATCAAGTACCAATGCCTTTAACCACACTATTAATTTCAATGATCAAGGAACTGGAAAACGGCCAGCTCCAAATGGATTGGAAAAATCTCAATCGTTTAAAAGAGAGGTTTCTCGATGGAAAATAATTTGCTATTCAACCATGAGAACCTATCAGACCATGTAGTCAAAATAATCCGAACCATGATACTAAACGGAACACTTAAGCCCGGGGAAAAAGTGAACCAGGCGCAGCTTGCGGAAAAACTCAACATTTCTCGCGGACCCATTAGAGAAGCATTAAGGATGCTACAAAATGAAGGACTGATTAAACACGAAACCAATAAAGGGACATTCGTTACAACCCTATCTCTTCAAGATGCCTATGAAATTTACACACTTAGAGCTCTATTAGAATCCAAGGCCGCAGAGATTTCACTCAACTTTTTAACCGATAAGGAATATGCGAAACTCGAAAAACATTTGGATGAATTCCAACAAGCCTTGGAAAACAAAGATTTAGAGAGACAAGCCAGATGTGACATGAGTTTCCACAATTTAATCGTTGGAGCCAGTAAACACCAAAGGCTGATTCATATGCACAGGCAATTGGATACTCAGGTTGGAGCCATGTTTTTGACCGTGGCAAATATCCTTCCGGTAAGGGCAGCATTAGTAGTTGAGATTCACCGAAAGCTATTAGATGCCCTAAGGTCCCAAAAAAAAGAAAATGTCATTTCAGAGTTTTCCAGCCATTATTTGCAAGCCTTCGAAGAATTAAAGAATGTGAAAGAACTTTTGACCATTTAAAGGTGGTGTTGATATGTTACTTGAACTGCAAAACGTCTGCTTGGAATTAAAGCGGAACCATAAATACGTCAAAATCCTTGACGAGGTTTCATTTCAAGTGAATCAGGGAGAAACAGTGGGGATTGTCGGCGAATCTGGCTGTGGAAAAAGTATGACCGCTTTATCCATCATGCGCCTCTTACCTGAAAAAGCAAAACTGAAGGGGACCATCAAGCTTGAAGACGAAGACGTTACTAAATTTTCCAAAAAGGCTTTGGAGAAGGTGAGAGGAAATAAGCTGTCGATGATTTTTCAAGATCCGCTGACCTCTCTAAATCCCCTTCATACAGTAGGCAAGCAAATTGAAGAAACCCTCATGCTTCATACAGATTTGACGAAAAGCCAACGAAAACAACGTGTAGTCGAGTTACTTAGGGAAGTGGGTTTGCCTAGAGCAGAAGAACTCGTCCATGAATATCCGCATCAATTGTCGGGCGGGATGAGGCAAAGGATTATGATTGCTATTGCCATGGCATGCAATCCCAGCCTGCTTATCTGTGATGAGCCTACAACGGCGCTGGATGTAACCGTTCAAGCGCAAATACTTGAGCTTATGAACAGCCTAAAAAAAATGAATGAGATGGGCATCATTATGATCACACATGATTTAGGTGTTGTTGCTGAGGTTTGTGATCGTGTCATTGTCATGTATGCAGGAAAAGTGGTAGAGCAAGCAGGAGTTAAGGAATTATTTCAAAACCCTAAACATCCATATACCAAGGGATTAATCGAGTCCATCCCAAAACTGGGTGAGAGGAAACAAATCCTAGGCTCCATCCCAGGGACCGTTCCAGCTCCAGATAAATTGCCAAGTGGCTGCAAATTTGCCGACAGATGCAGTTATGCCATGGATACTTGCCGCCGAAAGATGCCGCCGATGGTCCACATTACAAACGAACATTCAGCATCATGCTGGCTATTGGAAGAAGAGGAGGGAGAGCAATTTGTCACTTCTGGAAGTAAAAGAATTGAAACAACACTTCACCATTAAGAAGGGCTTTTTAGGTGAAAAAAAGATCGTAAAAGCGGTTGATGGAGTCTCCTTTAAGATAGAGCAGGGAGAAACATTAGGGATTGTTGGTGAGTCGGGATGCGGCAAGTCCAGCTTGGGACGGACCATTCTCCAGCTGATTAAGCCTACTTCTGGAGAAATCCACTTTCAAGGAAGGGACATAACCCATCTGTCAAGGAAGGAAATGAAGGATGTACGGAAAGAGATGCAGATCGTCTTCCAAGATCCATATGCCTCGTTAAATCCGAGAAGTACTGTAAGAACCATTCTGGAGGACCCCTTAATCATTCACGGCATAAAGAGCAGACATAAAAGAATGGATATCATTGAAGGGATCATTGATAAAATTGGCATTCGCAAAGACCAATTAGACCGCTATCCCCATGAATTTTCCGGCGGGCAAAGGCAGCGGATTGGCATTGCCAGAGCCCTCACCTTAAGCCCGAAACTTATTATTGCAGATGAACCGGTATCGGCGCTGGATGTCTCCGTCCAGTCTCAGGTGTTAAATTTAATGGATGCATTACAGAAAGAACTAAACCTTAGTTACATTTTCATTTCTCACGATCTATCTGTAGTACAGCACATATCCGACCGTGTAGCTGTAATGTATTTAGGAAAAATAGTTGAAATAGCCGATGTCGATGAACTGTATCAAAATCCGCTTCATCCTTATACAAAGGCTCTTTTATCAGCTGTACCGCTTCCAGATCCAGCTCAAAAGAAGGAACGCATCATCCTGCAGGGTGACCTGCCAAGCCCAGTTAATCCGCCCAGCGGCTGCCCATTCCATACAAGATGTCCTCAGGCCACACCGGAATGCAAAGCCGAGATCCCCGAGCTCAGGGAAAAATCCATGGATCATTGGGCAGCCTGCATTCATGTCCAACCTGGACAAAAACAAAGCATACGCACCAGCATTTCATAATCAAGAAAGGAGGCGGGCTAGATGGATGCGCTTCGCTATATTATAAAAAGAATTTTACTCATGATACCCATATTGTTTGGAATCAGCGTTTTGACTTTTTTTATATCAAATACGATTCCTGGAGACCCAGCCAGATTGGCTGCAGGACCTCATGCTGATGCGAAAATCATCGAAGAGCTCCAAGAAAAAATGGGGTTAAATGATCCCTTATATGTTCAGTATGGCAGGTATATGAAAAACTTGGTGCAAGGTGATTTGGGGACAAGCAACTATTCACACCAGCCAGTCATGGAAGACATCAAACAATATTTCCCAGCAACTTTGGAGCTCACCTTATTTTCTATGTTTATTACGATTTTAATAGGGATTCCTTTAGGGGTAATCTCAGCAAGCAAGAAGGACAAGCTCGCGGATCAATTTGCCAGGGTGATGGCTCTCATCGGTGTGGCTATGCCGGCGTTTTGGCTGGGGATTATCTTTCTACTTTTCTTTTATTTGCAGCTCGGCATACTGCCGGGATCAGGACGTTTAGATACTGGGCTTGCACCTCCAGAAAGCATTACTGGCATGTACACCATTGATGCTTTGTTGACAGGAAATTGGGCAGTTTTTAATTCGGCTATTATCCACTTAATTCTTCCGGGCATAACACAGGCAGCCGTAACGATTGGCATGATCACCAGGATGACAAGGTCCTCCATGCTGGAAGTGTTAAACAGCGATTATATCAGAACCGCCTTTGCCAAAGGAGGTTCGCAAAATCGCGTCCTATATGGCCATGCTCTCAGAAACGGAATGATGCCAATTTTAACGCTTCTGGGCATGACATTTGGCCACTCATTAGGAGGCAGTGTCCTTGTGGAATCCGTCTTCTCCTGGCCTGGTTTAGGCAGATACGCTGTAAATGCCATCACATATTTGGATTTTCCAGCCGTAATGGCCGTTACCATTTTGATCGCCGTTTTATTTATAACAGTCAATTTACTCATCGACATCTTGTACCAAGTGGTGGACCCACGACTTAATTACGATTAAAGGGGAGTAAGGAATGGTTAGACGAGTTTTTCTCAGCCCTTTAACCATGCTAGGGCTATTTATTGTAGTAATGATCGTTATCCTGGCCATATTCGCTCCGTGGATTGCGCCGAATGACCCGCTACAGGTCAATTTAGGGCAAAAACTATTGCCCCCAAGTTCAGAGCACCTATTCGGAACCGATGAGGTAGGCAGGGATATCCTTAGCAGAATTATCTTTGGGACCCGCATCTCATTAAAAATTGGGTTTTTAGTCGTCATCATCGCCTTTCCAATTGGAACCATTCTAGGGGCCATTGCCGGTTATGCAGGCGGGGCGGTGGACCAGGTTATTATGAGGATTACCGATATTTTCCTCAGTTTCCCTGGCATTATTTTATCCATGTCAATTGCGGCTGCATTAGGGCCATCAATCGAAAATGTTCTGCTTGCGTTGGCTGTCACTTGGTGGCCTTGGTACACCAGGATAGTCCGTTCATCCGTTTTATCAATCAAAAATTCAGAATTTGTAGAATCAGCCAGGGCACTTGGAGCAAGTCCCATAAGAATTTTAATCAAGGAAATAATCCCTAATACGATTGGACCCGCCAGTATCCAAGCCAGTCTTGATTTAGGCTTTGTGATCCTGTCTGCAGCCGGGTTAAGCTTCATTGGGTTAGGCGCTCAACCTCCTTCACCAGAGTGGGGAGCCATGCTGTCCTCAAGCCGGGAAATTCTCCGTGATGCCTGGTGGTCTGCTACATTCCCGGGGATTGCCATCCTCCTTACTGTCCTTGGGTTCAATCTATTGGGTGATGGATTAAGAGATTTGCTTGACCCTAAAAACAGATAAAATTCCAAAAACGATTCTATTCTGAGAGGAGGGATGCCTTCAAGCATAATCGGCAATACCATAAAAAATGATCAATTCGGGGGGAAACCAATGAACAAAAGCAGGTTGTTAGGAAAAGCAATGTCACTTTTACTCATTGTCATGTTGGCATTAACAGGCTGTAATAAGTACAATCAAGAATCTTCTGGTGAAGGAAACACATCAGAAAACAATGGCACTAATGCATCAGCTAAACCAAGCGACCCAAACGTATTTAATTTTGCTACTAACCAAGACATCCCGCACCTAGACCCGCATGGCACTTCGGCAAATACTTCTTTCCGTGTTACCTACATGCTTTATGATCGTCTGGTAACCTATGATGGAACCGATACCGAAGTAAAACCTCAATTAGCAGAAAAATGGGACATTTCTGATGACGGATTAACGTATACCTTTTATCTCAATAAAGAGGCCAAGTTTCACGATGGAACTCCTGTAACCGCGGAAGCTGTTAAATATTCATTTACCCGCGCTATTGACGTCGGCAAATCAGCCGCCGGCCAATTTAAAGGCGTTATTAATAAAGACAGCTTCGAGATTGTCGATGACCATACTATCAAAATCAAATTAGAACAGCCATTTGCTCCATTTATTAAAACTTTAGGCACTGTATTTGGAAATATCGTCAACCCTAAACTCGCCGAGCACCACGGAGATGACCTTGGTGAAAGCTATATCGCAGATAAAGATATGGGGTCTGGCCCATACGTGCTTGAAAGCTGGGACCGCGGGCAAAAGCTGGTTTTAAAAGCGAATGAAGACTATTGGGGAACCTCTCCTACAATGAAAACGGTAAACATCCAAATTGTCAATGAACCGTCAACCGCCCGTTTAATGCTTGAAAAAGGAGAAATTGACCTTATTGATGACACCATGCTTTCTCCTGATGTCATGAAACAAATGGAAGACACGGAAGGCATTGAGATCGTCAAATCACCTGGCTATGCCATCGATGACATCGCCATCAATATGGAAAAAGAGCCGCTCAATAATGTAAAGGTCCGCCAGGCACTTGCATATGCGGTAAACTATGATTCTATCAATAAAGATATCCTGTTAGATGCCGGTAAGCGTGTTGGAGGAATCATCCCAGAAGGCATGTTTGGTTACAACCCTGATGTTAAACTTTATGACTTTGATCTAGAAAAAGCGAAAGCACTTCTAAAAGAAGCCGGTTATGAAAAAGGATTTGATTTAGAGCTTCTCATCTCTGAAAATAATGAAGTCCGCAAGAACATTGCCGTAATGATGCAATCTGACCTAAAACAAATTGGCATCAATTTGAACATCAAGACATTGGCATGGCCGACATTCCTTGAAACAGTAACCTCTGGAGGCCACCAGCTGGCTCTCGCTTCTTGGACACCTGATTATCCGGATCCGGACTATAACCTTTGGTATTTTGCCCATTCATCCAGCAAAGGCCCTGGCTTTAACTTAGCCTATTTTGATAACAAGAACGTGGACCAGCTGCTGGAGGAAGGAAGAAAAACAGTAGATGAAAACCGCCGTGAGGAAATCTATAAAGAGATCCAAACGATTATGAATGATGAAGTTCCATATATCTTCCCATCTCAGCGTTTAGTTGAAGTAGCAAAAAGAGAATGGGTAAAAGGCTTTGAAATTAACCCAATGAATACTTGGTACGTTCCATTCCAAAAAATCACAAAGGAATAGATTAACAGTAAGCGGCCGTAAGAAGTTTCATCATACGGCCGTTTTACTCCATCTTAACTAGGAGGGGAAAATATGTGGAAGATTGGTAACCTTTCGGCTGCAAAAGGGGAAAAAGTGAAGGGCTATTTACAATTTGATTTAACAAAAGAAAAGCTGCCTGCCTTTTTAATCCATGGTGAACAAGATGGACCTGAGGTCTTGATCCTTGGAGGGATTCATGGCTGTGAATATACATCGATTGATGCTGCACTGAAATTGGCGAGAAGATTAGAACCTAAGGATGTAAAGGGGAGACTTTCTATTATTCCCATTGCAAACCCAGCTTCATTCTATGCAAGAAGCATCTATGTCCATCCCGAGGACAAAAAAAATCTGAATCGCTCATTTCCTGGAAAAGAAAAGGGAAGTGCTGCTGAAAAATTAGCCTATTGCCTCAATGAAACAGTGATAAAATCAGCCGACTATCTCATTGACCTCCATGGCGGCGATATGATTGAAGCCCTTGTTCCGTTTACCATCTATCAAGTAACGGAAGATCAAGCGTTGACAGAGCAATCCAAACAGTTTGCCTCCCTGTTTGGAATCGAATATGTAGTAGGCTCGACAGGACAGGTTGGCGGTTCCACCTATGCCTGTGCGGCCCAGCAGGGGAAGGTGGCAGTAATTGCCGAAGCAGGGCAGCAAGGAATACTAGATTCTAGTAAATCTTCCCTTTTACAAGAGGGCGTTAAAAATGCCTTAAGATCTATCGGTGTAATCAAAGGTGATCCTTCCAGCAGCCAAATCCGTGCCCTGCAGACTTTTGACTGGAGTTTCGCAGATTTTTCCGGTTTATGGTACCCATGTGTGGAGATTGGGGAAACAGTTCAAGAAAAGGCACTGATAGGTAAAATAACCGATGAATTCGGTGAAACCTTAAAGGAATATTATGCCCAAACCTCTGGTGTGGTTTTATTTTTAGTGACTTCATTGGCGATCAATGAGCGAGACCCGCTCTTGGCGATTGGTGATTAAGATGAAAAAGTGGCATGAACTCTCCATTTTGGAAGTGGCCGATTTGTATCGGCGGCAAGAGCTGTCTCCAGTTGAATTGGTGATGAATAGTTTCCGCCGCCTCGAGGAACTCGAACCGAAACTCAATGCTTTTATTACGACAATCGAATCACAGGCGATGGAGGCTGCCAAACAGGCAGAAACCATTTTTAGCAAAAAGGAACCAACATCATTGCTTTGCGGCATTCCCTACACTGTTAAGGATCTTTTCGATACAAAAGGAATAAGGACGACATGTGGTTCGAGAATCTTGCAGGACCATATACCGGATTCTACTGCCCAGTTGGTTGGGCAATTAGAGGCTTGCGGGGCCGTTTTGTTGGGAAAAACGAATATGCTTGAATTTGCTTACGGTATCGTCCATCCAGATTATGGCCAGACCAATAATCCATGGGATCTCACGAAAACTTCCGGAGGATCAAGCGGAGGCTCAGCAGCAGCCGTTGCTTCAGGGATCGGATCCTTTTCTCTCGGTTCAGATACGGGGGGCTCCATCCGCATACCAGCATCCTATTGCGGCATTTCCGGGTTAAAGCCGACATTTGGATTGCTGTCACTGGAAGGGGTATTTCCGTTATCTCCGTCGCTTGATCATGCCGGCCCTTTAGCAAGGACTTCCGAAGATATCTT
>Ga0180220_1002430_pt1 | contig 11910 bp, 1 predicted proteins | sample eDN5th37CBELigBY_FD_151335 | JGI IMG/M metagenome (GOLD analysis project Ga0180220, IMG submission 151335) | Enriched backyard soil microbial communities from Emeryville, California, USA - eDNA 5th pass 37_C BE-Lig BY (version 2) (version 2) | ecosystem: Environmental > Terrestrial > Soil >... | reverse complement strand
CCCCGGCGATCTCCCTGGATCGCACGGCGACTTCGCTCGTCAGATGGATCTGCTCGACGCCTTCGATCAGATCGAAGTTCACGCCGATGCGCGCCGCATCGTGGTCGTCGTCGTTGCTGTCTTCGACCTCCTCGACGTCTTCGCCCATCAGCGGGTTCGACGCCACGAGATTCAGCGTCTCGAACCCACTGATGCCCGTGTTGGCGATCTGCTCGACTTTGACCGAGGCGTTCTGCGCGGACACTGTCACGTCCGCGGCGCCTCTCACGCCCTCGAGAACGATGACATTCCCTTCGCGCTCGGACGACAACGCAGGCGTGATGTCCCCCTCGACTTCCACGGTGTCCGGATCGTCTCCTTCCACGGCGTTGATCGCACAGAACAGGCCTCGCGCCACATTGTCACGAGTGTCCTCCGCGCTGCCCTGAACGATGTCCTCGGCGGCCACGGTGTAGCTGAACGTGTCGTCGCCGATCGTGACGCTCACGACGTCGCCGACGGTGTAGTCGCCATCGAGCGTTACGGTCGTCACCTGCTTGCTGGTGCGGGCGACGAGCTGCTCGACGTCGTCCACCGCGCGGACCGTCAACGTGTCCTGACCCTCTCCGCCGCGCAGGAAGGCGCCCGAGTGCACGATCGCATCCTTCGTGTGCACGTCGTTGTCTCCACGAACGATCGTCGCCGTGTCATCGCCCGCCCCCAGATCGACGACGCTCGCCGTCTCGCCGCTGCGCATGTGCACGTGACTGCTCTGACCGTCCCCGAGCGTGAAGTTGTCGGCCCCGGCGCCGAACGTCACTTGCGAGCCGTGCTTGACGGCGTCGGCGACGATCAGCGTGTTGTCACCCTCGCCGAGGTCGATGCTGGACTGATGCACCTCACCGTCGATCATGACGGTGTCGGCGCCTCCTCCGAACGACACCTCGGAACGGCGCACGTCGTCGAGCGTCTCGAGGACGTTGCCGCCGTCGCCGAAGGTCACCGTTGCCAGGCTGAGTCCGTCGTCGACGCCGAGCATGTTCTCACCGTCGCCGAACTCGAGTGTCGCCCTGTGAATTCCACCTTCGACGATCGCCATGTTGTTGCCGTCGCCGAACGTAATCGTGGTGCCATCGCCGCGAACGTCGTGCGCCACATTCAAGATGTTGTCGCCGTCGCCGAACGTCAGGGTCGCGCTTTGGGAGATGTCCTCCCCGATCAGGACGTTGTCGCCGTCTCCAAAGGTGACGGATGCATCGCCGGACAGTGTGCCTGCAAGAAATGCATTGTCGCCGTCAGCGAAGTCGACGGACGCATGGCCTTGAACCGCGCCAGCCTGGAACACGTTCGCGCCGTCCCCCGTGAACGTCACGCTCGCGTAGCCGTCCATCGTGCCGTCCGCAATGTCCTCGCCACCGATCCAGACGAGATTGTCGCCGTCGCCGTTGAAGACGACCGAGGCGAAGCCGGACAGGGCATTAGCCGCGGCGACGGTGTTGTCGCCGCCCGCAAACGTGATCGTCGCGAGACCGGCAATGTCCCCGCCCGCCGCGAGCAGATTCTCGCCTTCGCCGAAGTGCACGTCGGCCGAGCCGCCCAGGCTGCCGTGAATTCCCACGATGCTGTCGCCGGCACCCGATATCACCGTGCCGTAGGCGTTGCCGCCGATCGCCAGGAGATTATCGCCGTCGCCCAGGTCGTAGCGATCGAAATGCGTGAGGTCTCCGCCGGAGCCTCCCTCACCGATCTCGACGTGATCGTCTCCGCTCCCGAGCGTGAGGCTGGAGATCTCGCTGTGCTCGATCGTGGAGGAGTCGGCGTCGTACTGGGTCTCGTCGATCACGACGATCGTCTCATCGTTCAGCGCCACGGAAATGTTCAACGGCGCATCGAGGCACGACAGAACCACGGCGTCGGTGGTCTCGTCGCTGCTCGGGTCGGCGGCGAAGCCGAACACGCCGTTCAGCAGTGCCGCGAGTCCCTGCGCGAGGTCGCCCGCGGTGACGGAATCTCCCCCGAGGGGCCACAGGAGCGTTTCGCCGTTGACCGTGACGGTCGCCTCGCCCGGCTCGACCGATTCCAGCGTCACGACCAGTTCATGGCCGTTGATCGCCACGCGAGCCGTATCGCCCGCCTGCATGCCACGATCGAGCTCGATCACCTGGGTGAATTTCGCCGCGCCACCCTCGATGCCGGTCACCGCGATGTTGCCGGCGAATCCTCTCGCATCGAGCGCTGCACCCGCCTGCCGCTCTCCGTCGAGGTTGTTGACCTCGTCGATCTCGAGCCACAGATCCTGTCCGGCCTGGCCACCCGTGACGGTCAGGTCTGTGACACCGGCGGCGTCGAGGCCCACATGGCTCGACTCATCCGCGGCACCGCCGACCTGTAGATCGATCGCCTCGATACCCGAGTCGATGTCGATCGTCGCGGCCGCATCGTCGTCGCTCACATTCGCAATCGACAGGTTGAGCGTGTCCGCGTAGCTGGCGACGACGTCCGCCGCGTAGTCCAGGGTCACGGAGCCGAGGTCGGAATTCGTGATCGAGACATCGGCCAGCGACTGCTGGTTGTCGATGCGCACGTCCGCGGTGGAATTGTCGATGTTGATCTGCGCGACGAAGCCGTCATACCGGGCCATGTCCAGCCGGGCTTCGCCGGTGCCCACGGCCTGCAGGTCGACCTGCTCGACGTCGCGCACTTCGACGCCCGAGGTCTGGGCCGAGTCGTCCAGCACGAGGTCGAGCCGATCGTGTCCCGCGCCACCGTCGATCTTGTCGCCCGCGTTGTACGTTGCGGAACTGCCGTGCACGACGTCGTCCGCCGCCGAGCCCGCGAGCACGTCCACGTCAGGCGTCAGCAACAACGTCGGCGTGGTCGAGGTGTCCTTGACGGATACCTCGTACACCTGCCCCGCGATCGTGATCGTCAACGTCTCCTGCCCTTCGGTCAGGCGATCCGCGACGAGCGACACCGGAATCAGCGCCTGGCCGTTCGCACCGATCGTCACGGTGCCGGTGAGCTGCCCGCCCACGACATCCTGCGCGGACACGCCGCTGATCGTATAGCTGTATGTCGTGCCCGGCTCGATCTGCGTCGTGGAGAGCGTGAAGACCACGTCCGCGCCCTCATCCACCACCTTCGTGCTCGCGCTGAGCGCAAACGTCGGCTCCGGATCGACGGACACGTCCTTCACGGCGACTTCGTAGGTTTCGCCCGCGATCGTGATCTTCAGCGTCTCCACGCCCTCGCTCTTCAGATCCTCCAGCAGCGACACTGGAATCACTGCCCGGCCGCTCGGGTCGATCGTCACCGTGCCGGTGAGCTTGCCGCCCGCGATGTCCGCTGACGACACGCCGCTGATCTGGTAATCGAACTGCGTGCCGGGTGCGACATGGGTCGTGCTCAACGTGAACACCACGTCCGCACCTTCATCCACGGTCTCGGCGCTCGCGCTCAAGTCGAACGTCGGCTCCGGCGTCGGGGAAGTATCGTTCACGGTCACTTCGACGGACTGACCGGCGATCGTCACCTTCAGCGTTTCCACGCCCTCGGTCTTGAGATCCTCGACCAGCGACACTGGAATCAGGGCCTGGCCGTTCGCATCGATGGTCACCGTGCCGGTCAGCTTTCCGCCGACGAGGTCGGAGGCCGATACGCCGCTGATCTCATATTCGTACTGTGTGCCCGCCGCGACGTTCGTCGTGCTCAGCGTGAACACCGCATCCGCGCCTTCGTCCACCGCCTCGGTGCTTGCGCTCAGCGTAAACGTCGGTGCCGGCTCCGGAGCCGGCGGCGGAGGCGCATCGTCGTCATCATTGTTCGCGATCGCGACGCCGGCACCGGCCGCCGCGAGGCCGCCGATCGCCCACCAGCCCCAGCCCATCGAGGAGGCGATTCCCGCGGCCGAGCCACCGGCCGCAGCGCCACCCGCCGCGGACGTACCCGCCGTTGCAGCCGGGGCGGCCTGCGCCATCATCGACGCTGCGCCGCCCTCGGGCAGCGCGTACGCGGAGCCGCTCGTCCATTCCACCGCCGCAAGCTCGGCGCTTGCCGGCGTGATCTGTGCTACTGCCCCACCCGGAAACGCCACAGCGACGGCGTCTTCCCCTTCCGCGGCCATCGCGAAGAAGCCCTGCACCTCGACGATCTCGCCGTCGCTGCTCAGGATCAGGTCCTGACCGTCCGGGCCGCCGCGGCGCGCCTGCAGATCCGCGGGTACACGACCCGTCTTCTCATCGACGATCTCGAGACGTTGTCCGTCCGCAAGACGAACCAACGTTCGGCCTGCGACGACGTTCTTCTCAACGACGTCCGATGAGCCACCTACTGCGCTACGTACCGAGATTCGCATGAGTCACCTTGAGGTTGTTCGACCAGCTTGGCTTGTGTGTTGGGTGGATATGGAAACTTCTGAGCAGCGCAGCTGAGCGCGCCTGTTGTCGATCTGCGCTTCCAACCGCCGTTGCTCAGGCGTCTGGATTGCACGACCCGCCCTTGGTTCGAGATGTTAGAGACATGCCAACGGGCGCGCTGAGGGGATGGATTCATTTGGAATGCATCGCAGTTCGAGCGCAACATCTCGAAGTTGCACGGAAAATCCGCTTCGCCACCGGTTCCGGGCCCGGTCAGCCGGGAGTGAATCCATTCACTCCGGTTGAGATTGCGAGTGGTCGGGGCGCGCCGGTGCAAGCGATCGCTGCACAGACAGCAACGTGAAACTCGGGCACTCGCAGCTTGCTGCGATCACAGGACAGAATGAGGACGAGCGCCTCAGCTCGGAGTCGAGACGAGTGGCTCAACTCGGACCCGAGACTAGTAACTCAGCTCAGACCCGAGGACGAGTGCCTCTGCTCAGATTTCAGATGACGTTCCACCCTCCGCTCCAGCCGTCGCTGTCGACGCTCGAGCTGGAGGGGTCCAGGACGAGCTGCGCTGCGGACAGATCGTGCGGTGCATCGCCGACGAATCGCACGTCGATCGTCCCTGCAACGTTCTCGCCGTGCGCCGTCACGAACTGCGCCAGATCGATGCCCACGCCTTCGACGAAGGCATCGAGCACGTCCTGCTTCTCCAGCATACGCAGCGACTGATCCGCTTCGCGCACGCGCAAGCCCGACAGATCGAGCGAATCCGCGCCGGTGTCGAAATCCTCGATACGCACGTCCGCGTTGAATGCCATGCCCGCGCTCGACGACGCGATCGCGAACACGTCGGCGCCGCCGCCGCCGGTCAACACGGCCTGGCCCGCCGCCGTGCCGTTCAGTCCGGCGACCACCAGCAGGTCGTCGCCATCTCCGCCGAGCAGCACGTCCGTGCCGCTCTGGCTCACGATCGTGTCGTCCCCCATGCCGCCGACGAGCATGTCATCGCCGTCGCCGCCATGGAGGAAATCGGCCCCCATACCGCCGACGAGCGTGTCGTTGCCGACACCGCCGAGCAACGTCGCGCCGTCGTGGCCTGCAACGAGCGCTTCTTTCGTGATACGCACGATGCCGTCGTCGAAGACCAGGCGATCGGCTTGCACCCAAAGCTCACCGTCGCCCGTGACGTTCGTGATGCGCACCAGCGCCTGATCCGGATCCAGGACGATCCCTTGCGTCTGCATGAGCCACTCCTGCACTTCACGCGCCGCATCTGTGACGAACGTCAGGCTGTAGTCCGATTGCAGTCCTTCCAGCAGGATGGTGTCGAAACCGTTGCCACCGATGAAGTGATCCTGCCCCCCATCGACGCCCGGCTCGAACCGGGTCGCGGGCTCATCGACCTGGATGAACTCGTCGGCATCTTCGCTGCCGCCCACTTGCACGCCGGCGATGACGAGCGGCGCGACGTCCGCCTCGACCTGCACATGTGCATGGACCGGCGCGGACAGTCCGCCGTCTCGACCCACAACGCTCACGGACGCAAGCACCGACGGTTGCTGCAAGCCGGCGGCGTCGATCTGAACATGAAAACGGCCATGCGCGTCGGCGGCCCCGTAGTAGGTGCTGCCAGCGCTCGCGTCGGCCGACAACTCGATGCGTACTGTCGCACCCGCTTCCGCCTGCCCGGACAAGACGAGGCTTGCGGCATCGTCCTCGCGCAAGACGATGGCGTCGACGTCGAGTACCGCGGGCTGCACGTCCGCTGCGGCAATGTCCACGGTGACGGATCCACTGACGGTTCTCGGCCCGCCCCCCTGGTCGTCTCCGTCGGACAACACGTACTCCAACGTGACGCTCGCATCCGGCGTGCCCGATGCGTTCAGGTAGCTGATCTGGCGCAGCAGCGCGGTGATCTGCTCGGTGGAAACCGGCGCGCTTCCGCCCAGAACGACGGACCACTGGCCCGGTGTGGACGAATCGACACTCCCCAGGCGCACACCGCTCTCATATATATGAGTGCCGCCTTCCTCGTCCGCGACATCGAACCGTCCTCCATCCAGCAGACCGAGGACGTCCCGGCTGTCGGCGCCGCCTTGTCGCGCGATGATCAAGGTGGCACCCCGCCAGTCGCCGGCGCCGTCGTTCAGCGCCTCCAGCTCGACGTCCCCGATCGTCGCGAGCGGGAACAGTGCGACCGGGTCTCCAGCTTGCACGAACACCGGGTTCCCCCGCGCCAGCGTCACCTGAGGCGGGTCATTCACCGGTGTGACGTCGAGGGTAACCGTGTACGTCCGCGTACTGATGTCGACACCGCCATGCTCCGTCCCTCCATCGTCACGTACCCGAAACGTGAAGCTCGCGTACTCCGCACCACTCGCGTCGGCCTCCGGCAAGAAGACGAGCCGCCCCGCTTCGATGTCGGCGCGGCTCACCCACTGTTGTGGTGCCACTGTTTCCCCATCCAGCAGCAGTTGCCCATGCGCAGGCGGCGTCACGATCTGGACGGCGGCGAGCTCGTCCGGATTTCCCCAGGTTGCATCGAGCATGTCGGCAAAACCGAACTCCTCGACGACGAATGCATGCGTCGCGTCCTCCGCGAGCGTCACTATCGCATTGGACGCGGTCGGCGCATCGTTCACCGACGCAATGTCGATGCTCAGCAGGTGGGGACCATCTGCAGCGAGCCCGTCGTAGTGGACCGTCACTTCCAGCGGCAGCTCGCCGTGGAAATCCTGCGGTGGACGGACGCGGATCTTGTCGAGATCGCCGTAGTCGAACGCGTACCGCCCCTGCGCATCGGGCACCAGCACCTCGGTCTCGACCCCGTTCGCAGTCACGTACGCCCGCTCGACGACGACGCCCGGTACGAGGAATTCCGCCTCGATCGAGAGAATTGCAGCGGGTGCACCCTCCTGCAGTCTCAGCTCCGGACGCAACGCGAACGCGAAGGCCTCCCCTTCGACACGTACAACCTCGGCGAAGCTCATCTCACGCGCGTTCGCGATGCTCGCCGCCACATCCGCGATGAGATCATCGAGTGCACTTTCCACGGGCGAGCCTTCGGCCGGAAAGGAGATGTCGAGAAATGGGGCCTCGGGATCGTCCAGGTTGAGACGCGCACCCTGGCCGATAATCAGCATCAGATCCTGCAGGTTCGTCAGTGCAAACCGCCCCGCCTGCAACGCTTCTTCCCCGTTACCGCTCAGCGCCTCCAGCCGCTCATTGACCGCGGCGATCGCCTCGGCAAGCCTGGTGAGGTGCGATGTCTGCGACACGCCCAGGCCATTGGCTTGCAGCACGGCCTGCAGCAGCGATTCGACGGTCGCCACATCGGCAAGATCGACGACGCCGTCGTGCTCGAACGCTTCTTGCATGCTGCTCGCGAGCGCCTCGAGTGGCGCCTGCCATGCGCGCTCGTCCGCCACACCCGCGCCGGCCAGCATCGATTGCATCGAGCGCAGCGTGTTGAGCACGACCTCTCCAGCGTCTTCCACCTGCGCACCGGCTTCGGTATCGAAATTCGCGATCGGATCGAAGTGCAGCAGACTCTGTTCGTCCGCGAGTGCGAGCCGCAGGGTGTTCGCGACCGCTGCCTCGGCGTCCTGCGCGGACATCCCTGAGCGAGTGAGCTCGCGGATGAGCGTGGTCAGCGGCGTAATGACCGTGGCACCCTCAGGTGCGCTGAGTACGACGGCGTCGAATGGCGCATGCGTGGATGTGTCCATGCCGCCCACGGCCAGAATCGGGCCGACGGCGTCGGCCGGCAGCGTGAATCGCCCATGCTCGTCGGTGTACACGGGCATCTGTCCCGCGTCGGGCAACCCATCGCCGTCCAGGTCGATGAACACGGCGGCACCGGCGATGTAGCCCTTGACGACCCGACCCTCGATCGCGTCGGGCGGATCGGGGGGATCGTTGGGGTCCGTCGGATCCGTGGGATCCGTGGGATCCGTGGGATCGCCAGGATCGGGCAAACGCGTCGCAGGACGGTCGTTGCCATCGTTCGCCAGGGCGACGGCGGCGCCCGCGAGGCCGAGCACCCATCCGACCGTATGGGCGGCACCCCAGCCCGAAGACGCAGCAGACGCGGAACTCGCTGGCGGCGCGGAAGACGCGGGCGCCATACTCTCTGCGGTGCCTGCGCCGCCGGGCTCGGCCTGAGCCTGAGCGCCACCCTCCGCGGCCACCGCGTCCGCTGCAGCACCTGCCGAGGCGGACGGGTCACTGCCCTGCGCAGCCGCTTCCGCGTGCGCGTTCTGAACCGGCTCGGGCGCTGAGGGGTTCTTCGCCGCTGCCGCATTCTCGGCGGCCAGCCGGATCTCACCGCGCGCAAGGTCCTCGCGCGTCAACACGTGCCGCGCGAGGACGGCGCCGGACGGATTCGTGAGCACGAGCGTATCGCCGACGGCGAGCCCAGTCGCGGTGTCGGCCGACACGGTTCCGGCGGCGTGCGCTGAAGCGCTTTGTTCCCCACCGTCCGCATCGGAGCGGCTCTCGGCTCCGGACTGGGCGCGCGCCAGCCACGGGCCGAGCAGCGCGAGGATGAACGGCAGCGACGCGCCCGCCCCGAGCACGCCCGGATGCATCGAGGCGCCGCGAGCGTTCGGGTGTCCCATCACCTTGAACATGCCTGCCGGGTCCGTCGAAGCGGCGGATGGCCTGTCATACGGCCTGCGCGCGATCCGAGTCAGGCGATGCCTGTGTGCAAACGATTTCATGATCCAGCTCTACCTATAACTGTTGCGTCTGAGTGGCGCGGCACGCGCCCGTTGTGGTGAGCACTGATGGTCGCGTTGCTCGTTGCGTCCCCCCTCACCTGGCCACGACGTGGCTCTGAGGTCAGGGAGGGGGCCGGACGCTGCGCGCTGCCCGACCCCTGCAGGTTGGCGACCCTGCCACCGCTGCTGCGCGGCCGACGTTCAGACGATGTAGGGATCCCAGCCGCGAGCCATCGCCGGGTCAAGGAGGACGTCATCCGTGGTCAGACGCAGTCCATTGATCATGCTCAACGTCAGCGAGCCCTCGACGCCCATCGAGCCCTCGGACGTCGAGCGCAGCAGATCTTCCAGATCGATGAGCGCGTGGCTCGATGAGCTCAGCCCCAGCTCGTCCAGGGTCAGCTGCGACTCGTCCGCGCTACGCAAGTGACTCAGATCCAATTGATCCTGGCTACGGCGGAAATCGGCGATGATGGCGTCGAGATCCAGCGACGCATCGGCCAGGGCGTGGTCGATCGCGAACACGTCGGAGCCACTGCCGCCTTGTACGATGACCGGCTCGCCGTCGGTGGAACCGATCACGATGAAGTCGTCTCCCGAGCCGCCGATGACCATGTCGGCGCCTCCGGCGGTGTAGATCAGGTCGTCACCGGCGCCGCCTGTCAGGATGTCGTCGCCCATGCCGCCGTAGATCCGGTCGTTGCCCGCGCCACCGTCGATGATGTTGTCGCCGTCATTGCCGACGATCAGGTTGTCCAGGCCGTTGCCGGTGATGCGGGTGCCGAGCTCGCCTTCCAGGAACAGCGACTGCACGCCGTCACCCAGCTCGAGCCCTGCGATCCGCACACTCGCGGCGCCGCCGATCGTGAGCCCCTCGACCGAGACCTGCACGACGCCCTCGGCGCTCAGGTCCGTGTCGTCGTCGATCGCGATCCGATAGCCGCTGCCGGCGGCCGCGATCGCCTCGGCGAGCGTGACGAATGCGCCAACCTGCTCGCCAGTCTCATCGAGCAAGTGAACCGGATTGAAGTAATCCTGCGTCGCGAGGTCCTCGCCCAGATCGAACGAGAGCCCCTCTGTGCTCGTGTGAACGTAATCGAACGCGCCCGTCGAGATGTGCGTGACCTTCAGCACCTGTACGTTCGCCTCGCCGTCGACGCTCGTCCTCACCGTCTCGAAGTCGTAGTCCTCTCTCGAGCCGGCAAAGTGCGCGAAGTCCACGCCGTCGCCGCCGATGAAATAATCGACATCGTCGTCATCGCCCCCGTGCATGACATCGTTGCCGGCGCCGCCGAGCAGGATGTCCGATCCCTCCCCGCCGTGGAGCACATCGTTGCCCGCGCCGCCGACCACTCGATCATCGCCTGCCGCGCCCGTCAGAGTGTCGTCGCCCTGGCCGCCGGTGAGCGCCTGGGCGTCCGCGCCGGCCGCCGTGACGCTCACCGATCCCGTCGCGGCCTGGGCGTCGAGATCTCCCGCGAGCCCGGCCACGACGAAGGACGACGTGCCCGCCAACGTCAGCGTCGCAGCCTGCGCCATCGCGGCGGCATCGACGTCGACCGTATCGCTGGCCGCGGAGCCGGTGACTTGCGTTGACGCGGAGCCGGTGGTGATCGCGATCGTCTCGTCTGCGGCATCGCCGGTGACGATCGTCAGTTCGCCGGCCAGGGTGCTGGCCGATAGATCGCCCACGAGCGATTCGACGACGAATTCGCTCTCGCCCTCGAGGGTGAGTGTGCTGCCGCTCGCCCCGCCCGCCAGCGCGCCGGCGTCGACGGTCACGATATCGTCAGCGGCGACCCCTTCGATCCTGGCGTTCGCCGAGCCCGTCGTGATCGAAATCGCGTCGTTGTCGGCGTCGGCCGTCGACACGGACAAGGCGCCTTGAAGCCCGGACGCGACGACGCTGCTTCGCAACCCGGTGACGCTCATGGCGCTCGCACCGGACAGTGTGAGCTCGCCGTTCAGCAGCGCGGCGGCATCGATGGACACCGTGTCGTTCGCTGCGCTACCGACGATGGCCGCTGCGCCGCTGCCGGTCTTGACGGCGATGTCGTCGTCGGCGCCGTTGTTGCCGGTCGTGACCTGCAGCTCGCCGGTGCTCGCCGAGGCGTCCACGTCTGCGACCAGATCTCCGATCGTGAAGTCGCTGCTGCCGGAGAGCGTCAGCACGACGTCATTGGCGAGCGTGGCGGCCGCAACTTCGACTGCGGCCGAGTCCGACGCGACTCGAGTTGAGTTTTCGCCCGTGATGATGTCCAGATCCATGCCGTCCGTGCCATTGACGACCAGAGTGCCGGAATACGCCGTGGCGTCGACATCGACCGACACCGCGGTCAGGGTCAGCGAGTCGGTTTCGGCGCCGGTCGCGACCTCGATCTCGCCGCCGGCCACGGCAGCGACGTCGAGCTCGTTCTCGCCCTGCGTCGCGACAGTGATCGTCTCCACACCGGAGATGTTCAGCGTCGCCGACGCATCCTCGCCGAGATCCGCAATCAGCGTATCGCTCATCGTTCCGCCGATGACTGCGAGGCCGTGGAGCTGCGCACCTGTCGCAGTGACCTGATTGCTCTCATTCGAGAACGTGAGCTGCTCGACGCCGGTTATCGTCACGCCGCGCAGGTCCACCGCGCCGCCGGCCGTCAACCTGATCACATCAGTACCGCCTGAGCCGCTGTCGACGATCATGTCGCCCGCCTCGATACCCTCGCCGAGGTATACACCCGCGTCGTTCTCGAGCACCGGCTGGATCTCGTAGGTATCGGAGCCCTCGCCCCCATCGAGGTAGTCCTCGCCCGCACCGCCGATCAGGACGTCGTCGCCGGCGCCCCCGTACAGCCGATCCT
>Ga0180220_1002429_pt1 | contig 11911 bp, 10 predicted proteins | sample eDN5th37CBELigBY_FD_151335 | JGI IMG/M metagenome (GOLD analysis project Ga0180220, IMG submission 151335) | Enriched backyard soil microbial communities from Emeryville, California, USA - eDNA 5th pass 37_C BE-Lig BY (version 2) (version 2) | ecosystem: Environmental > Terrestrial > Soil >... | reverse complement strand
GCACCGACAATAGGTACAGACTTGAGGATTTTGCAATAATCCCAAAAGCGACTGTTAATCAGCAATATATGGAGCGAAACGGTTGAGTTGTGCTATATATTGTACCGTGGAGCGGCCGAAATCGAATTTTGCAAAATCCCGACTTCAATAAGGAAGGGGACTATTATGCAGCAGGATACAGCATTAGCGGCACCTGAACTGGTTACTTTCGGCGAAAGTATGGGACTCTTTACGGCACAGGACACCCGGGGATTGGAATATGCGTCGACGCTTCACAAATCGTTTGGCGGGGCGGAAAGCAACGTGGCGATCGGAGTGGCTAGACTCGGACGGCGTGCGGGCTGGTTCGGGGCGCTGGGACGGGATCCGATCGGAACGATGATACATAAAGCGATGCGGGGCGAAGGCGTCGACGTGTCGCGGGTCGTTTTTAGCGGCGAGGCGCCGACGGGGCTCATGATTCGCGAAAATACGGCAGGCAAATCATCGGTATATTATTACCGCAAAAATTCCGCGGCAAGCATGCTGCAACCGGAGCAGCTGGATGCGGCATATATTCAAAAGGCCAAAATCCTTCACGTGACGGGCATCACGGCGGCGATCAGCCCTTCGGCTTTGGCCTGCGTCGAGAGGGCGATAGACATCGCGCAGGATGCGGGGGTCAAAGTGAGCTTCGACCCGAATTTGCGATTGAAGCTATGGACGCTGGAGGAAGCTCGTGGCACGCTGCTGCGGCTGGCGGAAAAGGCGGATTATTTTCTGCCCGGGCTGGACGAGCTGAAGCTGCTGTACGACACGGATGACGATCAGGCGGTATTCGAGCGGCTCACCCGGCTGAGCGCCGTTTCGGTGATCAAGGGAGGCCCGGATTTGACCTATGTGCTTGAGGATGGTACCCTCACGGAAGTTCCGTATTTCAAAGCGGACCAGGTGCTGGATACGGTCGGGGCCGGAGACGGGTTCTGCGCGGGTTTTATCGCGGGACTTTTGAAAGGGCATTCAACGGCAGAAGCGGTGCGTCTTGGAAATCTGACGGGCTCCTTGGTCATCCAGGCGGTCGGCGACTGGGAAGCGCTGCCGACGTGGGAGCAGGTCGAGGCGAAGCTTGAACGCAAAATGCATATCGAGAGGTAATCATTCCATAGACATCCTGACAGTATTTCCATATAATGAGTGAAAAGGAGCGTATCATTGTGAAAAAACTCCAGATATTACAGAAAATCATCGATAACGGCGTTGTGGCCGTATTGCGCGGCGATTCCGCGGATCAGGTATTTGCCATGGCCGAAGCGGCCATTGCCGGAGGCATTAAAATAATCGAAGTGACCTTGACGGTACCGGGGGCGTTGCAGGCGATCGAAAAGCTCAGCCGGATGTACAGCTGGAAGACGGAAGATCCGGACAAATTCGCCGTCATCGGCGCAGGCACGGTGCTCGAACCGCAAACCGCAAGAGCCGCGATCATGTCCGGCGCCGAATTCGTGGTCGGGCCGTCGCTCAATCCGGAAACCGTTAAACTATGCAATCTGTACCGCGTGCCGATCATGCCTGGCGTGATGACGATCGCCGAAGTGCAGCACGCGCTTGAGCTTGGCGTCGATATCGTAAAATTGTTCCCGGGCAACCTGTACGAGCCGGGAATCATCAAAACGATCAAAGGACCGATGCCGCAGGCGAACGTAATGCCGACGGGCGGGGTATCGCTCTCCAACCTGAAAGAATGGATTCAGGGCGGGGCGGTCGCCGTCGGGATCGGCTCGGACTTGACGAATGAAGCCGTCAAGACAGGCAACATGGATCTGGTGCGCAGCAAGGCCGAGCAATATATGAAGGCCTATCGCGAAGCGAGACAATAAAAGCGGCCGCGGTGCACGCGAACGCCGAAGAGATGGCGATCCGCCGCTTTCAAAGCGGCTTCCGGCAGCCTGCCTTCCTTGGAGGAGGCAGGCTGAACATGTCTTTCGTCCGCTTTATGCGTCATTTTCGGGCAAACGGGTTACGGTTGTCCATGGATCTATCATGTTGAACCGATCATGCGTGGAGGTGCACAAATCGTGCAAAAGATCGAAACATTGGCCTCTTGGATTGAGCAAAGCGATAACATCGTTTTTTTCGGCGGGGCGGGTACCTCGACGGAGAGCGGCATTCCCGATTTCCGCTCCGCCGCGGGGTTGTACCAGACCGAGCAGCATTCCCCGTACCCGCCGGAGCAGATGCTCAGCCGTTCATTTTTCATGAAAATGCCGGAAATCTTTTTTGACTTTTACCGCAGCAAAATGCTTCATCCCGACGCCAAACCCAACGGCTGCCATCGGCTTTTGGCCAAGCTGGAGGCGAAAGGCAAGCTGAAGGCCATCGTCACGCAAAACATCGACGGCCTGCATCAACAGGCGGGAAGTGAGGAAGTTCTGGAGCTGCATGGTTCCGTCCACCGCAACTACTGCATGGGGTGCCGCCGCTTTTTCGGGCTGGAGCAGGTGATGGCAAGCAAGCATCTCGTCCCCCGCTGCCCGTACTGCCAGGGAATCGTGAAGCCGGACGTCGTCCTGTACGAGGAGGCGCTTGACCAGCAGGTGCTGATCGGCGCCATGGACGCGATCGCGAATGCGGATTTGCTGCTGATCGGCGGCACGTCGCTGACGGTGCATCCGGCCGCCGAGCTTGTTTCTTATTTTGAAGGCACCCGCTCGGTATTGCTGAACATGGACCCGACCCCGTACGACAAAAGGGCGGACTTGATCATTAACGATAAAATCGGCGAAGTCATGGATCAGGTGGGAACATTGTTAGGCATCTAAGCGTTTTCTTGTCAGACGCGGCGCTAAAGAGCTATGATATTTGAAAGCAAGTGCTACCTTAATTACAGAAAGGCGGATTGCTATGGCTTACACTCCAAACGAAGCACGTTATGACGAAATGATCTATAACCGCTGCGGCCGTTCGGGCCTCAAGCTTCCTGCCATCTCCCTTGGCCTCTGGCATAATTTCGGCGGGGTCGACACGTTCGAAAATGCCCGGAGTATGGTTGCGCGCGCGTTTGACCTTGGCATCACCCATTTTGACCTGGCGAATAATTACGGACCGCCTCCAGGTTCCGCGGAAGAAACGTTCGGAAAAATTTTAAAGCAGGATTTGCACGGGCACCGGGACGAGCTGATCATATCCACGAAGGCAGGCTATTATATGTGGCCGGGGCCTTACGGGGAGTGGGGCTCCCGCAAATATATGCTGTCGAGCCTGGATCAAAGCCTGAAGCGGCTTGGTTTGGATTACGTGGATATTTTCTACTCCCACCGCTTCGACCCGGATACGCCGCTGGAGGAAACGATGATGGCGCTGGACCATGCCGTGCGTTCCGGCAAGGCTTTGTACGTCGGCATATCCAATTATTCCGCTGAACAAACTGCGGAGGCCGTTTCGATTTTGAAGTCTTTGGGTACCCCGCTATTGATCCATCAGCCAAGCTACTCCATGCTGAACCGGTGGATCGAAAACGGCCTGCAGGATATCCTGTCGGACAACGGGGTCGGAAGCATCGCCTTTACCCCCCTTCAGCAGGGGCTGCTTACGAACAAATATTTGAACGGCATTCCGGACGACTCCCGGGCAGCCAGTTCGTCCGTATTTTTGAATGCGCATGACATCACGCCCGAGGCATTGCGCAAAATTCGCGCATTGAACCAGTTGGCGGCGGCCCGCGGACAAAGCCTGGCGCAGCTGGCGCTTGCCTGGGTGCTTCGCGGCGGCAAGGTGACGTCGGCCCTGATCGGCGCAAGCCGCGTCAGCCAAATCGAGGACAACGTGGCCGCGCTGAAAAACCTCGACTTCAGCCGCGAGGAATTGGACCGGATCGAAGCGATTCTGAAAACGGAAAGCGAGTCATAAATTAGGAAGCCCGCTAACGCCTCTCAAAGGAACAGCGGGCTTTGACGCATTCCGCGGTTTAATTGTACCCGTCCGATCCTGCGCCCGGCGAAGCGGCGATTTTGTCGCGGTAGTGGCTCGGCGAATAGCCGCAAAGCCTCTTGAACTGCCTGGAGAAATATAAGGCGTCGGTCAATCCGACGGAAGCGGCGATCTGCTCGATCGACAGCTCGGGGCGTTCCCGCAGGAGTTGGCGCGATTTATCGATCCTCAGCTTCAGCAGATAGGTGACGGGCGACATGCCGGTTTCCTTTTTGAAAATCCGGGACAGGTAAGCCCGGTTATATCCGAGGCTTTCGCTCATGTGTTCGATGGACACGGGATGCGCGTACTGGGCCGATAAATAATGGATCATCTGCTTGACGGTCCGCCGCACCTGGGATTCGGGTCCAGTCAGCCGGGTTTCGTCCGCCAACATGTCCTTTGCTTCGGAAAAAATGAGATACAGGTACCCGAGCGCGGCCATATCCGCGCTTTCTTTTTTGCCGTAAAAAGCCTCCGAAATCTTGCGGATCGCGGAAGGAATCAGGCTTTCGCCGCGCGTGGCGAGCACCGGCTGCCCGCCGGTAAATCCGGCGGATTCGACAAGCCCCTCCGCCTCTCTCCCGGAGAACGCCGTCCAACGGTAGCGCCACGGATCTTTCTCGTCGGAAGCGTAACTGACAAGGCGGTTCGGATGGATGAGAAAGCAGCTGCCCGCGCCAAGCTCGTACGTGTGCTGCTCCGATCGGAACCGGCCGCAGCCGCTTTCAACGTAATGCAGAAGGTAATAATCGTATATTTTCGGCCCGACGACATGCAGCGGCTTCGTTTGGCTTTCGCCGGCAAACAGCACGCGCAGCGGGCTTTTTTCGTGATAAACCGGATTGGATGCGACGCTGTAGCTTTCCTGAACGGCCATGCCAAGGCCTCCTTTTAAGCAATTTAACATTTTGCGATATCTGCGGTTATGAGTGTTATTATAGACTTTGAAGTCACATAAATCCATATCGAACCAACATAATTGCATTAACAGGAATGCCTTTTGTTTTTATACTTAAAGCAGAACGTGAACATAAGGAAAGGATGGGTGCATCACAAATGAACATTGAACAGCTAAAAAAGCAGTTTACCGAAAAATACGGGGACGCCGCGCAGGAGATCCGGGTATTTTTGGCCCCGGGCCGCGTGAACCTGATCGGAGAGCATATCGATTATAACGGAGGGTACGTCATGCCCGCGGCGCTGGAATTCGGGACGACCTTGCTTGCGCGGCGGCGGGAAGATGATAAGCTCCGACTAGCCACGACAAATTTTCCGTATGAAAAAGAGCTGAACCTGAGCGAGATCGGCCGTGAAAAAACAGGCGAATGGGTCGATTACGCGGTTGGCGTGATGGTCGAAAATAAGCAGGAGGGCTGCCCGGTCACGACGGGATACGACCTGCTGTACCACGGCGAAATCCCGAACGGCGCGGGCCTATCCTCGTCCGCATCGATCGAAGTGGTAACGGCGTTTGCGCTGCAGACGATGGAAGGCTGCGAGCCGGATACGGTAAAAATCTCGCTGCTGTCGCAGCGGGCGGAAAACCGGTACGTCGGCGTCAATTGCGGCATCATGGACCAGTTTGCGGTAGCGAACGGGAAGCGGGATCACGCGGTGTTGCTGATGTGCGACACGCTGGAATACAAACACGTGCCGTTTCGGACCGGAGCTTATAAAATCGTGATCGGCAATACGAACAAACGGAGAGGCCTGGTGGATTCGGCATACAACGAGCGCCGGCAGCAGTGCGAAACGGCATTGGACATTTTGAAGCAAAAGGCGGGCGGATTGGAGTATTTGGCGGGGCTTACGCCGGAGCGGTTCGAAACGCTGAAAAACGGCATCGCCGACGAGACGGTTAGACGGCGCGCGCAGCATGTCGTGGAGGAGAACCAGCGGGTGCTGGATTCGGTCGAGGCGCTTAAAAACAACGATCTGGAGAGATTCGGCCAACTCATGAACGCCTCGCACGATTCGCTTCGGGATCTGTACGAAGTCAGCTGCGAGGAACTGGACGTCATGGTGGAAGAGGCGCGGCGCGTTCCGGGAACGCTCGGGGCACGGATGACCGGGGCCGGTTTCGGCGGCTGTACGGTATCGCTGGTGCATGAAGATGCGGTGGAGACGTTCGTGCGGCAGGTGGGCCAAGCTTATGAAGAGCGCACGGGCCTGAAGGCGGAATTTTATGTTTGCGGCACGGGCGACGGCGTAAAAGAACTGAAGGAGGATAAATAACATGGCGATTCTTGTAACGGGCGGAGCGGGATATATCGGTTCCCATACGGTAGCGGCGCTGCTGGAACGAGGCGAAGAAGTGGTCGTGCTCGACAATTTGCAGACGGGGCATCGCGGAGCGCTGCTCGGCGGCAAGCTGTACGAAGGCGATCTGCGCGACAAGGAGCTGCTTGCGAAGTGTTTCGCCGAAAACGACATCGATGCGGTCATCCATTTTGCGGCAAATTCGCTTGTCGGGGAAAGCATGCAGAAACCGGTGAAATATTACGACAATAACGTATACGGCACGTTGTGCTTGCTGGAGGCGATGGATGCGGCCAACGTCCGCCGCATCGTGTTTTCTTCGACGGCAGCGACTTACGGCGAGCCGGAACGGGTGCCGATTCAGGAAAGCGACCGGACGCAGCCCACAAATGTCTACGGCGAAACGAAGCTGATGATGGAACGGATGATGTCGTGGTTCGACCAGGTGCTTGGCATCAAATACGTCGCCTTGCGTTATTTTAACGCGGCAGGCGCGCATGACAGCGGCAAAATCGGCGAAGACCACCGTCCGGAAAGCCACCTCGTTCCGCTCGTGCTGCAAACGGCGCTGAAGCAGCGCGAAAGCATCGCCGTGTTCGGGGACGATTATCCGACGGAGGACGGGACCTGCATCCGCGACTACATCCATGTGAGCGATTTGGCCGACGCCCATCTGCTCGCGGTCGATTACCTTCGCAATGGGGAAAGCAGCAACGTGTTTAACCTGGGCATCGGCGCAGGTTTCTCCGTGAAGGAAGTGATCGAAACAGCGAAAAAGGTGACGGGCCTCGACATTCCGGTCGTCATGCAGCCGCGCCGCGCCGGAGACCCGGCCGTTCTGGTCGCATCCTCGGAAAAGGCGAGGGAAGTGCTTGGCTGGAACCCGAAACGGGAAAAGCTGGAGGAGATCATTCAAAGCGCCTGGAGCTGGCATCAAAGCCATCCGAACGGCTATGGCGAAGCATAAGGAGGTACGGCAGTGAACATGAATGAAGCAAACGGAACGACGGAACAACGACAGGCTCTCATCGCGATCGAACAACTGATCCGTTTTGCGCTCGAACGCCGGCTGATCGAACCGCTCGACGAAGATTACGGCCGCAACCTGCTGCTGGATCTGTTCGGCTTCAGCGAGCCGTATCTCGGCGTTGAAGCGCCGGAGCCGATTCAAGGCCCGCAGACGGCGCTCGATGTGTTGATCGACTACGGTTTCCGCATCGGCCTCATTCCGGAAAATACGGATACGTACCGCGATTTGCTCGATGCCAAGATTATGGGCTGCCTGATGCCGCGGCCTTCGGAGGTAATCCGGGAATTTCGCGAACTTCAGGAAACGAAAGGAATTGAAGCGGCGACAAGCCGCTTCTACCGGCTGTCCGTGGATGCCAATTATATCCGCATGGATCGCGTGAACAAAAACGTCTTCTGGCAGCATGAATCCGAGTACGGCGACATCCAGATCACGATCAACTTGTCCAAACCGGAAAAAAGCCCGAAGGAAATCGCCATGGCCAAGCTGCTGCCGCCGCCGGTGTACCCGAAATGCCAGCTGTGCCGCGAAAACGTCGGTTACGCCGGCAGGGTCAATCATCCGGCCCGGCAAAACCTGCGCGTCATTCCGCTTGAATTAAACGGCGAACCGTGGCTTTTCCAATACTCGCCTTACGTATACTATAACGAGCATTGCATCGTGTTCCATCACGACCATGTGCCGATGAAGCTGACGAAGGACACGTTCCGGCGCCTGCTGGCTTTCGTGGACGATTATCCGCATTATTTTATCGGCTCCAACGCCGATCTGCCGATCGTAGGCGGTTCGATTTTGACCCATGACCATTTCCAGGGGGGACGCCATACCTTCCCGATCCAAAACGCCCCGAAGGAAGCGGTTTTTGTCCATCCGGATTACGACGGCGTTACGGTCGGCATCGTCAAATGGCCGATGTCCGTGCTGCGTTTTTCCGGAAAAGACCGCGGCGTGCTGCTGGAGCTGGCCGACAAGGTGTATGAAGCGTGGAAACGGTACAGCGATCCTGCGGCGGATATTTTGGCTTTCAGCGAAGAAGACGGGAAAAAGGTGCCGCATAACACGGTAACCCCGATCGTCCGCAGGACGCCGACTGGGGAATATGAGATGGATCTGGTGTTGCGAAATAACCGGACCAGCGGACAATTTCCGGCCGGCATTTTCCACCCGCACGAAGAAATGCATCATATCAAGAAGGAAAACATCGGTTTGATCGAAGTGATGGGGCTTGCGATTTTACCGGGACGTTTGAAGGAAGAGCTCGATATGACGGCCGATATCCTTGCCGGGAACCGAGACCTTTTCGAGGCTTTGTCGGAGCAGGAGGACCATCCTTTAAGGCAACATAAGCCTTGGATCGAGCAATTGGCTGGAAAATACGGAACAAACCGCAGCAAGGAAGAAGCCTGGAAGCTGGTGCAATCCGAGGTCGGAGGCATTTTCGTCGAAATATTGGGCCATGCCGGGGTTTACAAAAGAACCGAGGCCGGTAAGGAAGCGTTCTTCCGGTTCGTGTCCCATCTTGGCTGCCTGCCGGTCTAATGGTTTGGACCGATTTCGGGCATGCTGAAGTTATACCTTATTCCGGCGTGACTTTTACGAAAGAAAAAAGCGTCAAACCGCCTAAATCCTCGTATTCGGGGCCGGGCGGTTTGTTTTTTTTCGGGACGGAGAGGTATAATATACAGGCAATTCATTTTGACCCGGGAGGCGAATTTGCTGTGAACGCATTTGAATTCCATAATCCGACCAAGCTGATCTTTGGCAAAGGCAAGCTTGACACATTAAAAAGAGAAGTGCCGAAATACGGCAAAAACGTCCTGCTCGTCTACGGCGGAGGCAGCATCAAGCGCAGCGGCCTGTACGATGACGTACATGCGCTGCTGAAGGAAATCGGCGCCGAAGTGACCGAGCTGAGCGGCGTGGAGCCGAACCCTCGCTTGGCCACGGTTCATAAGGGCGTGGATTTGTGCCGCGAGCACAACATCGACTTGATTTTGGCCGTCGGCGGCGGCAGCGTCATCGACTGCGCGAAGGCGATTGCGGTCGGCGCCAAATACGACGGGGACATGTGGGATTTCGTCGAACGCAAGGCGGCTCCGCAGGATGCGCTGCCGCTCGGCACCGTATTGACGATTGCGGCGACCGGTTCGGAAATGAACGGCGGCTCCGTCATCACCAACGAGAAAACCCAGGAGAAGATGGGCTGGGGCAGCCCGCATGCCTATCCCGCTTTTTCGATTCTGGACCCCGTGAACACGTTCACCCTGCCGAAGGATCAAACGGTCTACGGCATGGTCGACATGATGTCGCACGTACTGGAGCATTATTTCCATAAGGAAACGAACACGCCGGTACAGGACGGCTTCTGCGAAACGATTTTGCGCACGGTCATCGATACGGCACCGCGCCTGATCAACGACCTGCAAAATTACGATGCTCGCGCAACGATCATGTACTGCGGCACGATGGCGCTGAACGGCATATTGAACATGGGCTACGCCGGCGACTGGGCGACCCACAATATCGAACACGCCGTGTCTGCCGTCTACGATATTCCGCATGGCGGCGGTTTGGCGATTTTGTTCCCGAACTGGATGAAATACAATCTCAAATCCGATCCGGGGCGCTTCAAGCAGTTGGCCGTTAACGTATTCCATATCGATCCGGCAGGCAAAACCGACGAGGAAATCGGGCTTGAAGGTATCCAGGCGCTGCGCGACTTCTGGAGCTCCATCGGCGCGCCGAGCCGTCTGGCGGACTATGGGATCGACGACAGCCAAATCGAGGTCATGGCCGAGAAGACGGTTCGCTTCGGGCCTTTCGGCAAGTTCAGAACGCTGAACAAGGAAGACGTCGTCGAAATTTACAAGCTGTCGCTGTAAGGGGTAATCGGTCATTCAGCGATCGGGGAGCAGGAACTTTCCTGCCTCCGCAAACATAGCTAAGGGGCTTTCCCAACGGTCGAGCAGACCCGGGAAAGTCCCTTTTGCCGTTCTGCCGCTTTGTCGGCGTAGAGGGGATTGAGTGGGTTGCCGTCCCCCTAGGTTGCTGAACTGCGGTCAAACGGATTAAAATCGTTTTTTTACCTCGGAAGGCTTCATGCCGTATCTCCGGAAAAACTGCTCGGAAAAGGCGCTAACGTTGCTGTACCCTACGGTCATCGCAGCTTCGGTTACATTGGCGGCCCGGTTTCGCAAAAGGCTCATCGCATGGTCGAGGCGAATCTGCCTTACATATTCGAACACGGTCATGCCGAAGCATGCTTTAAATCCCATTTTCAGTTTAAAGTCGTTTAACCCGACCATTTTTGCCAATGCCAGCAGCGAAGGCGGTGCCGCCATGCACGATTCAAGGATCTGCTTCGCCCGGTGCAATTTTTGGACGTCCGCTTTGGACAACCCGCTCGGAATAGGCGTCGCAACAAATCGTTGCTGCACATGCAGGCTTAAAAGCTCCAATGCGGCTGCTTCCATCATCAACGGGGATCTGTCGGCGTTTTTAAAATCCGAAATTAATTGCTTTATCAATACCATGCTTCTTGCATCGGGTTCCACGTCAAAAGACCGGAATGCTCGCCCTTGCAGGAGCCGGTCGAAATCGAAAGGGTTGCTTGGCGACGCTGCCGCTGGACTAGCCGCAAAATCGAATAGGGCTACCGGGATGGCCAGCGAAAGTGAAGCATACGGCTCTTTTGCCGATGGATAAAACTGGGCCTGAAAGTCCTGGATTAAAGCAAGCGCCCCCCGCCCAACCGGAGTTTCATGTTCCCGGCCGGACACAACCACCTGCCGTTGGCCGGACAGCGTAAACTGAAGTTCAACCATGCGCCCTTTCGAGGCAAAACGAAAAGGATACGGTTCGTGGTAGTGAATCTCATGGTATACGATTTCGATTCCGCTGTAAGTCGTGACCTTGTATGCTTTGCCGGTGCCGACTTCGGATCGGAGCATATAAGATATTCCGTTTTGCTGGCCGAATAAGGTTTCACCGAAATATCGCTGATAAATGGAAGTCAACGGTTCCACAATAATCACCTCTGACGACGATTATACCGGACGTTTGATTGCGTTTCGAGGGATCATTCGTATCACCACGCAAATCGCAGCTCAATGGTTCATGGGGCGGTTTCGCCGCGTCCAATAATGAAGCCGAACCAACCGAGTCGTCTCCAGCATTCCCTTTAATGCCAGAAGAACGGCCATCATTTTCAGCCAAAGGATGACGTCCGGTTGATAAATTTCTGCAATATGCCATACCGGTACGACTTGGGTCACGCTCAATGTCAGGATCATAAACAGACCCGCAAATTCCAGCACAATGTTGGCTATCACTTTGAAAGATATTGCCGACGAGGCGGAAGGGTCAGTTCTCCATGGCCCAAGGCAGCGCCTGGCGGTTCGAGCGACCGTGTATAATAACCACGCACTGAGTATGATCATGATTCCGTTAACAAGCAGGTATTTCTGCGTAATGCTTAGAGAAGATCCGCCTGTCGGCTGCTCATTCAGGATGCTGATGACCCCGGTAGCGATGTGGGTCGTCGTGATGACGTGCGATTTGAATAATGTGGAATCGATCGCGTCCAGCACGTTTGCGAACACGATCACCCCCAATTGTTGTTCAGGCACGATATAAGTTTGGGCCTGGAAGCCGATCGAGCCGCCCGGCTGACCG